>MDTA01224101.1_pt1 | contig 16808 bp, 25 predicted proteins | sample 811151 | NCBI WGS metagenome assembly MDTA01 (sample SAMN05326648, study PRJNA326480) | marine metagenome | isolation source: seawater | place: Indian Ocean: South | collected 2010 | reverse complement strand
CAAATGAAATATTCAGAGGAATGACTAGTGGTACAACTGTGAAAGAAATGTTTGAGATATATCCTTACTTTTGGACATTTGAAGACCATATGAATTCAGTTGACTTTAACGAAAAAACATTAATAGGTTGTACAATAGAATCAACAAACAGAATGTTACTGAATGTTGCACCAGAGTTTAATGGTTATCAAGATGAAAGACCTGTTATATTACAACCTTCAGGCTTTACATCTACATATTCGCCTTATAATCTTTTAAGAGCATATCAATTAGGAGCAAGATTGCATCATTTAAACATAGGTGATGACATTATAAAAGAAATAGATGAAGTAAAACCTAATTGTATATTAAGTTTTCCTAATGCATTAAAAAGAACAATCGATGCATTACCAGAAGATAGAAAATTTGATTTCAATTATATTGAGTCTGGAGGAGGTTATACACCTGAAAGTTTGATAAAAGATATCGAAAGAAAATGTAACTTGAAGAAAATGTATAATATGTTTGGTAGTACTGAAATGGATTGTGTCATGCAATCTGTATTTACGCCAGGCGATCCTGTAGATAATTTTTATGGTGTAGAGATATTAGAAAATAAGCATTATGATATAAAAGTAGAAGATGGATTACTTTATTACAAATATGGAACTTTGAATTGGCGTACAGACAATGATAAGTTTACAGTAAAAGACGGCAAGTATTATTACGATGGTAGAGCAAATGATGAATTTCTAATAGTGAAACAAGGTGTTAAAATTTATACAGGTGTTGTAGAAGCCGTTGCACTTGAGGTAGAAGGTGTTGAATATGTTTCTAGTTGTGAACAAGATAAGATACATTATCTCATATACACAGGAGATGCAGATATAAACAAAGTATCTGAGAAAATCAATGAAATGCAACGATGGAAAAGACCTCATGAGATATATCATGTTACAGAAGATTTATATTATTCAGGTTCTATAAAAATACAAAAAAGAAAACTTCCTTCAATAGTTAAGTCTGCAACACAAGGGATTATCTCACATTTGAATATCAAAGACCACAACCTCATATAAAATAGATAAATACATCTATAATAAGGAGACAAACATGGCACACGTTATGCGTTACAAACTACTCGGTACACTAGACAGTGGTGAAGAAATGTCACCAGAGGCTATTGCAATATTCAATCAATTTGAAGCAGATGGTAAAATTACAGATTTTGATACAACGACTGGACTAGCAGGAACACTTTGTTATCTAAGATTCGCAACATCAGAAGATTGTGATGATTATCTAGCGGCTATGGCTGAAATTGATGAAGAAACTACTAGTGGAGCAAATCGTTCGGATCATACTCGTTACGATGAATAGGGGATAATATGGACGACTTAAATTCCCTAAGTATGGAAGTTACGGATTTTATTCTACCCTGGATAGGTATACTAATATCTTTAGTAATAGCTATCTGGTTTAAAGACTTTGCTACAGGACTGGCAAAAGGTCTGAAATTCAAGATGGATCCAGCTTTTAATGAAGGCGATGAAGTATTACTAGACGGCGAATTGGCTATGATTGTCAAAATTGGTGCTAGACAAACTGTATTTGGAGTATATTCTGATAGAGGATATACTTGGAGATATGTACCAAATGAGAGAATTCCTGTATTAAAACTAGAGAAAGTTATCAAAAAAGACTTACACGTTGATACAGATGAAGAAAAAGCAGAAAAAATGAAGTCTCTAATCGATAAAGTGCAAGATAAACAGATTGCAAAGAATAGAGAAGACATCGAAAAATTGCGAAAATAATTCTTGACACCGGCATCGTTCGGTGTTATTATATTTCTAATAACTTGGAAGGAGAACCACATGTTTGGAATAGATCCTGGATTTATTGCCGTAGGTTGCGGTTTGCTACTATTCTATTTAGGATATGTAAAAGGCAAAGAAGTTGGTCAAATTAACGGTGCGGGAGGCATGGTTGATATGCTAACGCAAAATGGATATCTGAAAATCAAATCACGTACATTTGATAAAAACGGAGATCCGATTATAACATATATGAAGTATGACGAGGAATAAATGGCTTATGATGTTATCTACGTACCAAGAGTACAAGATGAAGTAGTGGTCGCATCTTTTGAAACACTTGAAGAAGCAAACAACCACATGAAATTAATAGAAAAAGAAAACCCTAAGGCACACAAGCATCACTATATTCAAGAGAGAAAAGAAGGTTGGCCTAATGAGGATAGTGGAATAGAGTTGTTTTAATGACAGACGAAAAAGAACCACAAAACAAAAACGAAAAAGCAGAATTTTTTAATAAGCATTTAAAAAGAATGCATAGCCAATTGCAAGAAACAGGCGATTGGGAACAGATTGATGATTACTATCAATCTTTTGGCGAGGCACACAATAACGTATACGATTACATAAAGCCTTTTACAAAACCTATAAAGATTTACCTTTTCAAAAAAAGACAAAGACTTAAAATGACAATCAGAGTTAATGATTGTTATGCAATGACTTACTATTGGGATCAAGACCAATTTGAAGATATGATTTATAATTGGCAAAAAGAATGGGAAGGCAAAGCAAGAGGAATGGACATGTTCATTGGTCCAAAATCTGAAAAGGGCGGAAAGAAATTTGTCAGAATTACTATGGCGGCACATGGTGGTATGGAACATAGAGTTTCAAGAAAAGCTATGAACCAATTAAAAAAAGATTACGAATATCAAAAGAACAACACAATGCCGTGGGACAGAGAATAATATGGATTGGAAACAAAAACTTATAGATCCAAAAGATAAAACTAACTCTATCAATTCAAGTTGGCTTAATTTAGGCAATCATATTTTGATAGCAGGATTTATTGGTTTTATTGTTTTTGTGATAATGGCAAGTTACTAAGGAGGAAATATGGCAGATATATGGTCTGTAGTTGACACTAAAACTGGCAAAATTGAAAAGTCTGGCTTTGATAAAAAGCAAGATGCAAAGGCATTGAGAAATGAACTCAATAAGCCTGTCAATGAAAAGAAAAAAGCTGAACAGCCTTTTTACTTTAGATATGTCGTTACAATGGGTCAAGAGCATCCAAGGATAAACGATTGACTTCAACAATCTTATATGTTAGTATAGGGATACTATGAAAGAATTATGGGTAGAAAAATATCGTCCTACATCTGTTAAGGATTATGTTTTTCGTGATGACAAACAGAAAAAACAAGTAAGTTCCTGGGTAGAAAGCGGTGCTATTCCACACTTACTTTTCTCCGGTGCGGCTGGCACGGGTAAGACAACACTGGCAAAGGTGTTGCTGAATGAACTAGATGTTGACGATGGTGATGTAATGTTCATTAATGCATCAAGTGAAAACAACGTTGATACAATGCGTACCAAAATAAATGGTTTTGCTAGTTCCCTTCCGTTTTCTGGAGATTTCAAATATGTATTGCTTGACGAGTCAGATTATCTATCTCAAAATGCACAAGCAATTTTACGTAACATGATGGAAACATATTCGACTACTTGTCGTTTCATTTTGACTTGTAACTATCCGAATAAAGTTATTCCAGCAATTCATTCACGTTGTCAAGGATATCATATTGAGAAACTAGATACGAATGAATTCACAGCCCGTATTGCAGAAATCTTACTAGCAGAAAATGTAAAGCCAGATTTAGAAACACTTGATATCTATGTAAGGTCAACTTATCCTGACTTACGTAAATGTATCAATATGGTTCAACAAAATATTGTTGATGGAAAACTACAACAACCTGGTCAAGGAGAAGGCGGAGAAAGTGATTGGGTTCTTGAATATGTTGCTATGTTTCAAATTGGAAAGATTGCTGATGCAAGAAAATTAATTGTATCAAAAGCACGTGCAGAAGAATATGAAGGCGTGTATAGAAAGTTATATGAAAATTTAGATTGGTTTGGGGAAGACGAACTTACGAAAGGGAAAGCATTACTTTGTATTCGTGATGGTTTAGTTAATCATTCACTAGTAGCAGATCCAGAAATTAATTTGAGTGCTACATTATTAGAGTTGCAACATATAGCAAAAAAGTAATGTATCAGCCAAAAGTGATAATATCTGAAACTATGCAACCTGCATATAAGTTGATGTTGTATAAAGAAGTTGAAAGACTTTGTGAAAACAATGAACCATCTAATCCTTTCAAATCATCAATCATAGAAGAAGGTGAAGGTTTAAAGATTGCATTAAACACTACAAATGATTTACAATGGGCAATCAATTACTGGAATGATGAAATATCAAATGATAAATTTAAACATGTTATATTAGGTGATCCTGATCCTGCAGGTTACAAAAAAGAAGTAATTGAAAATATTTTATCAGAGTGTAAACATAAAAGTAAATTTATAATTAACAAAGACTGGATTATCGTGCAGATAAATATCGATGATGGCAATAACTTAGTAGTTAAAGATTCTAGGATAATAGTGGAGTAACATGGCTCAAAAAGCATACATCGTAATACAACATATTTTTAGACCTGCTGAAGGTCAAAATACTTCTATGAAAGACTTTGCCACTAAAGGCAAATGGCAAATGTTTGAAGATTGTTATTTTGTAACAAGATTACGTAAGAAGTATTGGGACGAGGCAACAACGATTTTAAATTTAACAGATAAAAAAATTGAATTGAATAAAGCAGAAACAAAAGACTATAACAAAATAGTACAACACGTGGTTATTAAATATGGTCCACACTACAATAAATTCATTGAGGAATGTAAAGCAGGAGGGCTAATAAACAGAAGTGACAGTAAGGTCGCTACGGAGGAAAATGGCTAGTATACATATTTACGATTATGAAGATGGTATTCAAGACTTTATAGGTAACATGTTACCTTATGATTACAAATCTTTTGATTGGGATAAAGATGGGTTTTTTAAATTTGATGAACTAAAGCCAGGTGATTATAACATAATACTTTTGACTAAACCTTATGATTGTTTAGAAAGAGGAGTCAAAGCAGGTAAGTATAATGAAGATAACGCCAGAGAAATGAAAAAATGGAGTAGACGTAATTTTAGATATACAAATCAAGAAATGTATGATGAAATAATGAAGTTTATTTCAAAATGTAATGGAAACTATCTTTGTATTCATCCAGACTATATTGAAGATAAAGTAACAGAACTTTGTTCTTACTTAATGACTAATCAAGTTAAATTCAAAAAAAGAGAATACAATAAATTTTATAAAGAGAATATTAATCAGCGATGAAGAATAAAGAAAATCCTCTTGAACCTAAAGATACTTGTAGCATTTGTGATAGTAAATATGATGAAGATGCAGGAGGTATACAAGGATACTTTGGTATATTACCAGTAACTTTTTGTGAATGGTGTTATAGTAGTATGTACGATATGATAGCACAAGACATAAAGGAAAGTAATGAGTAAATTAGTCAGAGATAGTTTTAACAAAAAACATGGTATGCCTATAACAAAAGTTATGGGTACTATATCTCCTGATATTGGTAAAAAGATAAATCAAATGGTTTTGTCAGGTGTTACAGCCGATGCTAAAGCAATAGTTGACCATATCAATGCTATGTTGAAAACTGAAATCTCTGGTATAAGTGCAGACCAATTTCCAGAACCATTTGAGTCAGACTTAAATCAAAACCCAGAATATACTAATCCAACAGGATTATTTTTTCTGGTTACAAAAGGAAGTGCCAGTGCAAAAGTTGATGGTAAAACTAATACATTAGGATTGAATAAAGTATTTTTTATTAATGAAAGATATTCATATGCTATCTTTAACCCAACGAAAGAAAAGTTGATTATGCTATCAGCTAAGTTTACTTGGGATAAGATTAAACATGCATAGAGTTGACTTACATGGTTACACTATATGGGAAGGTTGGAAAGTTTATCGTTCAGCAACACAAGATGCATACTATCGAGGTTATAAATGGATTGTTGTTGTAGTAGGACAAGGAGAAATGTCTAAAGAATTTTCACGTTGGTGTGAGGTAGATCCTTTCGTAAAAGAGGCAAGACGATTCGAAAAAAACGCAGGCGCCTGGCGAGTGATAATCAAGAAAAAACTTGACAAATAGTAAGTTTCGTACTATATTAAAGAAGTAATCAAGAGAGAAATTTTCAATGAAAAAGGTAATTTTAACAGACTGTGACGGAGTCCTCCTCGATTGGGAGCCTGCTTTTTATGAATGGATGGAAAGCAAAGGTTACGATAGAAAGAATGAAGGCATCTATGAAATGGAAGATGTCTTTGAAATGAAAAAAGGTAAAGTCAAAGCACTAATTAAAGAATTCAATAATAGTTCCTGGATGTCTAATTTAAAGCCTCTAAGGGACGCAAGAAGTGGTGTTGCTAAACTAGTGGAAGCTGGATATGAATTTCATTGTATCACAAGTTTGAGTTTAGATGAAAACACAAAAGCACTAAGACAACAAAATTTAGATGATGTTTTTGGTAAAGGTGTCTTTACTAAATTGGTATGTTTGGACACTGGAGAAGACAAAGACAGAGGATTAACTGATTATACGGATAGCGGTCTCTATTGGATAGAAGACAAAACTGTAAACGCACAATGTGGGTTAAAGTACGGACTTAAACCCATATTGATATCCCATAAGCACAACGAAGATTGTGCAGACGAAAACGTACAAAAAGCAGATACCTGGTTAGATATCGTTGATATTATTACTTCTTCTTAAAATGAGCAAGTAAATCTTTGGCTTGGAGTTTTAGCTTTTTATAACTTCTTAGCTTTTGTAACGTAAACCAACTTCTATCATGCTCTCTAATCTTTTCGTACTTTTCAACCTTAGATTTGTAAAAATTCGCCTTCTTTTCAAGTCTTTGTGTAGTCATGTTTACCTTTCATCGGAGGGGATTTCTCCCCTCCTTGTTAATTAGTCATCTTCACCATAGATTTTTAAAACCTCAGTGACAGCCGGATGCCTCTCTACATCCATCATATCGAATTTAGATACTGCAATATGATTTAGTTTTTCTTGTTCATAATGTTTTACTAAATCGATAAAATCGGAGAGCCCATTTTCTGAAAATCCACGGTCATGTTGTTTAAGGTCTCCTGTTACAATCATTTTTGTGTTAACACCTATACGGGTTAATAACATTTTCATTTGAGACTTGGTTGCATTTTGCATTTCGTCTGCAATAATCCATGAGTCTTCAAACGTTCTTCCTCGCATATAGGCTAACGGTGCGATTTCTATCAGGTTTTCTGAAAGCATCATTTCAATTTGTGATAATGAAAAATGTTTTTCAAAAATATCGAATATAGGTCTAGTCCAAGGTGCCATTTTTTCTTTTAAGTCGCCTGGTAAGAAACCGTGTTGTTCGTCTACCGAAACTGCAGGACGAGTAATTACTATTTTCTTCACCTCTCTTTCCATAAATGATTTGATACCCATCTGCGTACAAAGAAGTGTTTTACCTGTACCTGCAGGTCCAATAGCGAATACGATATTGTTTTTAGGATCTGCTAATTGATATAGGTAATCTTCTTGTGCTACGTTTCTAGGTAAAATGTGGGGTATAGTTTTTCTGTGTAGTGGGATGACGCCATAATCATTGTTACGGCCTCGGTTTGAATTATGTTTTTCAACACGTTTTTTTCGTGCCATAGTGTATCCTCCTTAAGAGGGATTTTCAGAATGAGAACTTTCGCTCTCATAATTACTTATCAAATTTTGCACCAAAAATTACTCACATTTACTGGAAAATCAAAAAAAGTTTTTTAAAGATAAATAGATATAATAATGAATTTAACGGAGATTAACATGTCAGAAGTGATGCAAGATAGAGTCATTGACAATATTAGAGATATCGATAAAAATGGTACACTTTTAGATATTCTTTTAGAATTTGAAAGAGTACTAGATGAAGTCGGTTTATATGCATATAAGAACTGGCGTTTAGGCGAAATAGTAGAAGGTCCTAAGTTAGCACGTTATTGGTTACATGTAAAATTAATGTATCCTTATAAAAAGATGCCTGATCCAAAAGCAGGTATGAGATTACTTAAATTAGGTTGTGAAGTTAAATTCGAAAAAGGAATAATGAAAGAACCTGTTGTACCAAAGTCACCAGAAGAATTAGATGCTGAAGGTAAAGCAAAGTTAAAATCTCATGATGTTTGGTTTGTTGATATTACTATGCCACGTAAACTAGTTGATGAATTCAGAGATGATGAAATTAGTGTAGGTGGTTCAAGTATTGATACAGAAGAACTAAACAATGCATATGAAGGCGGTTTAGATGATGATACAAATCAAAGGCAGGACATATAATGAAGTATACTCAGATTAGCGAAGGTTTAACACATGGTGATTTAGAAAATTTAGTATTACCTAAACTTTCAATCGCTGAGTATGAACCAAAAACAGGTAATGAAGAAGATGTTATCGTTATTGGCTTTTATGTTAAAGATGATAAACCTGCTCAAGACTTAGCAACTTTTATGGAAAAAGGTGTTACAGATATTTTAGATACAGAAGTTTCACCTAATCCAGATGATGATGGTAATTACTTAGTATTTGTAGAAATGAAAAATGAAAGACTTATGGATACAGTTTTAAGATTACTTGAAGACATTAATAGAATTGTAAAGATAAATGATTGGACTTTCAATTTTTATGAAGGCAAATCAATCGAAGTATCTTTAGAAAAAATAGAGAGTTATTTAAAAAAATAATGCCAAAAGAACCTGCGTTAGAATTCGAAGGAACAGTTGTAGATATCTTACCAGGCAGGTTCAAAGTAAAGCTAGATAATGGACACATAGTAGATGGTATATTATCCGGCAAAATGAGAACAAATAATATAAAGGTAATTTTACACGATAAAGTAAAAATAGAAATGACCCCATATGATATAACAAAGGGTCGTATAACTTTTAGGTACAAATAAATGTTTATTTTTGGAATACTAAGAAAATACTTAATTATAGCAGGAGTATTAGGTGCGGTTGGTTTTGGACTGTGGAAGTATTATACTTACACACAAGAAACGATTCGTGTATATGCCGAAAATGCCGCAAGAGCCGAAATGGCACAAGCTGAAACACAAGCGGCCTTAGAACAAACTATAAAAGATTTAGAAAAAGTACAAGAAAAATATAATCAAGTTTCAGCAGATTTTAACTCAGCGAAGAAGCGAGTAGATGGATTACAAGATAAACTTAAAGAACATGACTTACCATTTCTAGCAGAACAAAAACCAGGTTTAGTCGAGAAAATACTTGACAAGGGTAGTAAAGATATGCTAAGATGTTTAGAAATAATAAGTGGTAGTCCACTTACAGAGGAAGAACTAAATGTTACAACAAAAAGCAAAGCAAATACTCAGTGTCCTGACCTTGCTAACCCTAACTATATTTCTAACTAGTTGCGGTTCAGTTCCAAAGTCAGTTACTTATAAAGCTGAGCCTATAGACAGACCAAAATTAGTTTTACCTGAAACCGCCACTCTTAACATGCGTAATGTTGACTTCATGATTTTGACTAGACAAAACGTTGAGGAAAAATTTAAAGAAATAGAAGAAAGAGGTGATCCAATTGTAATATTTGGACTAAAGGCTCAACACTATGAAGACTTGAGTTTAAATATAGCAGACATCTTAGAATTATTATCTCAACAAGAATCCGTAATAGTTGCTTATAGAGAATATTACGAACAAACCGAAAAAGTAATCGAAGAAAATAATCAAAAAGGAGAAGTTGAAATTCCAGTTGAAACAGAGGGAAGTGGTATAGACACAATCAAGAACCTTTTCAAATGAACTTCAATAATCCGTACTCCGTTCTAGAAATCGATAAATATTCAACAAACGATGATATCAAAAAGGCTTACAAGAGTCTTATGATGAAACATCACCCAGATACAGGAGATGGTGACAGACAAAAGTTTGATGATGTTCGACTTGCATATATACAGTTAAAAGATAAAAAACTCCAAAATAGTGACGTAAGGTCGCTCTCCATAACCGTCCCTATAACAAAGCAAGATTTATCTTTAATACATGGAACTAAACAAACTTTTGAATGTCATGATGTACCGTTTGAAGTTGTCGTTCCATATGAAACAAGAATGAATGATACTTTAGTGGTAAAAAACATTTTAGGTAATCTAACATTAAAAATAAAATTCAAGGAAAAACATGGCTAGTGCAGACAGAGTAAATCTTTCTATTGAACGTGCAGTACAACATGCAAATTCATTATCACATGAATATGTTACATTAGAACATCTTCTATATGCAATTATGGAAGAATCAGATGTAAGCGATATGCTTACCAAAATGAAAGTTGATGTTTCATTTTTAGCAGAAGAATTAGAAAAATATTTACGTAAACGTGATGATATTGTTTTAAAGAAAAAACCTGTATCTCCTAGAAAAACTTTATCACTAGATAGAGTTTTCAATCGTGCAGTTACACAAGTTATTTTTAGTGGTAGAACAAAATTACAATGTCGTGATATATTTGTTTCATTATTAAGTGAGAACGGTTCACATGCTTTTTATTTGTTAAAACAAGCAGGTGCAACAAGAGATAAAGCAGTTGATATACTTAAGAAAGAATATTACGGAACATCAGGCGCAGGCATTATGCCAGGACAAGCAACTGGACCAGTTCAATTTGAAGATTTTGTAACAGATTTAAATCAACAAGCATTAGATGGTATAATTGATCCTGTAATAGGTCGTGAAGATGAATTAATAGAAATTACAGAAGTATTAGCAAGACGTAAAAAGAATAATGTAATTGTTGTAGGTGAACCAGGTGTAGGTAAAACTGCTATTGCAGAAGGACTTGCATTGATGATTTCTGAAGGTCAAGTTCCTGAAATACTAAAAAACAAAACAGTTTATTCTTTAGATGTTACTTCATTAGTAGCAGGTACAAAATATCGTGGTGAATTTGAAGAACGTGCAAAAGCAGTATTTGACCAATTATCAAGAAAAGATAATGTTATATTATTCATTGATGAAATTCATATGATAATGGGCGCCGGTTCAGCTGGTGGTTCAAATATAGATGTTGCTAATTTATTAAAGCCTTTACTTGCTAATGGTAAACTTCATTGTGTAGGTGCAACTACAAGTGATGAATATAGAGAAAACTTTGAAAAAGATAGAGCATTGCAAAGACGTTTTCAAAAAGTTGTTATTGACCAACCAAGTAAAGAAAATACTAAAAAGATTATAAAAGGATTAAAACAATATTACGAAGCCTTTCATGAAGTTGAATATACAGATGATGCATTAGATTTAGCAGTTGAATTAGCTGAAAGATATATGCATGGTAAATTCAATCCTGATAGAGCAATCGATGTAGTTGATGTTGCAGGTGCAAGAACAAAACTTCACAAGATGGGTTCTAAAGTAAAGAAAGAACAAATCGAACAAGCAGTTTCTAAAATTACAAGAATACCTTTAGATTTGATTGATGCAAAAGAAAATACAAACTACGCAAACTTAGATAGTAATATTAGAAAGAAACTTTTTGGACAAGACAAAGCAGTAAACACATTAGTTGAGGCAATCTTAGTTTCTAAATCAGGAATGAGACCAACTAATAAACCTATAGGTAGTTTCTTGTTTGTCGGTCCAACTGGTACAGGTAAAACAGAACTTTGTCGCCAACTAGCGGCAAACTTAGATGTTAAACTTAGAAAATACGATATGAGTGAATACATGGAACAACATTCTGTGTCAAAACTTATCGGAGCCCCTCCAGGTTATGTTGGACATGCTGAAGGCGGTGCAGGTTCTGGACAACTTATAAATGATGTAGAAGAAACACCTAATTGTGTTGTTCTACTTGATGAGGTTGAAAAGGCACACCCAAGCGTAATGAACCTCTTATTACAAGTTATGGACGATGGAAGATTAACAAGTTCAACCGGCAAAACGGCAGACTTTAGTAATGTAATTCTTATTATGACAAGTAACCTAGGAGCGGCACAACAATCTAAGAGTGCAATAGGATTCACTAATTCAAATGAAGGTGCATCTTACGAAGCAGTTAAAAAATTCTTTTCACCTGAATTCAGAAACAGACTTGATGGTACAGTTGAGTTTGTAGCATTGCAACCAAAACATATTGATATGATTGTAACAAAAACTATCAACGAAATTAATGATATGTTACGTGATAAAAATATTACAATCAAATTATCAGTAAAAGCAAAAAGATGGTTGCGTAATAAAGGATATCAACCTGATATGGGTGCTAGACCTTTACAACGTGTGGTTAACGACCATATCAAAAAACCTCTATCAAAAGAAATACTATTTGGTAAGCTGGTTAATGGAGGCACCGTAACAGTAGATATCGAAGATGATGAGGTACAATTTGAATATAGTTAAAGTATCAAAATTATTTTATGGTTCTTATCCATATAAAATAACATATAAACGTCTTTATAGTTTCCCTAAACAACTTAGTGTTTTAGATTTATCATTCAATCCATTGAAACAAGGAAATGACAAATGGTGGTTCGATTATCCAAAAACAACTGACGATGAACAAATGAGAATGAGATGTTATAAATTTTTGAAAACACTTGATGATGTAAAATTTAATAATGGTTCTCATACTCATGTATATTTTGAAACTAAAAAGTCATATGACGAAGCCGCATCTAGATATGTAGAATTACAAGAAGAACGTTCAGAACCATTAGTTGAAAATCTAGCAGAATTATATGAACAATCAGAAAAAAGAATTCATATCAGAAAGTCTTTATATTTTAAAAAGTACAGATATAAAATACAATTTAGAGCAAATAAAAACTTTACAGAAAATGTAGGTTATTCTTTATTTGAAATGTACAAAGATAATCCTAACTACAGAATGAACTCAAATATGATAAAATTTGATAAACTTTATGTAGCTAGACATAAAAATAGAAGATATATTCACAGTCCATACAACTTATATGCATTATATTGTTTGGAAGAAATTGACATGAACATGGCAACTTTCGTTGCCAGCGAGTGTGTTAGCACCATTACCAAAGCCGTCTTATTAAGCGATTTAGATAAATAAGTATAGTTATAATTTAGATAAATTGCTAGTTATAAGAAAGGGTTGAAAGGTATATGGCACGTAAGACAGTAACATTATTATCGCAAACAGGTTCCTTAGAATTAGATAAAGTAGGTGATGCGGTCCCAGGTGATAGCTATTATGGCTTCACGGACGGTATTCACACTATTGCTATCTATGGACAAAATCTGTCAGGAAGAGTAAAATTGCAGGGTTCTCTTGCACAAAATCCAACAGATGATGACTGGTTCGATATTTTATTCAGCGGTCTACCTTATAAAGATTATACTAATTTCACCGGTGTGGAAGGTTTCACTTTTATTGCTAATCTAGTTTATCTAAGAGCATCTTTAGATAGGTCAGCATTAGGTATATCAAACCTACAAAATGCTGGTTATGTAGAGAAAATATTATTGAATTATTAAAGGAAGACAGATATGAGCATTAACGCACAACCATTTAGTCCTACATTTAAGCTAGTTGGTAACTTGTCGGATAGCCAAATTTTAGTTTATGATGCTAGTGAAAATGCATTTGTCAATGCAACTAATACGGGTGCAGGCGGTTCTACTGGCTTAACTTCCGTACTTAATACAGGTACTGGTGAAGGTATTGGTCAGGCAACAGGATCAGCACTAGAACTTAAAAGTCTTGTAGCAGGAACTAATCTAACCATCACCGACAATGGATCAGCATTAGTTATAGACGCATCAGTCCCATCTACAAGTTTTTCTGGTACTAATCTTGGTACAGGCACTGGCATATACAAACAGAACAACGCAAGTAATGAATTAGAATTTAAAAGTATTTCAGTAGGTGCAGGCCTTACATTAACTGAGGCTAACGATACACTTAACATTGAATGTACAATCAGTACTACAGGCTTTTTACAAGCAACCAATAATTTATCCGACATAGGTAACGTAGTAGATGCAAGAACAAATCTTGATGTATATTCAAAAGCAGAATCAGATGCAAAATATTTAAGAATAGATGCATCAACGGCACCAACAGTAGATAATCAATTTGACTTAGGTTCATCTACAAACAGATTTAACGACATATATGCAGAAACATTCCAAGGTACTGCCTTATTAGCAGACAATCTTACAGTACAAGGTTCATCATCAGGTGACGTACTAACTTGGAACGGTTCAACATGGGTAGCTTCTGCACCAGCTGGTGGTGGCGGAGGCGGAGGCGGAGGTGTTGCTCAAACACTTTCATACTCTAATAATACTCTATCCATATCAGGAGGTAATTCAGTAACAATTACTCCTTATGTAGACTTAGACCCTTATGTAAGACTGGATCAATCATCTATTCCGACATTAGATAATCAGTTTGATATTGGTTCACCTACAAAAAGATATCAAGATGTTTATGCAGAATCATTTCAAGGTACAGCCGTACTAGCTGATAACTTAACGATATCAGGTACTGCTGGACAAATTTTAACATACAATGGTAGCACTTGGGTTGCGGCCGATAACGCAGGCGCAGGCGGCGGTGGAGGTGGAGGTGGAACACCTCAAACTCTAACACTTACTGGTTCACAAATTGCGATATCAGGTGGTAACAATATTGATATTGGTCCATTAGTTAATGGAGACTATAACAATTTAGCTAACAAGCCAACTATACCAGCTGACGTATCAGACTTAACAGATACAACTAACTTACTAAGTGATTCACAATCACTATCATTATCAGGTACAAATATAAGTATATCAGGTGGTAATTCAGTTGACTTAGCAGGACTATTTACAAATACAGATAATCAAACATTATCTTGGAATAGTGCTAATAACTATCTAACAATTTCAAATGGAAACTATGTAGACCTTTCAGCATTAGCCGGAGGCGGAGGAGCATCGAACATTACAGATTTAGGTGATGTTGATACTTCAAGTGCAGGTCATACACCAACAAACGGACAAGCATTAGTTTGGTCACAAGCAATGGGTCACTGGATGCCTGGTGACGTATTTGACGGTGATTATAATTCACTATCAAATCAACCAACTATTCCTGCCAATCAAACACTTCTATTATCAGGTACAGATTTATCTATATCAGGTGGAAATAGTGTAAGTTTAGCAGGTATTTCAGGAACATCAGCTTGGTCAGGTATAACTGGCACACCAACTACAATAGCAGGTTATGGTATTACAGATGCATTCGATGGCGATTATAATAATTTAACTAATAAGCCAACATTGTTCTCAGGAGCATATGCAGATTTAACAGGTAAACCAACTATACCAGCAGACGTTTCAGATTTGACAGATACAACAAGTTTATTGGGTGGTGGATCACAATCACTATCATTATCAGGAACACAACTTTCAATTTCAGGTGGTAATACAGTTGATTTTGCAGGTATGTTTACTGATACAGACAACCAAACATTATCTTTCAACACAGGTACAAATATATTAACAATAGCTAATGGTAATACAGTAGACTTATCTACATTAGCAGGCGGTAGTACAGTATCAACTATCGATGACTTATCAGATGTTGCAATAACAGGCACATCAAATGGTCAATTCTTAGTTTACAATAACACATCAGGTGAATGGGAAAATCAAACAGTTAATATATTCGATGGTGATTATACAAATCTAACTAATAAACCAACGTTGTTCTCAGGGTCGTATACAGACTTAACAAATAAACCAACTATACCTGCTAACTTAGGTGATTTAGCAAACGTAAGTTCTTCTGCACCAAGCACTGGTCATGTATTAAAATGGTCAGGTTCAGAATGGGCACCGGCGGCAGACTCAACTGCTACTGGTGGTTCAGGAATTTCACTAACTGACTTAAGTTCAGGTGTTGGTTTATCTTATAACAACGTAACAGGTCAATTTGCCTTAAATGCATCAATAGGTGATTTACTAGATGTTAATACTTCAGGTATTGCATCAGGTCAAATTCTAAAATGGAATGGATCGGCTTTTGTAGCAGGTGATGATAATGTATTACAAGATACAGATTCATTACCAGAAGGTTCAGCAAATCTTTATTATACAGATGCAAGATTTGATGCTAGATTTAATGGTAAAACTACAGACAATCTTGTTGAAGGTACAACTAACAAATATTATTCAGATGCACAAGTAGATGCTCGTTTACAAACACAACTTCAAGCTGGTACAGGTATTAATATCACAGTTGGAGCAGGTGGTGTATTAACTATTGACTCAACTGGAGCCGCAACATCATATACAGATGCAGATGCCAGAAGTGCAATTTCACTTTCAACAGGTCCTGCTTCAGGTAATGGTTCATTATCATACAATAGTACTTCAGGTGCATTTACATTTGCTCCGGCAGATTTATCAAACTACAGTACATTTGATGGTGATTATAATTCATTAACAAATAGACCAAGTATCGTAACACTAGGTAATCTAAGTGCAACAAATGCCGCGGCAAGTGGCGGTGGTGCATTAACTTATGATAGTGGTACAGGTACATTTACATTTACTCCACCGGATCTTTCAAACTACAGTACATTTGATGGAAACTACAATAACTTAACTAATAAGCCTACATCAGATGATATTGCAGAAGGTTCAACAAATTTATACTACACAGATGCTAGAGCAGATACTAGAGCAACATTACGTATTGGTGCCGCAAACTTATCAGCTTTGAATGATGTAAACAATGCGACTCCAACAGATGGACAAGTACTTACTTGGGATAAT
>MDTA01022494.1_pt1 | contig 16811 bp, 16 predicted proteins | sample 811151 | NCBI WGS metagenome assembly MDTA01 (sample SAMN05326648, study PRJNA326480) | marine metagenome | isolation source: seawater | place: Indian Ocean: South | collected 2010 | reverse complement strand
TCAGATATATTCAAAATCCAACCAACAGACTTCAAAAAGCTTGTTGTGCTAAGCATCCTTTACGGAATTATAAGTTCACCCTACATCGGCGATGTCATAGACAACATGATACCGTATTCCTTATACAACTATGCATTTATCATAAAACTGATCATCTTCATATTGCTTTATAGAGTTTTAGATTTCTTCGCAAACTGAATTGAAATATAATATTCATTAATTTCAAATGATATCACAGATGATGAATGACCCTACGTTCGCCGCAATAATTTCCGTAATTTTAGGTCTCGGCTTGGCATCATTGTTTAGACAAGCGTGCCGTGGAGAGTGCGTAGTTGTAAGGGGTCCTAGCATTCGGGAAATATCAAAAAACACATACAAAATTGACGACCGCTGCTATACTTACAAACCTGAGGCGACAACATGTGATATACGAGACGCGTAAATCCTGTTTATTTAAATTGTATTTGAAGACAAATGGAGTCAGAGTCGTTTCGGCCGCACCCGAAAGTAACAGTCTATGACAACGTTGTTGAAAGAAATAGAAGCACCAATTTATTAGGTTCATTGCTATCTGGGAGCTTCAATCTCTCACCTAATAATGAGGATGATGTGGACCGTAATCCTGACTTTATCCCATGCAGAGTAATAGATGGAACCTATTGGAGACAATGTACTGACCCGAGTTGCAAATATATAAAACAAACATTCAATAAAATGCAAGATAGAAGTGATATTAAAATAGGACAAGTCGATAAATTCTCGATTCACATGTTAAGTCTATCCGATATGTTGAGTGTTAAAAAAGATGATGATTCAGATGCTGATGTCCTCATCTATATGGCAAATTTAGATTGGAAAAGTTCTTGGGGTGGAGATATTGTGATATATGATAATCAACGCGTTAATATATTGTGCGTAGTTCCTTACAATCCTGGAAGAGTTGTAGTCTTCGATGGTAAAATGGGGTATCGGATAGGCGGTCCAACCGCATCTGGACCTAAATTTATGGTAATGGCTACGTTGAAGTTTAAAGCAGAGCAAGATGTTGTGAAATGTAATAAAAATCAATCCGAACCTTCTGCAGTCGCAAAACCTCGCGTGTACTTATGAAAAAAACTAACAATGCCTCCGGCGAGAGCGAGCTTTAGCCGATAAGATGCGCAATCGATTTTCATCATCAATAAGAGAACGGCGCGCGATCAAAATTGTCTCCAACATGTCCGCTATTTGTTTGCAATCTTTTTTTTGCATTTCACGATCTCCATAGATCCATTTGTTGACGTGATTTTCGAATCTATGTATCTGTTGCAAAGCCAATTCTGCGTCGGCTTTCATTTCAAGCTTTAAGTTTCCAGAATTCACAAATACCCCTGATTCAACCTCTACAATGTATTTGATATATCTATTTCGAAGCATATGGAGGCAACGGAACTTTCTGTACGGCCAAAAGGGGAAATCATATTGGCGCAAAAACTTTTTCAACCATGTACGACCCACACCAAGCCTCTTTGCTGCGACTTCCATGTTAGATGTCATACCGACCTTCAATACCTCTTTGATACTGGTTTTTTTGATTGTACTTCCTTGGCCTTTATGCTTACTTATTATAATTGTTTCATCATCTTTGATCTCTTTGAGGATGTTAAACAGAATGTCACGGAGTCCATCAGATGGGCGCGAAACGATGGCTGAGGGCGGAGCAATAGCTGGGGGAGAAGCGATAGCCTCATCAACATGATCCAGATCTCTTATGTAAGATATCCCACTGCTTGTGAATTTGTGATTGTGGTCTTCGATATCCGTGATAAGATTATCGTCACACGTCATCGCGCGGGCATCTCTGCACTCCGGAGTTGAAAAAAGATTTGCAGCAAAAAATCTATTGCAAAAAAAAAGATTTGCAAAACTTTTGAAAGTTTTTTGAAATACAAAGTTCACAAATATCTAGCACAAAACACACGAAACACACGAACCATCATGCAAGCACTCAATCTTATGGCACGCAACTTTGCACCTATGCAGCAGCGCGCACTGTACGGATGCACGTACTCTCGAGACTCCGCATTTTCCAATCGCGGATTATCCTTACAACCACCGCCATCAGTCTATCGAAAACGGCGGCTACAGAAATTTCACATCCCGAACGGCTGCCGTTCGGTTCAATGCAAATCTGCAGCATTCCTATTTAGAGTCAACGATGACAGTGTGCCATATGATGATCCCATCAGTGAGTACGATGGGCTCGTGCTAAATGAGGATAAGTATGGTTGGGCGCGAGAATTGGAAGAGATCCGAAGCTGGAACTTATGTGGAAAATATGTTTCGATATTAGGTATGGATAACCCAGATACCGTTATGCCTCCTACATGGGTAGAGATAATGCAGCTGCGTGATGCCTTCATTCATAGCGGTGCTAAGTCCGTCGACTATATTTACTATGAAAATGACACTTTTCTTGCTGACCACTGATGCGTGCGTGCGTGCATCACTTCCATTTCTCTTTGCAATGCACACAATAGTACAGATATTTTGAGTTGTTCATATCATATCTTAACAATATCACATCGTTTTTCTCTCCGTCTGGTCGCTTGCAATCTTTATTGATACATGCCACAGTATGTACATGTGGTAATGTATTGTCATATATCATGTCTTCGCCCACCAAATCTTCCACTCCGTGCTTATCTTTAAAAGACACTCGAGAGATTAGTTTTGGTTCGAACAATTTCTTGTTTCTGCAAAATTTGCAGAAGTACTCAACGCTACTGTTCTTATCATCTTTTACGACATGCTTTATGTAGAGCATGTTGTCACAGATGTCACAAAAGTCCATTACATATTGTATAATATAAACTTTTTTCTTAAGTCTGTTTTGAACCCTTAATTCTGTAATACACGGAAAAAATTCAAGTAATTGCCCATAAAACTCGATGTCTTGTTCAATGCACAGCCATTTTCACAATATAATTTATATGCCTCGTCGAAAATTTCCTTAGCTTTTTGAATTTTGTTTACCTTTAAAAGCGCCAAACCTTTAAGATATAGCATGTCCGGGGAATCTTTATATTCCGATTTATCAAAATCTTCTTGAAACTGAATTTCGTTAAAATTCCCACCCTGCACCATGTCATAAAGTTTATTGTACTTGCTATGAAATAGTAAGGTGTTGTTATTGTTCAAGCTACTTGTATATTTTCCAACCTTCGAACCGTCGGTAAACGCATTTGGAAATGATTTTACAACAGAAATGCTCTCGCGATTGAAGTTTAATGAAAGAGCAATGTTTGTGTGGTAAGCAATTGGTAACAAGTTACTCAATATTTTTTTCGCGGCATTTGGACTAATAAAGTACGAGTCGCACGATGGCAGTAAAACCATATTCGAAGAAAAATTTGCCATCTTTGTAAACTTTGATTTAGGGGTAGATGCGAAGGGTTGGCCAAACATAATTACGTCATGCTCGAAAATCTTAGTGTCATTTAAAATCTTATCACAATCTTCTGATATTATGACGTCGTCTTCCAGTATAATGGCTGGAACATTACTTCGCGCTACTTGTTCAATTGCATTGAAATGCTTCAAATAATTTGATATGATGGAAAGATTGATTGGTCTTTGAAATTTTTCAAATAACAACTCGACTTCGTCTGGGTTGTCCGGCCTTTTCATCCTGATTAAATTTTTTACATTTTGCGAGTTCAAATCTGCTAAATTATATTGTTCTATAACACTTACATTATCGACAAACACAGCTTTTGACATCATTCTCTTGATCGATTCTACATTGTCTACACGCTTCTTCAACGTTGGTTCATGAATTATGTACACATTCATTATTTGCTGCTTTGCCATTTTATTTTATTTATTGTATGATTATTATTTTTTTAAAATTTTGCGCTCATGTAGATGGACCCATAACCTTAAATTTAAAAAGTTTTTATTATTTTTCTACTTTTCTACTTTTCTACTTTTCTACGCATCTCTTCCAACAGTTGATGGCACACAGTCAGGTCGTGGGCGCCAGCTCCCAAACATCTCCAGTAGCTTAGAGCCATGTCCGTTTTCCATAAGAAGAAAAAGCTCGGAGGAGAAGATGGGGGGGATGTCGTGCGTCGGTACATCCCCCAACTCCCATCTCGACCGAATTTGCGTCCGCGGGTTACTAAAGTAAAATACAATGATGAGGAATCCGATAGTGATTTGAAAGATGAGCTTCAAGATATTAACGAGCGATTAGAAGAAGAGGACAGTGACTGGGATTCGGTCACCGAAAAGCCGCGTCATTTTCGCAAACTTTCTCTAGAATCTGACTTGCTGGCTGCACTGCGAAAGAGAAAACGCATCGTAGATGCGGCAAACACAAATAACAAAAAAGATACCCTTGTTGGTCGCGAGGAAGAAAGCTATCGAATTCGTGTTTTTCTTACAAATGCTATCGAAAACAAGGTTGGCTGTAGAAGCATGCTCGTGTCAGGTGTCCCAGGGTCAGGCAAAACCGAGACAATAAGAAAAGTTATTCATGATTTGCGAGGTGCACTGGGGCATGTATTTCTGGATGCGGAAATTAATTGCGCTTCTCTTGCGTCACCTAAACAGCTATACTCTGTAGCCGTTCATAACATGTTGGATACATTGTATGATAATGGGAAATACAGCTTGGCAGATATTTTCAAGTGCAGATTACAGAAAAGGGTAAGTCAAGAGACTGCTTTTGAAATCATCAGTAATATTTCAGAAAAAACAAAGAAGGCAAACATACTTATCGTTGACGAAATAGATTGCATTTCATCACAAGAAGTACTATACAACCTGTTTGACATGACAGTCAAACTCAGATCGCGTATTGTGGTCATCGGTATATCGAACATGTTAAATTTCCAAGAGAAATTTAAAGCAAAGGTCACATCAAGAATAAGTATGGAATCAGTGCATTTCAAAGCCTACACAGCGGTCCAGTTGAAATCAATTATTATGTCGAAACTCGGGTCTTATCATCAGGAATTTGATAAAATGGCCATTGAATTCGCCAGTAAAAAGGTTGCAAACATATCTGGAGATGTGAGAAGTTTATTTCAGTTGTGCAATCTGTCGCGCGATATAGCTGTTAAGAATGGAGTTACACCAACTGGGCTAAACGAGGTATTGGAGGCAAAGAGGCAGATGTTTCAATCTGTCCAATCCAAATTAATTTTTTCTTGTTCAAAGTCTCAGCAAGTATTGTTGATTGCCATTGTTATTGAGAGCAATTTGACGGGCCGCGAATTCCATCCAAGTATGCAAGTCAGAACAAGACACAGTTCTTTGAGCAATGAACTCAAAATACCAATCTTTTCTTCGTCTAAGACTTTTTGGAATGATATAGTAACAAGCACAGAATCAATGGGACTCATTAAAATCATGGACGGAGGGCGTCGAAATGAACAGGTGGCTCTAAATGTGTCCTCAAATGAAGCTATCGATGCTTTGAAGCAACAGTACACGATAAGTAAAAGAAACGAACTCATTACAGGAACACCATGTACAAAACATTGGGCAGATTATTTCTTGTGCATCACGCGAATATTGACATATTAAAATCTCTTATCAATATCAAGTGCATGGCCGAATATCAAATATTGAGGACATGGGAGGTTGAAACATCCATCAATCAATTACTACATCAAGCTTCGGGTGAATACTACAACAATCTAAATTTCATTTTCATGTTACCATCAATTATCATGAGCAGCGCTATGGGCACATTAGGTCTCATCAATACGTCTAGTAGTGACAGTGAAGGTATACTTGCAGTGAATATTCTGATAACATGCTTTGGATTTTTGACAGCAGCCCTCACGATGAGGCACAATTTTCTTAATATTCAAAGCCTACAGACCACACATTCTTTCCACGCAGCAGAATATAGCAAAATTTCAAGGGAAATTAAGATGCATATCTATTTATCACAGACTAAGGTGAAGGTTTATGCTAACATAGCAGAATATATCAAATCATGTAGGACGCGTATAGATAAATTGATCGAATCTGCACACGACATCCCCGTACATATCGAAGCCAAAATGTCTGCGAAAATTGATGAGATTCGAAGACAAGAATTAGCTGAGGTTAATGAGTTAATTGCGTTATCAAATCGAAACCATGAGGAACTCAGGCAACACAATGTAAACATAGATGATTTATGTGCCTTATCAGAAGTACATGTGCTAGGTGAAAGGAGATCGGAATCTCCCAATAATGATGAAGTAAAAAAGCCAGAAGATGATAGCGACGAAGACATTAGGATATTAAATAGAAGGAAAAGCAACGAATCCGATGAAAGCAACGAATCAGATAAAAGCAACGGATTAATCAAATCAGCTCTTGCAAAGATGTCGTCACTATATACACCAGCATCGATAGGCACCAGTAATGACGTACAAACGCGATTGTCATTGGATGTTTTCTACAAGCACAGAAACAATAATGCTGGTAAAGGCGAATGTGATGCCGGGGAGCTGTTAAGTCGTAACACAAAGCGCCAATCGTGGAGGAGTAATCTTAATCTTGATTGAAGTGCAGACTTTCAATATCCTGCATCAGCTCTTGGATTAGCTCATCAATAGCGTCTTCATCAAGGTTGAGTTCACGATCGTCCACAGTTGGAACATCAAAAGGTCCAAAATGATAGAAATCATTCTTGTATATTTCCTTGACCATTGCAACCATTTCATCATCAAAAGCGTGCGATTCTTTAGATGATTTATTTATTATCGGCAAACACACATCCTCGCCAAATAGGACAGACAAATCTTCATTGATCGATTCAAAACGTATTATATTTGTTCGGATTTTATTACCAGGAGTTAAAAGATACCAAGATTGTTCTCTTAGATGCACAAGTTCATCATGAACAAACCGCTTGTTGAATAAATCCACTATAAATTGCTTGAAAGTATGCTTGTTACAGTAATCATGTAGAGGGTGTAGGCTATAAACAGTCGTCAAGTCATTGCTATGCCAATAACTCTTAACCATCTTGGCGTAATTATAAACAGATACAAGTCTCTCATAAGGGTTTCTTACGATCGCAAATGATTTTTTCCATAGTTCACTTGGATATGTCACGAGCCTCCGATGTGTTACCTCCTTTCCATTGAAAAACTTTTCGCAGATAGACGTGCCAGCCGTCTTTGGTATGTGAATAAACAAGTATTCTTTACCGTTATGTCTAAAGGCCATATTATTCAATTGAATTGAATATAAAAAAAATATAATCTAAACGACTAAATTTCAAATCATTTGATATATGCAAAGGAGCATATATTCATAGATGAAAATTTTTTTACCGGTGCTTAGAAGTTTATGTTCACAGTCTGCTATAAGCTCAATGCACTTTTGGCGCTGCTTCTTTATTTTGGGTATTTTCATTGCCTCTTCTAAAATAATACAACAGATCCATCCATCCGACAGGGAATAGTGCAAAAGTTTGTTCATTGTCAATCGTATTTTATCGATAACTTTCTCAAGAGATTTAGAATTTTTAAAAAATTTAATCATATCGATGATAGCAGATTCAAACAAATTCTCATATGTTGAATCTTCCTTATCTTCTTCGTGTAGCTTTTGAATTTCTATCAAACTTGTGTAAAGATCACTCTTACAGTTTTCAATAACGCTGTCGATGTTTACTGATGATATTTGATGTTTGTTGCATATTTTAGAAAGTAAATTAGTCAAATTGTTAAGGTTAAATGAAGGAACTCTGATGAAACAGCATTGGTCCCGGATACATCTGTTAACTAGTCCTATCTTTCCACTTCCAATAATGAAACAACTATTAGATAAACTGTTATCTATGATAGTTCGAAATACAGATTGAAACTTCATATTTATGCCATCAAAGTTACGCAAAACGATGATGTGCTTATCATGCGTGATAGGTTTCCTCTTTAAAATTTTGGAAATAAAATTATATATCGTTGATCGGTCACGACGTTGAATAGCAGTACAATCAATATCCACTATATTCTGGAATGAATTGAAAACAATATTATCCACCTGTTTCAATGAATTGACAGTTTTCCATTCCTTATTTAATTGTTTTATCAATGCATTGATTGATAAGAAATTCACAAAATCGTCTCCACTAGATACAAAATAATTGAGATCAGTGCTTAAATTATCGAAGTTATAGTCACCATATATGTGATTACCATACTCTAAAATGTTGTCGTTTAAATATTCTACTAACGCCATTTTTGTGTTATTTATCTCATAAGTCCATACCCCCTTAAATGGATTTTTATTTGATTTTTCTTTCGAAATAAGATAAACCAAGCAAGAAAGCGTCTGCAAGGTCGTCCTTTTTTTGTGATTATTGAACCATTCAGCAAGTTCTTCACTTTCAACAATATGTGAAGTGCACGATATTGATATATTTTTGTTGTATTTATATTTTTTATTGCACTTTTCAATCTCAACGCCAATCCTTTGAAGGTGTGCTTCTGCGAATTTCACTTTGGTGCTCGCAGCAACGAAAGTTATCTCCTTTATTTGACGGGATTCGATAGAACGTTTGTATGCGAAAAACGAATAAATCAGCATTTGTATGGATTTCATCGTTGGATTCTTGAAGACTGGTTGGTTTTCAATTATGACATGATCTATTTGACAGTTATCAAATTTTTCTTGTAGATTTTTGAAAAGGACGCGAGAAATCTTCTGCATATCTTGTTTTTTCGCTTTTGATGTGCTGCTCTCGCCATCATTCGTCAGATCAATTAGGTCCCAATCTAATATGCTGCAATCCTCCATCAGACAATAAGACAAATTTTTTATCCCCACATCGAAAGCTAAAATGTTGGTCATATGTTATAAAACTATTACCACATTTTTTTTTTCAAATAACTTTGTGCGCTTTTATCATAAGAAAAAAATACTATTTAAGATCAAGTCGCTACATTTACAAAATGGATTATTATCAAATATTAGGAGTTCATCCTGGAGCTTCGGATGTTGAAATTAAGAAGAGATATTATAAATTAGCTAAAGAGTACCATCCAGACAAAACCAAAGGCGATGAAGAGAAAGCAAAACATTTTTTAAAGATTCAAGAGGCTTACTCTTCCTTGACGAAAAACGTTATCAATGAATTTGATTTAGACGATGAAATATTAAAGCAATTTTCTGACATGTTTGGATTTAGTTTTCAAGAAACTGGTGTTAATCACCGTGAGGTAAACGATACTTATGATGTTGAAATCTCGATCGAAGAATATTTGAAAGGTGCCTCCAAAACAATCAAGGTGAGTTCGACTAGTGTTTGCGAAGTCTGTTTGGGAACTGGTGTAAAAGATCATCACGTGAACACGCATGTATGCGCAGCTTGCCAAGGAACTGGATTTGATTTCAATATACCGATTTTTACTTGCAGTGTTTGCCGCGGAAAGAGATTCTGCGTCGCTAACAATAAGCCGTGTGATATCTGCAAAGGAGAAGGCTTACACACACAATATTCAGATGTTCCACTGATAATTCCTAGATTGACTCAGAATGGCCATGTAATTATTAAGGATGGGAATAAATTTACAATCAAACATACTTTCGGAAACGAGATTGTGAACGGAAGGGTGGTCATATCTCAATATATCAGCATTGTGAAATGGTTGTGTGGGGGCCATATTGTCGTGGACATTCCTGATGGTGAAAGAATAAGATTTGAATCAAGTGGGGCGTTCGATCTAGGCAGAAGGTACACTGTGTCAAACGATGTAATTGTAGAATTTAAGCTATTGATTAATTCTAAGCACATCAACATATTGAAAAGGCTTAATCCTGTTTTTAAGAATATTTTTCAAAGCAACACATGATCAATGTTTTTTTTCTTAACCTAAGGTAATGATATAATGGATAACAACGTTCTAGCAATATTTGCCGTAATGAAAGTTATCAAGCTGGCGCTTTCATATGGTGCTCTTATGATTGCCACTAATTATACTGCTCAAATATACACAGAGAAAGTGTATGTTCGCCAAGAGAATCCTCCAAAACTCGCAAATATGCTGTTGTTGTTTCTGGGAATTGAAATACTAATGACGGTTATAGCGGTCACCGCGGTTGTACTGATGATAAACTACGCATCAGGAAACGAAGATTCTTCGATGCTGATGTCTGTAGGAACTTTATTTGCGCAGGACTACGTATTGTATCTGCTCTCTATGGTGGTACATGGTATGATTTTGGCGAACGTCATGTATAGTAAAAAGTATTTCTTGTATAAGGACGATGGATTACGAGCGATTCGCGCGTACTCGGACATTCTGACACAATACAGCATGTTTAATGGAATCATTCCATTCAATTTATTTGTAGATGGAGCAATGTCGCTGGCGGCGGAAGCAGCAAATAAAGAACAATAATTTTTAAGAAACTTAATTTTTACAAATAATTCTTGTGCACAAGAGAATTTACTCGCTTGAAAAGCTCTCGTTTCTCATGATTGGTGCTGTGTCTGACCCGTGCCAACGCTTCCTCATACGAAAACCATCGCACATCTCGCACTTCTTTAGCCTGTTGAGCATTTGTCGCGTCAAATCGGACAGATGACGCGTCCCCGACATATTGCGCAATGTAGTAAATATTGCGATACCGGATCCCATTTGAACCTGTAAATGTTTCTTCGAATTGCTTGAAAGTATCGTGGATAACTATTTTTTGCCCAATACCAACCTCTTCTTCAAATTCGCGTAACGCACAGCTGAGATCCGATTCGCATAATTTGCGCCTACCCTTTGGAAACTCCCACTCTTGCTCTGGAAGAGCTTCACCGGAATTAGCAATTAAAACTTCCAAATTTATGAATTGGATAGATTTGTCCTTCAATGACATGTAAAAGCCCATTTTTAATTTGTTGAATTTATTCAAGCTTTTGTTATATTCCTTCTGAAATCGATTACCATTTTCTGATCCATGACTCCAAAGCAGTTTCCAGAGATCGTTGAAATTTCTATTCAATAATTTATCCTTTTCTTCTTTTGTCATCATACCTAGTAACATTTTCATATATTGTAGATTGTTGATTTCGTATTTGCCGCGTAAAAATTCAGTATATGAAATAGTGTCTTTCTTTTGAATCATAATGTACTTTATTTCAGAATTGATTCGTTTGAAACATATCAAGCCATAGCTTGTTATCGGAAAATTACAAACTCGTGTCGTATGTCCATGTGTACCACAATTTAAACAAATAGTGTTAGATTTTTTGATTTTGTTAATCTTGTTATTAATGGATATCATGTAATCATTATTACACAGCAACATAACTTTAAATAGATTTATGATTTTCACAATCTTTGTAATATTTTTCTTTTCACTTTTTAATGATGGTACGCGATATCGGCAAAGAGTTGTTTCTTAAAAATGCAAAAAGTAAGAAAAAACGCAGCAGATACCAAAAGCATAGAGCGGATGATGGTATGGAGATTAAAATTGCTTCCAAAATTAAACATGCACTTATGGTGCGAAAAGCACGCGGTGGAAACTCGACACTTGAGGTTACAAATTTAATCTCGAAGCGAAAGATACAAATATGTGGAACTACCGCGAAAAAAGCGTTCAAACAACAACTTAAAAATAGTTCCCTGCAAATTTTTAGCCCCGAAGACATGGAACGCATGAGGGAGATTTACAAAACTAGCTCTTGCCGGGGTAAAACAGTAACAACTACTGCTACGCCAATCGAAAAAGAGTCAGATGACCTACCTAATACAGATGACAAACCAGAACCCGTTGTGCTAAATGATATAAGTCATAACGAATGGATAAATGACAATATGATGCAGCCAACAAACGGAGATGCACTAAAACAATATTATAATTGGGTGAAAGGCAAATTATCAACATATGACAACACGAAAAGCTACCAGGAGAAAATGCTTTTAGCAAAAGATCTCATGCATTTCAAATACCAAAACGCAACAAACAATCGCTTAGCAACGATTGATAGACTCTCACAACATCCCGAGTTTCTAATGAATTTAAAAGATAACTTGATACAATCCCAGTTGAGCGATGATTTCATGTTGACTGAAAACCAACAATTTTTGAAAAAATTTCTCTCACCTAACACTGCTAATGCGGGAATACTTTTGTTCCATGGGGTGGGAAGGGGCAAGACTTGCTCAGCACTGAATATAGCAGAAAGCTTTATCGACTATTTTGAAAAACCTACGTTAATTATTGCGTCAGAGGGCCTCCAAGAAAATTTTAAGAAGGAATTGTTTGATCATACTAAAGTAAAAGAAGGCAAGTATGAAGGCTGCACTGATGTGATATCCAAAGGATTGAGGAAAACTCAATTGGTAGATACACAATATATTTCAAAAAAAATTAAGCTTCATTATGATTTCACTACACAGCAAAAGCTCGTGAATCGCATCAAATCAGAGAAAGACAATATTCTTCAAATGTTCTCGACTAAATCTCATATTGCTGACAGGGTGTACCGTCGGTACCTCGAAGATAAATTTTCTGACAGAGTAATCATCATGGATGAGGTTCAGCACATAAGAGGTAACACTTCACCATCAGGCGATGAAGAATCACAGAACAACAAGAAAGAGATATTGAAGTTTCTCAATGACATATTTCGAGTTGCAAAAAATGTTCGGTTAGTGTTACTGTCTGCAACGCCGATGTATGATGACGCTACTGAGATCCTAGATTTAATGAAAATTTTAATGTTAAATGATAAGTCTTTTAGTGAGAGTAAAACACCTATATTTACAAAACAAGGAAAATTGACAAAATACGGGAAGGAAAAGATCAAGTTTTTCGCTTCAAACTATGTATCATATATGCCAGGTGGGGAAGACCCAGATAACTTTCCATTGAGATTAAAACCGAGTTTGATCCCCAATTTGAGAGACAACATATTGAGAGATAAAGATCACCCGATTCGTAATATGAAAGGTGATGATGTGATAGATGATGATAAAAAGATAAAGCACACTGAATTGTATTTGAGCGAATATTCAAAGCAACACAGCGAGGTTTTGAACGCTGCTGCACATGATCATGATGTAAATGAAATCGAAATTGCACAGATAGCAAATATTAATTGGAATTTCTCAAATGTCTTTGAAAAAGACATTAGGAAAGGCCGAATGAAACTAAGATTTAAAAAAGACTCCAATAAAACTTTCTCAGATGAAAAGCTTCCAGAATTCGCCCCAAAGGTGCACAGCATTGTAAAAAGAATCGACAAGGCGCAAGGTATTGTTCTGGTTTACTCAAGATATATTAAAAATGGAGTTATACCGATATGCGCAGCACTAGAAGCTATGTTAGGCTATACTAACTTTAACGGTAACCTATTGGAAGATGATAACAAGTCCATCGAATCTAAAAAGTACATCGTATTGACAGGAAATGATCAGATCTCAGGGAATGTGAACAAAAGAACAGATTTAATACAAAAAGCAAACGATGAAAAAAATAAAGATGGTGACATCATAAAAGTTATAGTAATAAACGATACTGTTGCTGAAGGATATGATTTCAAAAACATCAGAGAAGTCCATGTTCTCGAGCCATGGCACAACATGTCAAAATTAGAACAGATTATCGGTAGAGCGATAAGATATCGTAGCCACATTCAACTCGACCCAAGTAAACGTAATACAACAATTTATTTGCACTGTGGTGTGCATAAAGATAGGAAGAATGAAACAATAGATTATAAGACATATCGCAATGCTGAGAAAAAATCATTATCGATCGCAGAGGTGGAAAAAGTTATCATGACAAATTCTATCGACTGTGCCATGAATAAACCAGTTCTGAAAAGTATAGGCGACTATCCAACTCGAAAGATTCAAACATCATCTGGATACACAATCGAAAATTTTAAGCCTAAACCACCTGACCCTTGCGATTTTGACTTGTGCCATGATGTAAAATGCAGCCGTAAATTACCACCTTCAATTGATTTGTCATCTACGAAGGCGAATGTATTGATGTTGCAGTATCAAATAAAAAAGCTGGCAAACAGAATATTGGCATTTTTGAATAAGGAAAAAGTATTGTATGCTAACCTAGATGAGATATACAAACACGTTGAAGAAGACAAGAAACTCATAGATATATCACTTGACTATCTCGATAAAGAGAAAGTGATTTTCAAATTGAATGGAACAGAAGGACACATCAACGTTTTTGGTGACCATATTACTTTTGTTCCAAGCAATAATCCAGCAGGCTATACTTTCCAAGAGACTATAAATGTTTCGAAAGAAATATTTCACGACAAGCCAAGAAAAGATGTTGTGAATTCCATTCAAATTACTCAAGCCGATATTACAGATCACAAACTTTACAGTTTTGAAAAAGAATCCGAAGAACTTAAGAACAATTTGAAGAAATACGGGCTGTTTAAGAAAATAGATGACAGTATCATAGGCGAAATGGTCCTCGATAGAATATCTTCGGATGAACTGCAAGTCTTCATGACAGATTTTTTTAAGAAACAAAAGAATGAAAAGTTGCACAAACTTCTATTAGGTATGGGATATTTGATTGTAGCTGCAAATAAATCCATATTTTTCGATCACTATGACGGAAAGTTCAAGGAATTGAGTGAAGATAAATCAAAGCTCGATGAGGTGGACAACTTGTTCACAAAAGATCAGAGGTTGATCAAAAAAATTGAAGCCCTTTACCATGAAAAACACAAAGGCTCTATAACTGCGAAAAGGAAAGATAATCAGGGAAAAAATGAACTATTTATCATTACAAAAGAAGGAAAACGTGAAAGAGTATGTTCATCTATGAATAAAGAAGACGTATTTGAGGTTTTAAAAACCATAATTAAACAACATAAAGAGGCGTTGTTAGATATAGTTGTAGATGAATACCAACAAATTATAGAGAAAGGTTCCAATAAGAAGAAGTTGACCTGTGATGCGATTGAGTATTGCCTGCGACTCTTAAAGAAATCATTCTTATCTCCGACCAATATATCGATATTGGAAAAAGATATTTAAAAACAAGAAATCTGTTAAGTAAATAAATAATCATGGACATCGACGTAGACAAAAACTTTGTGCAGGCAGAATTTGTCGATAAGGTTAAAGTACATCCCAAATACTTGGATAAAAATATCGAACATAACGTCTTAAACGTCTTAAAAAGAGCTAGAGAAGCAATTTGTACAAATCACGGCTACATCAAGAAAAACAGCATAAAGATTATTAAGATTGATAGCGGAAATGTCGATGTCGCTAGCTTTCACGGTTACATGATTTTCAGGGTGAAATACGAAGCCCTGGTATGTAACCCAGTAAAGGATAATATAGTAACGGCGAGAATAGTCAACGTAAACAATTTTGGTATTCTCTGCAACTCATCTATGATTGAAGACGGCGAAACGATTCCAATCCTTGAAATCATTGTTCCGAAGCACAGCTTATCTATCCAATCGGAAGTCGACCTTTCAGATGCAGATAACATTAAACCTGGTAAAATTGTGATGATTAAAATAGTTGGTAAGAAGTATCAACTGAATAATAAAAAAATATCAATAATTGGAACAATTGTTAACAATGACTCTACCGATGTCCGACTTGAAAAAGAGGCTAGGGGAGGAACAAACTTTGACGAATTCGATGTTGAAGATGACGCAATTTCACTAGAAGACGGCGTGGAGGATGAAGATGAATACTCTCTAGATGGCGATGATAATGAAGAAACTAATATGGAAGAGGGTGAGGAAGAAGAGGAGGAAGAAGACATCCCAGATATTGACGAAGAAGACATGGACTTAGAAATATCTGAAGAAGAAGAATCTGAAATCGAATTTGACGATGATTAAACTTTGAAATAAAAATCCATTTAAAACGATAACGCTTGTAATTTTTAAATGAATGAAATATCACCTGATATTTATCATATTATCGATGAAATCGTCGACAATGTAGTGAGCGAATACAAGGATTGCACCAAATGCGGGATCACTAAATTGAAAAATTGCTTCAACAAGGATAAAAGCAATAAGGACGGGCTATATTATTGCTGTAAGGACTGCAAAAAGGTTAGCGATGCGAAGCGCTATCAAGAAAACAGAGATGAAATACTGGCTCAACAAGCTGAGTACTACGGGAAACCTGAAAACAAAGCGAAAAAAGCTGAGTACAGCGCGGGGTACAACGCGAAACCTGAAACGAAAACGAAAAGAAACGCTCGCGAAAGAAAACGAAGAAACACCGACGAGGGATATCGTATTGAAGTAAATTTACGTACTCGCTTGACAAAAGCTATGAAAGGAAAAAAGAAATCGGCCAGTACCATGAAACTGGTTGGATTAGAATCAGGAATCGCTATTCACGATTACTTAAACTTGAAGAGTCCGTGGTTCAAAGAACAAAGCGTGCCGTCGGAAGAATTGGCTACGGATCACATTATCCCTTGCGAAAAGTATGACCTGACGATTCCAGATCACCAGAAAGCTTGCTTTCACTACATCAACTTGCAGTCGCTCATAATAGATGAGAATAAAAAGAAGGGTGACAAAGTGCCCGATGGTTTCGATTTCGAATCGACCCTACAAAAGCAGCTGGATCTCATCGCGCGAATCGAGAAGGATAAACTAACGTACCAACAGGTTCTCGAAATGCAGAAGGCAGGGGATTTGTACGAGGTGAAAGGGTACGAGGTAAAAAAAGTGTAAAACATATTTCAAATTCAAAATGGAACTTCACCAGTATTAACGTGTTTTAACATCTCGTCAACATCAATATTGCTATTCTCTCCCCATATGACATATCCAAAAGCCG
>MDTA01147855.1_pt1 | contig 16814 bp, 16 predicted proteins | sample 811151 | NCBI WGS metagenome assembly MDTA01 (sample SAMN05326648, study PRJNA326480) | marine metagenome | isolation source: seawater | place: Indian Ocean: South | collected 2010 | reverse complement strand
TAGATATAGGAATATCTGGGTTAGATCTTTTAAAAGAATCTGATAAAAATTTACAGGATAAAATTAATATTCAAAAAAAACTTGATTTTGGAAATGCTAATTTAGTGATTGCAGTACCAGATGATTGGATAGATGTACAAACAATTGCTGATCTTGAAGAAGTATCATTTGATATTAGATCAAAAAGAAATGCCAGGTTGAGAGTGGCAACGAAATATCCAAATTTAACTAACAATTTTTTAATTTCTAGAGGAGTTACCCAATATAAATTAATACCGAGTCTTGGAGCTACTGAAACTTATCCATTTATAGGATCTTCAGAAATTATTTCTGATATTACTTCTACAGGCAAAACTTTGACTGATAATAATTTAAGAGTTCTTAAAGATGGATTGATACTTAGCTCAAATGCGGGTTTATTTACTGCAAAAAAAAAGGCTGCAAAATTGCAGCCTTTTTTTAAATCTTTTTGGTAGGTGAAACTACATTCCCATTCCACCCATGCCGCCCATTCCACCCATGCCGCCGCCCATTGGTGGCATAGCAGGCGCTGAGTCTTTTTCTTCTGGTTTATCTGCAATCATTGCCTCTGTTGTGATTAACAAACCTGCAATAGAAGCTGCATCCTGTAGCGCTGATCTTACTACTTTGGTAGGGTCAATTATTCCTTTTGAAAACATATCGACATATTCTTCATTTTGTGCGTCAAAACCTTGAGATGTTTTTTTGCCCTCCAAAAGTTTTCCAACAACAACAGAACCATCTACACCAGCGTTAGCGGTTATTTGTCTAATTGGTGATTGTAAAGCCTTTTTAACAATATCAACGCCAGCTTTTTGATCATCGCCTTTAACTTTCAATCCATCAAGTTCTTGAGAGGCATACAATAATGCGCAACCTCCACCTATAACTACACCTTCTTCTACAGCTGCTCTAGTTGCGTTAAGCGCGTCTTCAACTCTATCTTTTCTTTCCTTAACCTCAACTTCAGTCGCACCTCCAACTTTTATTACTGCAACTCCACCAGCTAATTTAGCTAATCTTTCTTGTAGTTTTTCTTTGTCGTAATCAGATGTTGTTTCATTGATTTCAGATCTAATTTGATTACATCTTGCTTCAATATCTGATTTTTTTCCTTCACCAGCGACTAAAGTACTATTCTCTTTATCAATTTTAACTTTTTTGCATGAGCCTAGATCATTTATTTTTACATTTTCTAGTTTTACACCCAGATCTTCTGAAATAACCTGACCTCCAGTTAGTATAGCAATATCCTCTAACATGGCTTTCCTTCTATCTCCGAAACCTGGAGCTTTAACAGCTACTACCTTTAAGCCTCCTCTTAGTTTGTTTACAACTAATGTTGCCAATGCTTCTCCCTCAACATCTTCAGAAATAATCATTAGCGGTCTGTTAGCCTGCACTACAGACTCTAAAAGTGGGACCATAGGCTGTAAATTTGTAAGTTTTTTTTCAACTAGTAAAACAAGTGGATTTTCTAATTCAGTAGTCATTTTTTCAGTATTTGTAACAAAATAAGGAGACAAATATCCTCTATCAAACTGCATTCCTTCAACAACATCTAGTTCGGTTTCAACTCCTTTTGCTTCTTCAACCGTAATCACACCTTCATTTCCTACTTTCTGCATCGCTTTAGAAATCATATCACCAATTGATTTTTCTCCGTTAGCTGAAATTGTACCTACTTGCGCCACTTCTTCATTAGCTTTAACTTTTTTGGAAGAAGACTTTAATTTTTGAATAACATGTTCCACTGCTTTATCTATACCTCTCTTAATGTCCATAGGATTCATGCCAGCAGTTACATATTTAAGTCCCTCGGTTACAATAGCTTGTGTTAAAATTGTAGCAGTAGTTGTGCCGTCACCAGCGTTATCATTTGTTTTACTGGCTACCTCTTTAACCATTTGGGCGCCCATATTTTCAAATTTGTCATCAAGCTCTATTTCTTTAGCTACTGAAACTCCGTCTTTAGTAGTACGTGGAGCACCGTAAGATTTATCCATAACTACATTTCTTCCCTTAGGACCCAGAGTAACTTTTACTGCGTTAGCTAAAGTGTTTACTCCCGTCAGCATTTTTGCTCTTGCTTCAGTATTAAATTTAATAATTTTTGCCATTTTTTTCTCCTTTTATTTCTAATTTTTTATTTTTTACTTTTTGAAACTCCCATAATGTCTGATTCTTTCATGATACTATATTCTTTTCCATCAATTTTAACTTCGGTACCAGACCATTTTCCAAATAACACAATATCTCCAACTTTAACATCTAACGGCGATATTTTACCATTCTCGTTTTTTAAACCTTGTCCAACAGCTACTACTTCACCTTCTTGAGGCTTCTCTTTAGCAGTATCAGGAATTATTATGCCTCCAGCTGTTTTTTCTTCACTATCAAGAACCTTGATCAAAACACGATCGTGTAGGGGTCTAAATTTCATAAAATCTCCTATTTTTAATTATATGCTCTTGATATGGTATGTTTTTGTTGAAATTTCAAGAGCAGATAAGTGTAAAATCTCAAAAAGTCTTGATATTGCTATATTTTGGGATCTTTTCTATAAGGTAAATTAAGGACAATTTTAAATTGAAAAAACTGGAACATTTATCAAGTATTTATAAATCTTATGATATTTTTATCATAGATCTATGGGGAGTTCTACACAATGGAATAAGACCGAATCCTGAAGCTATGACAGCCATTGAAGAATTACATAAAAATAAGAAAAAGTATGTTTTTTTATCTAACGCCCCTAGACCAATAGAAAATGTTAAAAATTTTTTATTAAAAATGGGTGTAGAAAAAAAATATTTACAAAATATTTTTACTTCAGGAGAGGCAGCACTTCAATCTATAAAAAAATCAAAATTTGGTAAACTTTTTTATCATCTTGGTCCTGATAGAGACAATTACCTATATAAAGGATTGGAAAAGTATAAAGTTGAATTAAACAAATGTGATTACATTTTATGCACGGGTCTGTTTGATGAAGAAATTAAAAATTTAAATTTTTATAATAAAATTTTAAATAAATATAAAGATAAGATAATGGTATGCACCAATCCGGACCTCGTAGTAGATAGAGGAGATGTAAGAGAGTATTGCGCTGGTTCGATTGCCGGCCTGTTTGAAAAGTTAGGAGGTAAAGTAATTTATTTCGGAAAACCACATAAAGAAATATATGACTTAATATTAAGTAAAAATCAAAAGGGGCTAATTATTGGCGACAATCTCAGAACAGATATAAAAGGGGCAAACAATATAAATCAAGAGTCTTTATTTATATTAGATGGTGTTCATAGAGATGAAATTTCTGAAGAAAAAAATTTAGATTTTTTATTTAAGAAATATTCAGTAGCGCCCAATTTTATACAAAAAAAGTTAGCTTGGTAAATGAAAATTTTAAAAAACAAAATAAACAAAATCTATAGAAACTCAGTTTTGGCTGTAGGCAACTTTGATGGTGTGCATTTAGGTCACAAAAAAGTTTTAAAGCAAGCTTATAACAAAGCTAAAAAAAATAATATTAAGTTCGGATTATTAACATTTGAACCAATTCCGGTTATGTACTTTAATAAAAAAATTAAAAATCATAGATTAAATTTATTGTCCCAAAAGATTTCATTTTTAAAATCAGAAAAATTAGATTTTCTTATCATACAAAAATTCAACAAAAAATTTTCTAATTTAAATTATAAACAATTTATTTTTCAAAAACTTTATAAAAAAATAGGATGTAAATATTTATATGTTAGCGATAATTTTAAATTTGGAAAAAAAAGAAAAGGAAATGTAAAAAAACTTTTTGAACACCAAAATGAATATAAATTTAAAACTGTAATCACAAAACCATATAAGAAAAAAAACTTAATGATCTCTTCATCAATTATAAGAAATTTAATTGAAAAAGGAAAAATAGATAAAGCAAATAAATTTTTGGGAAGGGACTGGGAAATAGAGGGTAAAGTAATTAAAGGTAAAAAAAGAGGTAGGAAAATTGGATTTCCTACGTGCAATATAGAGGTCAAGGATTACATTTTGCCTAAGTTCGGGGTTTATTCCGTAATAGCTAAATTTGACAATTACTCAAAAAAAGGGATTGCAAATATAGGATTAAGACCAACTTTCAATGGAAAAAAAATATTATTAGAAGTAAATATATTTGGAATTAAAAAAAACTTATATAATAAGATGATTAAAGTTAAATTTCGAAAGTTTATAAGAGCTGAAAAAAAATTTAAAAATTTAAATGAACTCAGAAAACAAATAACAATTGATATAAAAAAATCAAAATAAATGTCAAAAGAAAATTTACAGTTACCTAAAACAGCTTTCTCAATGAAAGCTAATTTGCCTCTCAAAGAGCCAGAGATACTTCTTAAATGGGAAAAAAATAATCTTTATAAAAAACTTAGAACAAATTCTAAAGGAAAAGAAAAATTTGTTCTTCACGATGGCCCACCTTATGCAAATGGACATATTCATATGGGAACAGCTTTAAATAAAATACTTAAAGATATGATTACAAGATTTCATCAAATGGAAGGAAAAGAGTCTATATATGTTCCAGGCTGGGATTGTCATGGACTTCCAATAGAATGGAAAATCGAGGAACAATATAAAAAAAATAAAAAAAATAAAGACGATGTCCCTGTTAAAGATTTCAGAAAAGAATGTAGAGAATTTGCAAAAAAATGGATAGATATTCATATCAAAGAATTCAAAAGACTAGGAGTTGTCGGAGATTTTGAAAATTATTACTCTACGATGAGCAACAAGGCCGAGGCACAGATAGTGAGAGAATTAGGAAAATTCCTATTAGATAAGAGCTTATATCAAGGATTTAAACCAGTTTTATGGTCTGTAGTAGAGAAAACGGCTTTAGCTGATGCAGAGGTTGAATATTTAGATCATACATCAAATACAATATTTGCGGCATTTAAAATAAAAAAAACAAATAAAGAATTTTTGAAAGACGCTAGTGTTATTATTTGGACAACAACACCATGGACTATACCAGCAAATAAAGCTTTAGCTTTTAACAAAGATATTAATTATTCAGTTGTCGAAATTGATAAGTTTGAAAACTTTAATGAAACAAAAATAATTGTAGCTGAAAAACTTATAAAAAGTATTGTTGATAACTGTGGAATCAAAAAATTTAAGATATTAAAAAACTTTTTAGGGAAAGATTTAGAAAATACTATATGTTTTCATCCTTTAAATAACTTAGGTTTTAATCATGATATACCTTTATTGGAGGCACAATTTGTTAATCTTGACCAAGGGACTGGAATAGTTCATTGCGCGCCTAGTCACGGTCCAGATGACTTCAACCTGTGTCTAAAAAATAAAATTTCATCTGAATATACAGTTGATGACGGAGGCTGTTATACAAAAGAAATACCATTTTTTGAAAAGATACATATTTTCAAAGCTGATCCAATAGTTATAAAAAAACTAAAAGAAGAAAAAAAACTTTTATCAAATAATACTCTCAAACACAGCTACCCACATTCTTGGAGATCAAAAGCTCCATTAATTTACAGGGCTACACCTCAGTGGTTTATTTCAATGGAAAGCAAGTCTTTGCGAGATAAAGCTATAAAGTCAATAAATGAAACTAAATTTTATCCTCCAAAAGGGAAGGACAGGCTTTTATCTATGATTGAAGGCAGACCTGATTGGTGTGTGTCACGACAGAGGGTCTGGGGAGTACCACTTCCAATTTTCATCAACAATAAAACAGGTGAACCTTTAAGGGATCAAAAAGTAATAAATCGAATAGCGGAAATTTATGAAAAAGAAGGATCAGACTGTTGGTTCACGGACAATCCTCAAAAATTTTTAGGTGATGACTATAATTCTAAAGATTTTAAGCAGCTTAAAGATATCGTAGAAGTATGGTTTGATAGTGGATCTACCCACAGTTTTGTACTCGAGGCTAGAAAAGATTTAAAATGGCCAGCCGATATGTATTTAGAGGGATCCGATCAGCATAGAGGCTGGTTTCATTCTTCACTTTTAGAGTCGTGTGGAACTAGGGGAAGAGCACCATTTAATAGTATTTTATCCCATGGATTTGTTGTCGATGGAAAAGGTATGAAAATGTCAAAATCTGCTGGAAATGTAATTTCACCTGACGATATTTTAAAAAATTACGGTGCTGATATATTAAGGGTTTGGGCAGCTTCTTCAGACTACGCTGAAGATTTAAGAATTGACAAGGTAATTTTATCACAGCACGCTGAGTCCTATAGAAAAATTAGAAACACTTTTAGATTTATACTAGGAAATTTAAAAGACAATTTTGAAAAACAAAATTTAGAAAATCTAAATACAGCTGATCTGCCCGAACTTGAAAGATATATTCTTAATAAAATTTACCATCTAAATATATCTTTTAAAGAAAATTTGAAAAATTATAATTTTCATAAGCTATATAAAGAATTATTAAATTTTTGTACTTTAGATTTATCATCATTTTATTTTGATATAAGAAAAGACACTCTTTATTGTGACAGTTTAAATTCTAAAAAAAGAAAAAATTGTATTAAAGTTCTTAATATTATTCTTGATTGCTTATTAAAATGGTTTGCTCCAATTCTTGTTTTCACTTCTGAGGAAGTATTTAGTTTAATTGATAAATCTAACAAAAGTATTCATGAAATGGAATTTACTGAAATTCCTAAAAAATTTAATAATAATAATTTAGAAAATAAATGGAAAAAACTTTATGAAATTAAACAAGAGGCCAATATTGCTATCGAAGAAAAACGATCTAGTAAAGAAATTGGATCAAGCTTAGAAGCGGAGATAGAAATTTTTACTAACGAAGAAAATTTTAAATTGATGGAAAATTTAGATTTACCAGAATATTTTATAACTTCAAATGCACAAATTTTTAAAAATAAAAATAAATCTGATTCACAAAAAATTATAGTAAAAAAAGCCGAGGGATCAAAATGTCCTAGATGTTGGAAAATTCTTAAAGAAAAATGCAAAAGATGTGAGGAAGTTTAAAAAATTTAGGAATGCAAAATTATATAAACATATTAAAAAAAAATATTGTAAATTTAATAATAGTTTTTTTTATTTTTTTCGTTGATAGGATATCAAAAAATATAGTAATAGGGTTTGAAAAACAAAATAAAATATTTGTTAACGATTTTTTAAACATCGATCTTACATGGAATACTGGAATAGCTTTTGGGATATTTAGTTTAAATGCAGGAAGTTTCTACAATCTCCTCACATTAATTATTTTTCTTGTTTTATTAGTACTGATTTACTTATTATTTAAATCGAATTTTTATGAAAAAATATTATTATCTACTATACTAGGCGGTGCTCTTGGAAATTTTTATGATAGAGTAACTTATTATGCAGTTCCTGATTTTATTGATTTACATTACAAAAGTTTTCACTGGTTTACTTTTAATGTTGCTGACATCTTTATTACTATTGGTATTATAATGTTCTTGATAAAAGAGGTTAAATATAATGATAAGTAAAACTATATTGATAATATTAACTTTGATTTTATTTTTCTTAAACGGATGTGCTGGTTTAAGTGAAACTGCAAAAGTACTTAGGAATGAAAAAGTTCAAACAACAGATGAATTTTTGATTAAAAAAAATGAGCCTTTAAGCCAACCACCTGATTTTGACAAATTAATTGAACCAAATTCAATTAAAAATAAAAAAACAGTTAAGGAAACTGATATCAAAAAAATATTAAAGGTCGAGGACGATTCAAAAGTTTCAGGTACTTCATCAACCGAAGAGTCAATTTTAAAAAAAATTAATAAGTGATATTAAAGAGTAATATAAATTTTCAAAATAAGCTTTCGAAAAAAAAGAAAAAATCTATCTTTTTAAAAAAAGAAATTCAAAATTTATATAAAATGATAGATTTTAATAATTTCTCACTTAATTCGTTAGGTAAAAAATTTAAATTAAAATTTAAAAAAGAGGAACTCGCAAAGTTCAACAAATATAAAAATATAATAATTATTGGGATGGGCGGATCCATACTGGGAGCAAAAGCAATTTATAATTTCTTAAATTTTAAAGTACGTAAAGACGTGTTGTTCTTTGATAACTTAGATGAATATAATTCTAATTACTTAAGTAAAAATAAAAAAAAAACACTTTTTATTCTTATCTCAAAGTCTGGAAGTACCCTAGAGACTTTGACAAATATTGATCTATTGAAAACTAAAATTAAAAAAAAAATACTATAATAATTTGTGAAAAGAATAAGAGTCCTCTTGCTAATCTTGCAAAACAAAAAAAAATTTTACACATAGAACATAGAAAATATATAGGAGGTAGATATTCTGTTTTATCAGAAGTTGGAATGCTGCCAGCATTTTTAATGGGAATAAATATAGAAAAGTTAAAAAAAAATCTATTATTATATTTAAAGATAAAACAAAATTTATTGGCCAATAATGTAAATGAACTATCAAAATTTTATTCTTTAAAAAAATATAGATCTTTAGTATTGCTCAATTACGATAAAAGATTAACAAGCTTCCTTTTTTGGCTACAACAACTTCTAGGAGAGAGCTTAGGTAAAAAAGGTAAGGGCCTTCTACCTTTAATTTCATTAGCGCCAAAGGACCATCACAGTTTACTTCAACTATATTTAGATGGCCCAAAAGATAAAATATTTTTAATTTTTTATTCAAACTTTAAAAACAAAAAACTCAATAAGATCGTTTCAGCTCAAAGAAGTGCTTTAAAACAAGTTTTTTTAAAAAAGAAAATACCTTTTAGAGAAATTGAAATTAAAAACTACTCTGAAGAAACATTAGGTGAGTTATTTTCTTATTTTATTCTTGAAACAGTATTAATAGGAAAAATTGTAAAAATAAATCCATTTGATCAACCAGCGGTAGAAGAAGTTAAAAAGATTGCAAAAAAAAAATTGTCTAGCTAAAACACATAAACAAAATTTTAGATCTTCCATAATTTTTCTCGAATAAAACTTTTAAAAAATCATTATACTTTTCTTTACTTTTTCTTTCTCTATGAATTATAACTAAGTGATCTTTTTTATATAATTTTAAATTAAAAATATTTTTTAAATCATTTATGTAAGATGCTTCTTTAAAAGGTGGATCTAGAAAGAGTAAATCATATTTTTTTTTTGCAAATTTATTAAAAAACTCATCAGTTTTTATTTCATATAGTTTTGTTTTGTTATTTAATTTAAATTTATTTAAATTATCCTTTAAGATTGTTGCAGCCTTTTTATTTTCCTCAACGAAATCAACATTATTTGCTCCTCGTGAAATACATTCAATACCAAACGATCCTATTCCAGAATACAGATCTAAAACGTTTGAATTTTCTAAATAAACATTAATTAACTTTGAATGATGAATGATATTAAAAATACTTTCTTTTACTAAGTCCTTCAAAGGTCTAGTATTACTCGACTTAATAAAATTCAGCTTTTTCCCTTTAATAATGCCACCAACCACTCTCATTTTTTATTTATTACCCTCCATCCTATATCTCTTCTGAAAAAACCGTTTTTCCAATTAATAATATTTAAATTTTGCATAATCTTTTTTCTAATTAATTTAAATTGGAAACCAAGACTTATGATATTTAAAACTCTGCCACCGGTAGAAAAAATTTTATTGTTTTCTTTTTTAGTTCCTGCATGAAAAACAAAATTATCTTTATTTTCTTTTATTTTTTCTAAGTTTTTAATTTCAATATTCCTTTTGTATTTACCAGGATAGCCTTTTGAACATAAAACAATAGTCATACATTTTTTTTTGACCCATTTTAATTGAATTTTATTAAGTTGATTTTTAAGTGCATATAAAATTATTTTAGCAAAATCAGTTTGAAGTCTGGGCAAAATTACCTGACATTCTGGATCTCCCATTCTCACATTGTATTCAATTAAAAAAGGATCACCATTTCTAATCATTAAGCCTGCATATAAAAAACCTGTAAAAGGATTTTTGTTTTTCTTTAGGTGCATAAGAGTTGGTTTAACTATTTTTTCAATAATTTTAACTTCTAACTTTTTACTCAAAATAGGAGCTGGAGAATATGCGCCCATACCACCAGTATTTGGCCCTTGGTCTTTTTCACCAACTCTTTTATGATCTTGAGCAGAGCCAAACACTAAAAAATTTTTTTTATCAACCAAAAAAAACATACTAAGCTCTTCACCTGATAAAAATTCTTCAAGAACAAGTTTTTTTGAACTTTTAAATTTTCCTTTGAAGATTTCTCTGCAATTATTTAAAACTTGGTTACTACTTTTGCAAATTATGACACCTTTACCGGCAGCTATACCGTCTGCTTTAACTACTATTGGCATTTTATTTTTTTTTAAAAACTTTTTAACTTGATTTATATTTGTACAGGTTTTGAAATTTGCAGTTGGAATTTTATATTTTTTACATATATTTTTAACAAAAGCTTTTGACCCCTCTAATTTTGCAGCGTACTTGCTTGGACCAAATACCTTAACTTTCCTCTTCTTTAAATAGTCAACAAGTCCATCTACTAAAGGTTGTTCAGGTCCGATAATAACTATATCTATTTTTAATAATTTAATTTTTTTATAAATAATAAAAAAATTATTTGTATCTAACGAAATATTATTAGCTATTTTTTTGGTCCCAGCATTTCCAGGCAAGCAATATATCTTGCTGACTAACTTAGATTTTGATAATTGATGACAAATGGAATGTTCTCTTCCACCACTTCCAATAATTGCGATATTCATAAGATGATATATTATATATATTATAGTTATAATGAATAAAACAAAAGCAGTATTAAAATATAAGCCCAATATGTTCGAAATTATAAAAAATGGAGACTACGTAGAATGTGCAGTTACAAAAAAACACATTGCTTTAAATGATTTAAAATACTGGAATGTAGAATTACAAGAAGCATATTACTCTCCTAAAGAGGCCCAAATTAAATACGATCTGATAAAAAAATAATTTTTATTTCCAGCGATTATGCGAAAGTATCCACTGACTAGGATCTCTTTTAATCATTTCTTCAATTATTTGATTGAGTTTTTTAGTAATTAAATTTTTTTTATTATCATCTTTGTTAAAACTTTCTATAAGTATGGGTTCCTGTATCTCCATCTGAAATGAATCATTTTTATCTCTTGATATATAAATAGGAATTATTTGGTAATTGTACTTTAAAGCTATCTGTGCAGGCAATGTTGTTGTTAATGCAGGATAATTGAAAAAATTAAAATTTTCTCCTTCGCTTAATCTTTGATCAACCATAAGAGCAATACTATATCCTTTTTCTATAAAACTAATTAAATTTTTAAGACCCTCCTTACCTTTTTTGATTTGATTAGGGCAGATATATTTTTTTCTTAAATATTCCATAAATGGATTTAGCAAAAAATTATTCAGCGGCCTGTAAATCGTTGCTAATTTGATATTTTTTTTTGTAATTTCCATTGACATCAGCTCAAAATTTGCAAAATGTCCAGATACAAAAACCACAGGTTTGCCAGATCGACTTAAATTATCTAAAATTTTTTCATTTTTAATTTTAATATGGTTTTTATTTTGTTTAAATTTTTTCAGGTAAATATACTCAACAAAAACTTTACCATAATTACTCCACATTTTTTTTATAATAGTATCAATATTTTTAATTTCTAAATTTACATCAATCTTTTTTAAATTTTGCTTAATAATTTGATTTGACCTAAATAAAGGACCAAAAATAATAAATATCCTAGAAAATAAATATCGGCTCAAATTAATTCCTAATAAAAATGATAGAAGGTAAAAAAAATAAACAAAAATAGCCTCAATTATGTATTTTATTTTTTTCACGATAAATATTTCAGTATTTCCTCTATAAACACTTTTTCATTTTCAATTATCAGATTTATTTTAATAAATTTAATTTCATTCAAGTTAAACTTTAGAATTCTATAATAATCTTTTTCAGTGGTTATAATTTCAAGATTATTTCTTTTAGCACTGTCTATCAAAGCCAATAATTCTTTTTTAGAATATGGATAATGATCAGGAAATATTTTAGTCTTTTTGAGAAAAAAACCATTTTTTTTTAAAAGATTGAAGAAATTTTCTGGATTCCCTACTCCGGCGAAGGCAAAAATATTTTTATTTTGAAACTCCTTTATATTTATAGGAATATAATTTGAATAAAATATTTTTAAATTAGGAAATTTTTTTTTAAGCTTTAAATTAAAAAAATCTTTTTTTTCTCCATTTATAACTACAATCTTACACTTTTTTAAACTCGATAACGGCTCTCTAAGTGGACCAGCAGGCAAAACATGACCATTTCCAATTAATTGTTCACTATTGAAACAAATAATGTTTAAATTTTTATGAATAGCTAAATCTTGGTAACCGTCATCAAGAATTAAGGTGTTGAAACCTTTTGTAATGGCATTTTTAATAGCTTTTTTTCTAGATCTATCCACAAACAAACCGCCAATTTTGTCACTTATCATATTAATTTCATCTAAATGGTTGCTGTAGAATTTTTTAACAACGGCCGGGTTTTGTTGTTTTTGTTTAAGTAAGTTAAAAATTAACATTGCCAAAGGTGTTTTTCCAGTTCCACCAACATAAATATTTCCGACACATATTATATTAGCATTAAATTTAATTTTTTTAATAAAAAATTTCCTAATAAATAAAAAAATTTTATACAACAAAGAAATAGGAAAAAGAAATAATGTAAATAAGTTTTTATTGCTTTCCCAAAACTTAGGTTTCAATAAATTCATTTTAAAAGTTTATTAATCTCCATAACCGTGGTATCTAAAATCTTTTTTCCATACTTATTAATTTTTTTAATATTCGTATTTTTATAAATTTTTTTCTTCTTAAAATCATTATTTAACTTGTAAGAAAGCTGTTTAGCATCCTTGATAGTCTCTGTTATTTTGTATGAATTGAGCAATTTATAAACTTCATTAAAATTGTAGATATATGGACCGTGATAAATTTTACAACCAAATTTAGCTGCTTCGATTGGGTTTTGCCCTCCATTCAATTCAAATTTTTTTAAATACGATTTACCCATAAATACAGAGTCACAATAATTAAAATATTTATTCATAACACCAAAAGAATTAATTATTAAAATATCTATGTTTTTCTTAATTATGTCTTTTGAGTCTAAAATTTGGGCTTTCAAACCATACCTTTTACTTTTGTTGAAAATTTTTTTTGCATTACTTATGTGCCTTGGAATTATAACAGTTAAAACATTTTTGTGAGCATGATTGAGATTCATATGTGTTTTGAGACAAAGCTCTTCTTCACCGTTGTGTAAACTTGCTGCACACCAGACTTTATATTTTTTTAAAATTTTTTTATTTTTGATTTCAAGATGCTGAACTTCATTTTCTGATGCAAATTTTAAGTTTCCTAAAAACTTAATATTTTCCGCTTTTAAAACTTTTAATTTTTTTTTTGTATCTAAACTTGATGTAAGACACAGGTCATAAGAACTAAAGATTCTAGAGGAAAAATTTAAAAAATACTTCCATCTATTAAAAGATTTTTCTGTGAGCCTAGCATTTAAGAGTATTAAAGGGACTCCTAATTTTTTAATTTCAAAAATAAAATTAGGCCAAATTTCTGAGTCAATAAATATTACAAGGTTTGGTGACCAGCTATTTAAGAATTCCTCAACTAAATTTTTTTTATCTACAGGTAAATACCTATGAAATACATTTTTATATTTTGCAAATTCTTTTGAAATTAACTCAGCTGAACTGACCGTAATTGTAGTTATTAAAAATTCTACTTTATTTGAATTTTTATTCAATTTTTTTAATAACGGTATGATACTTTTAATTTCACCTAAACTTGCAGCATGAAACCATATAAGCTTTTTAGTATAATTTCTTTCGATCTTAAAATTGGAGAAAAATATTTTTTCTTTGTATCTTACTTTGTCTTCTTTATTAAAAAAAACTCTTAGATAAATAATAAAAATTATTAAAGGAAAAAGTAAATTTATGAAAGAACTATAAATTGTTATCATTTATTTAATTGTTTTTTATAAAGAGATTTGTATTCTTCACAATTATCAATTAGTTCTTTATGACTTCCTGAATTAATTACTTTGCCTTCCTTCATCACAAATATTCTATCTGCATTGTGTATTGTTGAAAGCCGATGCGCTATCACCAGTGTAGTTTTATCTTTTATAAGATTATTAATTGCATTTTGAACTTTACTTTCAGATTCTGTGTCCAGCGATGATGTTGCTTCATCGAGAAGTATTATAGGAGATTTTTTAAGCATCGCTCTTGCTATAGAAACCCTTTGCTTTTGTCCCCCTGACAACTTAACCCCATTTTCACCAACAATAGTATCGTAACTATTTGGTAGTTTTTCTATAAATTCGTCTGCAGCAGCAAACTTACATGCTTCTTTTATATCATCTAGAGAGGCATTAACATCAGCATAAGCAATATTATTTTTTACAGTATCGTCGAAAAGAATTACATCTTGACTTACCAATGAGATTTTTTCTCTTAAAGAATTTAAATTAACCTTACTAATTTCTTGTCCATCAATTAAAATTGAACCATCCTGTGGATCATAAAATCTTGGAATTAAATTAATAATTGTACTTTTTCCAGCCCCACTATGGCCGACTAGTGCTGAAATTTTTCCACCTGGAATAGTCAAATTTATATTATTTACAGCCTTCTCTTTTGTTGTCTCGTATTTAAAACTAATATTTTTAAAAACTATTTCGTTATATTTTGCAACTAAATTAGGAAGATTAGTATCGTTCTTAATTTTAATTGGTTTGTCTATCACAGAAAAAATTCTTTTTGCAGCCGCTGAGCCTTGATAAGCAACCATATTCAAGGTCGCTAAAGATCTAATAGGCTGGTAAGCTAACATCATGGCTGCTAAAAAAGAAAAAAAGTTATTAATCTGAATTTCCCCAGAATTTATTAGTTTTCCTGAGTAAAATATAAAACCTGCGATCATAAAACCAGTCAAAGTCTCCATTATTGGAGTAGCTCTGATCATTATACTTGCTATTCTAATATTTTTATTTACTAAAGCAGAAATTACATTTTTAGCATTTTCATCCTCTACATTTTCTTTTTGATAAATTCTAATCATTTTTGACCCTCTAAATATATCTGTCAAAAAGGAAGTTAGATTTCCTGAAATCTCTCCAGCTTGAGCGGTAGCTTTACCAACTTTTTTTCCAAGATTTTTTGCCAATCCCCCAGCTAAAGGTATCATAAAAATAGCAAATACAGCTAACTTCCAATTTTGATAAAACATCACGCCAACTAGAAAAATTACAGAGAATGTATCTTTCATTAAATTTAAAACGCCTACACTTACCAAGTGTTGAACTTGTCCTGAGTCATAAAGAATGTTTGAGATATATTTTCCAGAATGTCTAGAGTCTAAAGTTTGAATATCGGAAAATAAAATAGACCTCGCGACTTTTTTTTGTAACTCTCCAGCTATTCTCTGGCCAACTTTTAATATATTTAATCTTGCAAAATAAAGTGAAAGACCTTTAGCAGCAAAAGTTATTATTATTACTATTGGTATTAGCCAAGCTAAAGTTTGATCTTTATCTATAAAAATTTTTCTAACAGCGGGATCTAATAGCCATGCTGTAGCTGAGGTAGTACCAGCGACTAAAACTGATAATATTAAACACAACAATATTCGTTTAAAATGTGATTTAATATATTCTTTATAAAGTCTCCTCAGAATATGTTTTAATTCATTTAAATCCATAATCTACATACTCAAAATTGAAAAAAATAAAAACATTCCAGAATAATTATTTAATTTAAAAGCTTTTAAACATGTTTCAGGTTTATCTTTTTTAAAAAAAAGAACTTGGTAAAAGAGACTAATAATAAATATAAATATCAATAAAGTTGTCAGATTAACCCCCAAGTTTTGGTTGAACAAATAAGTTATTAAAATTGCAGTTATTAAGTAACATGTGCTTACAAAAATTTTTATATTCCTTTTAAATTTTATCGCAGTAGACTTAATACCAATAATTTCATCGTCTTCTACGTCCTGAACTCCATAAATCGTGTCATATCCCAATGTCCAAAATATGGCCGATATGTATAGAATAATAATTTCGTAAGAAATATAACCCAACATTGCTGACCAACCCATTATAATTCCCCAATTAAATGTAATACCTAAAAAAAACTGAGGCCAATAAGTAAATCTTTTCATAAATGGATAAGAGAAAGCAAAAAGCATAGATCCCAATCCCAAAAGTATTGTCAAAAAATTGAATTGCATAAGTATAACTAAAGCGATTAAACAAAGAACAATTATATATATAAAGGACTTTTTTACTGAAATTTGGCCACTAGGTATTGGTCTAGACTTAGTTCTTAAAACTTCTTTATCATAATCTTTGTCAACTATATCATTAAAAATGCATCCAGCACTCCGCATTAGAACTGATCCTAAAAAAAATAAAATAATAAAATATAAAAAATCACTGTATTTTTGATTTTGTTGAAATGCATACGCTATTCCCCAGGAACATGGCCAGAACAATAGCATAAAACCTATGGGTTTATTAAGTCTAGTTAAATTTATAAAAATATTTAAATGATTCATTAGAAATATTTCTTGTAAATATCAAACACAATATAGATAATCAATTTGATTCGTTATGGACATAGATTATACAGTAGCTGCTTTAATGTTTCCTGCTATTCCTTTGATGATGACGATGTATAGCAATCGTTT
>MDTA01204990.1_pt1 | contig 16818 bp, 14 predicted proteins | sample 811151 | NCBI WGS metagenome assembly MDTA01 (sample SAMN05326648, study PRJNA326480) | marine metagenome | isolation source: seawater | place: Indian Ocean: South | collected 2010 | reverse complement strand
TAGAGGAAATTAAGATGAGGTGGCCGAATGTCCCTATTTTGACAACAATTCCTCTTGAAGGAGATGGTATTGATTTAGTAAGTATTGATGATATTTCTTTTTCTGCAATGCAAGATAGGATTCGTTCTTGGGAACGCAGAGCAAGTGCTTCAGTAGTAGAAAATTATCTCAATTCAATCCCTAAGGGAGGTAAAGTTTCTATTTTTTGTCATGATAATCCAGATCCTGATGCTCTTGCCGCGGGCTTAGCAATGCTCGAAATGGTTGAGAAGATGGGACTTGAAGGAAGCATTCTTCATGGTGGTTTAATTGAACACCAGCAAAATAGAGCAATGGTACAATTACTTGAAATTCCAACTAGAAGATTAATTCTCGATTGGGAGGTTTCAGATATCATTAAAGAATCTCAAGTGATAATAGCTGTAGATTTCCATAAACCAGGTGCCAATAATATTCTCCCAGAAGAATGTGTTCCAAATATTATAATTGATCATCACACAGTTGAAGATACTGTTGCAGCAGATGTGGTTTTGGTAAGATCTGAATTCTCTTCAACATCTTCACTGGTCACTAGTTTACTAATGAGTTTAAATCATCAAATTAATACCAAAACAGCAACTGCACTAGCGTTTGGAATTAAGACAGACACTTTAGGATTTACAAGAGATTTCAATGCTGTTGATTTACGCGCACTCTCCTGGCTAAATGCATTTGTAGACCGAAATATAATGCGTTCTATAGAAATGCCACCGCGCTCCCAGGAAACTTTAGAATCATTTTCTTATGCTTTGAATAATAGAATAAAACATGGTAAAAACCTTTTAGCACCTCTTAGAGAAATGCCGAATAGAGACTCTTTAGCTCAAATTGCAGATTTTCTCCTTCCTACCGAGGGAATTGATACTGTGATAGTTTTTGGAGTTAGAAGGGGTAAGGTTATAATTTCTGCAAGAACTAAGAGGCAAGGATTACACATTGGTAAAATTCTATCCAGCCACTGGAAAAATGGTTTGGCAGGTGGTCATAGAGAGTTAGCAGGCGGACAAATTCCTTTCGAATTAATTCTTTCCGAAGTTCCTAATGATTTAGATGAAGCAACTGAAAAAGCACTTGAAGCTATTATAGAGCAATTTAAAGAAATTTTACCATCACCTATTGAGGAATAATCATGACATCTTCTCCTGTTATAGACATATCACCCAATTTGAGGTTGTTGGGAACTGCACATGTTGCAAAGGCGAGTGTAGAGGCTGTTAAGTATCACATCGAAGACTTTAATCCTGATGTTGTTGCAGTAGAATTATGTCAATCGAGGTTTGAATCCTTAGTTAGTGATCGTAGGTTGGATAAAGAAGGATTGCTAAAAGTTATCAAAGAAGGTAAAGCCCCTCTTGTTCTTATTCAGTCCATGCTTGCAACAGAGCAGCGTAAATTAGGTCTTGATGAAGGAGAACAACCTGGAGCAGAATTACTTGCAGCAGTAGAAGTTGCTAGAGAAAAAGAATTGGAAGTTGAACTGATTGATAGAGACATTCAAATTACTCTTAGAAGAGCATGGAAGAAAATGAAATTAAGAGAAAAGTTTAGAATTTTATACTCATTATTAGGTGATGAGGAAGAAGATAATCCTGAACTTGAAGAATTATTATCTAATCAGGATTTACTTTCTTCCATGATGGAAGAGTTAAGAGAATTCTCTCCTGGTGCTGGAGTGGTACTTATTGATGAAAGAGATTCATACTTAGCCGAAAAAATACTTTCAATCGATAAAAATAAAAAAGTTCTAGCAGTTGTTGGAGCAGGGCATCTTCAAGGATTAGAAGCCAATTTATTAGAGAGAAAAAGTTTCAATGAAATGAATATTGAAACCTTAGAAGTAGTGCCAAACAGAGGAAAGATTTCAAAAATTATTCCATGGTTAATACCTGCTCTCGTTATGGGTCTAATGGCTTATTTCTTAACAACTGGAGACGGAGTCGACCTAGTCGAATTGTTTACTGTTTGGACTTTAGCAAATGCAATTTTTGCAGCTTTGGGTTGTATTTTAGCCAGAGGACATATTTTAGCAATATTGACAGCAGCACTGGCATCTCCGATAACTTCTCTCAATCCAACATTGGCTGCTGGTTGGTTTGCAGGTTATGTTCAACTAAAAGTAGCTGAACCTACAACTGAAGATCTTCAAAACTTTTTGAAATTAGATAGATTTGGATTATTTTGGTCTAATCGAGCTGGTAAAGTATTACTCGTTACCGCATTGACTAATTTAGGTAGCATGGCTGGAGCATGGGTCGCAGCCGCTGGTTTGATAGGTGGGATTTAATTTTCCAGTTCATTCAAAACCTTCATCAAATCAATATTCTGTTCGACGTCATGTACTCTAATAATATCGATTTCATTGTAGAATGCAAATGCCGATGATGCTAATGTTCCTGCTAATCTATCTTCAGGGTCTTCTTTTCCGGTAATCTGTCCAATCATACTTTTTCGAGAGATTCCAAGCATTATTGAATACTCTGATTTAGTTAAGATCTCAATCTCTTTCAGTAACTCGATATTATGATGCAATTTTTTCCCAAATCCTATTCCAGGATCTAAAACAATCAATTCTTTAGAGTGGCCTTTAGAAAGAAGAATTTCTGCTTGATTAAATAAGAATTGACTAACTTCACCTATACAATCTCCATAGTTAGGATTTTCTTGCATATTTTCTGGTAATCCTTGCATGTGCATTATACAGACTGCACATCCAGTTTCCACCACTACTTCGACCATATCTGGATTAGTTAATCCAGAGACATCATTCAACATATCTGCTCCAGAATTTATCGCTTTTTTTGCGACAATCGGTCTTCTAGTATCGATGGAAATGAGTCCATCAGGTCTAATCTTTTTTAGCTCTTCAATTACAGGAATTACTCTCCTTAATTCTTCTTCAACATCGACAGGTTCTGCTCCAGGTCTTGTTGATTCCCCACCTATATCTAGCCATAAAGCACCCGAGTCCCAAATTTCCAAGCCTCTTTTTACAGCATCATCAAGATTGAATCTTCTACTTCCATTATAGAAGGAATCAGGAGTAACATTCAAAATTCCCATCACAATACAAGATGATGATTTTTTACGATTAATACTATTGAAAATATTACCACGGCTTTTTTCAACAGGTCGAAAGTTCTCGCTCATCAGCCATGCTAAGGCGAGAGATTTGATAAGTTGTGACTGTAAAGGTGTCGTTATGCCGGAGGAAACTCAGCATTCAGCGGTTCCCGAATCAAGTGATTTTGGTTCCAATGAGACAGTATCAGAATCCAGTTTAGAACTTGCTAACAGGTTAATTGGCAGACTAAAACCGGAGGATAATTCTTCAATTTTTGGAATGATTGCCAATAAATCATATTACAGCGGTGGATTGATTACCATAATTTTGGTTTTCTGGTGGCTATTTGTTGACTCTGCGAGTGATGATTTAGAATCTGGTATGTCTACATTTTTCAATCTTGATTTTTCTCAAGTTGCGTTAGCAGTAATTTCGTTAGGTTTACTTTCTTCTTTGTTGAGTGATTTCAGTAGAGAATTAGGCAAGTTATTGCCTTCACTGATTTCAGGTGCTATGCTGATTATGTGTGGACTATATGTTCTAGAGCCACTAGCTATTGGAATGTTTACAGAACAATACGACTTAGTTGAAGGTTTTTGGCGCTGTCTTAGGCTCGGAATTCTATGGATAGGTGTTACATTTTGTGCCCATTTACTCGTGGATGCATCATTATTGGTTTGGCTTAAGAGATTTTGTGACTCGAACGGTATTGAAATCACACCTCCGAATGAGTCAGAAAATAGTTCTAGGCAATCAGATGCATGAAAATAACAAAACTCTTCATCAATGATTGATTATTGGCAAGACTATGTCTGGACAGAGGGTTGACATTTTACGATTGGGACATCGTAAAGGGCGAGACCCAAGAATAACCACTCACTTAGCACTTGTAGGTAGGGCATTTGGGGCTCATCGATTTTTACTTTCGGGAGACGAAGATCAAGAAATGTTTGATAATTTGGCATCAGTAGATGAAAGATTTGGTAAAGGTCTGGAATGTCAACATATCAAGAGTCCAGTAGGTTGGCTTAGAAAATTTGTTGAACAAGATGCAGGTGATGGTAAACCTGGTATTGCAATTCACCTAACAATGTATGGTGAGCCATTTAGAGAAGCAATTCCTAAGATACCAAAAGACAGGCCAATAGTTATTGTTGTAGGGGGAGCCAAAGTTCCTAGTGAAGTCTTTAAACTAAGCCAATATAATGTCTCTGTAGGAAATCAGCCTCACTCAGAGGTTGCTGCATTGGGGCTTTTCCTAGACTCTTGGTATTGCGGTGAATCAATAAATCGTGAATTTGAAAATGCGAGATTAATTATTCAACCTTCGGCGAGTGGAAAGGATGTATTAGATTTGGACAAGTAATTTTAGTAATTAATAACTTACTTAATCAACTAAATATCAATTATTAGATTTTAATTTACTTACCAAAACGCTATTGTTTTCTTCAATCAAACCCAATCATTATGGGGGGCCGTTTTTGACCAACTTTGATGTCGAGGCCCGAGGCACGAGATGGAAGTTTCTCTCCAGGGTCTGAAAGTCGATTATCTGAACTTTACCCAAGTTTTCCAGATGCCGCCGATGGTTTGTTCAATGGCGATGATTTATCACCTCAGGCTAGCGGTTTTGGAATATTGTTGACTGCCGATGGAGGCAGATATGAGGGTGAACTTTTTGGAGCCAAGGGAATTGGAGAAGGAGAATTAGTTTTCACCACTGGTATGATGGGATATCAAGAATCTCTTACAGACCCTTCATTTGCTGGACAAGTGTTAACTTTCACTTACCCATTAATTGGTAATTATGGTATTCACTATTCATGTTCTGAATCGGCTTCAGTGTGGCCTCGTGGAGTTGTTGTTAGACATGCTATGGAACAACCGGATCACAGAAACTCTATTGGCACAGTCAATGATTTACTAAGATTACATGGAGTTCCAGGTATTCAGGGAATCGATACTAGGGCAATTACTAGAAGAGTTAGAGAATTAGGAACTGTTCTATGCGTTTTTGGACCACTATCTGAAGAGTCCATATTAGTTGAGAGACTGAAAAAATTAACTTCTCCTGAGTTAGAAGATCTTGTCGATTTGGTATCAATCAATGAACCTGTATTACTTAACGAAGGTTCTTTAGATGAATTCGGAGTAAAGAAACCTAGGCTTGCAGCCATAGATTGTGGTATAAAATACAACATTTTACGAAGTCTGTGTAAATCATTCGAGGTAATTTGGTGCCCACCAAATATCGATTTTAATCATTTAATAGAATCATATCAAATCGACGCATTATTCTGTTCTAATGGGCCAGGTGACCCTGCACATCCAGGTAAAGCAACAATGGCAAGAGAAAATCTTGCTTTAGCGGTTAAGGCCAAAATACCCGTAATGGGGATTTGTCTTGGTCACCAATTGATGGGTTTAGCTTCAGGCCTGAGTACATATAAAATGCGTTATGGACATAGAGGGGCAAATCAACCTGTAGTTGATTTGATTTCCGGAAAAGTTCTCATTACGAGTCAAAATCATGGTTTTGCTGTTGCAGATCCTGATGCTGGAATGCTTGCGGCCCACCCCTCAGGTGCAAAATCAGAACAACAAGAAAACCAGCATGGGGCCGAAGTAAAGGTTAGGTATGTGAATGCGAATGATAGAACAGTTGAAGGTTTAGATGTCATAGGTCATCCTTCCTTTACTGTACAATTTCATCCAGAAGCATGTCCAGGGCCACATGATGCTGAAAATTTATTTTTGAGATTCAGGAATATTGTAGACGAATATCTGGGGAGGGTTTAGTTTGCCGCGAAGAGATGATTTGAAGACGATTCTTGTTCTTGGGAGTGGACCGATTAAAATAGGTCAAGCCGCGGAATTTGACTTTTCTGGTAGTCAAGCAGTTCGTGCTTTACGAGAGGATGGCTATGAGGTTATATTAGTAAATTCCAACCCAGCAACAATACAAAATGATCCAGAAATGGCAGACAAGGTATACATAGAACCTCTACTTTCTTCATCGGTAAAACGTATTTTAGAAATTGAAAAACCGTGTGCTTTATTGGCTGGAATGGGTGGGCAAACCGCTCTAAACATTGCTAGTGAATTGGCCCATCAAGGAGTTCTCGATGATTTAGGTGTAGAGTTAATTGGTTCAGATTTAGATGCTATCGATAAGGCAGAAGATAGAGATTTATTCAACAAAGTTTGTGAATCAATAAATCTGCCAATTTCAGAAGCAATAGCGTGTAATTCTATGGATGAAGTGTTATCAGCCGCGGAATCGATTAATAGTTGGCCATTACTAATCAGGCCTGCATTCACACTAGGAGGACTTGGTGGCGGAACTGCTTGGGACTTGGGGGAACTCGTTGAAATTGCAACCTTAGGTTTGAGAAATTCAAGAATCAATCAAGTTCTGATTGAAGAATCAATTTTAGGTTGGCAAGAATTGGAATACGAGGTTATGCGTGATGAAGCGGATAACGCAACTATTGTTTGTACTATGGAGAATATTGATCCAATGGGAGTTCATACCGGTGAATCAACAGTAGTTGCTCCATTGCAATCATTTTCAGATAGTGACCACCAAATCCTCAGAGATCAAGCCTTGAAATTAATTAGAGCACTAAATATCAAGGGAGGTTGTAACGTTCAATTTGCATTCAACCAATCAACTGGTGAGATTAGAGTAATTGAAGTGAATCCAAGAGTTTCTCGTTCCTCAGCTTTGGCTAGTAAAGCAACAGGATATCCAATTGCTAGGATGGCTGCAAAGATTGCTGTTGGCTATACTCTTGACGAATTACCAAATCCAATTACGGGTGAAGGAACTACTGCAGCATTTGAACCAACCTTAGACTATTGTGTAGTAAAAATTCCACGTTGGCCTTTTGATAAATTTAGAACTGCGGACAGAAACCTTGGTACGTCAATGAAATCAACTGGAGAAGTAATGGCTATAGGAAGAAATTTCGAAGAAGCATTCCTGAAAGCATGGGCATCTTTGGAACAAGGATGTCCACACCCTAGACCATTGACCAGAGCAGATGAATCTGAAGGGGAAGGAATGCTAGAAAGGGCTTATGAAAAGTTACCTGATTCAGTATTAGTCGATTGGTGTAAAGTGGCAACTGACAGAAGGATGGGTGCATTGATAGAAGCCTTTAGACGGGGCTGGAGTGTTGAAAGAGTACATGAAATAACGAGAATTACAAGATGGTTCCTTTATCGCTTCGAGAACATTGCTAAGATGGAAAATGAAATAGTTTCAATGGCTTGCAATCCTTCTGATATAGACTTTGAGACAATGCGGAAGTGGAAATCCTTTGGATTTAGTGATTCTCATATAGCTGATGCACTAAATGGATTCCCTGCAACTGGGTATAAATCACTCCCTAAAGGGCGTGATGAATCAACAGTTATGAAGAGGAGACATTCATTGAAACTTCATCCAAGATTTAGGATGGTTGATTCATGTGCTGCTGAGTTTGCAGCAAAGACTCCGTATTATTATTCAACATATGAACCAAATGGTACTAGTGAAATCGACTTTATTCCTGATTTAGAAAATCGCGTCAAGGAAAGATTTGTTGCTATTGGCAGTGGTCCAATTAGAATCGGTCAAGGAATAGAGTTTGACTATGGTTGCGTTCATGCAGTAAAGGCAATTAGAGAAGCTGGTAAAGATGCGATATTGATCAATAACAATCCTGAAACGGTTTCTACAGATTTTGATACATCTGATAGATTGTATTTTGAACCATTAACCCTAGAATATGTTACTGAGGTTTTACTTAGGGAAAATGCTCATTCGATTTTACTGCAGTTTGGCGGTCAAACTGCGATTAATTTATCCCAACCATTAGAGCAAAGATTGCCTGATTTGAAGAAATTAGGATTAGAACTAGAGATAGCAGGAACATCTTGTGACGCTATCGATGAAGCGAGTGATAGAGAGAGATTTGAGAATTTTGCTAAGAGGGCCGGTCTAAGAATGCCTAGAGGTACAACAGGCACTAGTTCAGATGATGTAAGAATGGCAGTTGAAGAAATAGGATTTCCAGTTCTTATACGACCTTCATATGTTTTAGGTGGAAGGGGTATGGAGATATTATCGAACCAAGAGCAATTAGATGCTTATCTTAAAGAAGCATATTTGGCCCCCGATAAGCCATTATTAGTAGATGAATATCTAGGCCATGCTACTGAATTAGATGTTGATGCTGCGTGTGATGGTGAGGAAGTACTAATTGGTGCAATAATGGAGCATCTTGAGGAGGCAGGGATACATTCTGGCGACTCAACTTGCTTTATTCCTACACAAAATGTTCCTGAAGAAATCCTTGAAAAAGTCAGAGAACAGACAAAAATTATCGGTCTAGGGCTGAAAATAAGAGGATGTTATAATATTCAGTTTGCCATTCAAGGAAATGATCTATATGTTCTAGAAGTTAATCCACGGTCATCTCGAACCGTCCCATTTGTTGCTAAATCATCAGGCCTTCCTTTGGCGAGAATCGCAGCGAATATTACTATCGGAATTCCATTATCTAAACAAGTAATTCCAATAAGAACCTCGGGGCAGATTTGTGTCAAGGCACCAGTATTTCCTTTCATCAAACTTAGGGGCCTAGATCCTGCCCCAGGCCCAGAGATGAAATCTACTGGGGAAGTGTTCGGATCGGACGATACAGCCGACCTGGCTTATCTGAAAGCTAGACTTGCAACTGAAGTTCCAGTCGCAACTAGTGGAGGGGCATACCTGACAGTTAGAGATCAAGATAAGAAAAATCTCTTAGATTCTGCGAATAAACTGAAAGAATTAGGATTTATTCTTTATGCAACGCCCGGCACTGCAGATTATCTCAGGGAGCAGAATATTCCCGTCGAAGTGGTCTATAGAATAAGAGAATCAAAGCATCCTGATGCTTTAGATTTGATGAGGCAGGGTAAGATTTCCTTTATTGTTAATGTCCCAACAGTATCAGGTGGAGCAGTCAGAGATGGAAATATGATGAGGAGGCTAGCAGTAGAACTTAACATTCCATTCGTGACCACAATTAGAGGTGCTAATATGGAAGTTGCAGCAATTGCTGCGCAACAAAAAGGAAAATTAGAGCCTAGAAGATTGAAAGTGAACTATTAATCAACAAGCATCGAATGCTTCGATGATGTATTTAGTTAGTGGACTTGTCCATGCTAACTCACTAATTCCATCTTCTCCATCAGTCCCATAAATTCTAACAACATCTCTAACTCTAACATTGCCTTCTGAAGATCTAGCAAGTATAGTCGCTGGCTTTATTGCTTTACCAGTTCCATGTGGGTCATAAACAGTATCTAAAGCCTCTTTTAGGAACCAATCGACTTTGCCTCCTTTTTCTCCGTCATACTTTTTAGAAATCTTTTTTGGACCACCGAACATTCCACCGCCAGTCTTTTTCTTCTCAACTTTCTTCTCAACGGTTTTCTTCTTAGCAGGTTTAGATTTTGTGCTCTTCTTAGGGGCATCTTCCTTCTTAGCAACTTCTGAAACCGTTTTGTTTTCAAATTCTTCTTGTAATTCAGCACGAATCTCCTTTTCAAGTTCCTTACGAATACTTTTTTCGAGTTGAGTTCTAATTTTTTTCTCCAGCTTATCAGAATCAACTTTATCCAGTTTTGTGTAAGCATCATCTCTCTCATCTTGTAGTGCCTGCATTACGTTGATGTAATGAGATGCAACTTGAATTAATGCTGTTTCCATAGAAGCTTCAAGTTGCATAGAAACTACTTCACTAGCGGAATCTCTCCACTTACGCCACTGAAGCATAGTATTTGCATGAATGTCAGAACCGCATTTTGGACAAAAACTTCTCTTTGGTGGCTTTAGAACAGGAATTGCACGCATAGCATCTGGGTCAATACCTTCATGCTCTCCACTTGCTACATCATGTATGTGAGTAGATGCTTCCATACCGGTATCCATTGCTTCCCTAAACAGTCCTTCATTAAGATTTAATTTTCCGTCTTGAATTAGATCCCAAGCATTGGTTCCTCGAACAACCGCACGAACAGCAGCATTTGCTGCTGGTGAACTACCCCAATCTCTATTGATAAGAACTTTACTTGTACTACCCTCAATTTCTGCATTTGAGAAAGCATCACCAATATCGTATTCCTCACCTTCAGCAGGTGCAGCAATCCCTAATTGAATTGGATTTGCCCCCTCTTCAATTTTGGCAATCATATCGAATTTTTCAGCCATTGAGAGGTCGTCTCTAAGTCGAATGACATCTCTTAATTGATTCAAATCATGACCAGTCGAGGTTATTGGCCCTTGGACATTCATATCATGTCCACATGACAAACAGAACTTTGCAGCAGGTTCAACATCCGCTTCACAAGTTGGACAGTAAACCCCCCCCATGATTAGTGATGACACCGTTTCACTTTTCAATAGTGCGGAATATATTGTAGAATAATTGTATTTTGAAACTTATGAATCAATTATAGATAAGCAATTTTCAATAATTTTCACGACTCTTTCCTGTTCAATTTCTACAAGAATAGGAGCTAATCTAGGTCCTTTTTCTCTACCCATAAGTGCTAGATATGCTACATTATATGCGATTCTAGGGGATAGATTATTTGATTTAGCAGAATTAGGAATCGCATTACCAATCTGTTCAATATTCCATTGACAATCACTCAATTCTTTTTTCATGGCAGATAAAACTTTGATTTCGTCAACAGAAAATTTAGCAAAGGTTTCAGGTTGTGGGTTATCAATTATCGAAATACGCATCTCTTCAGGAAGGTGTTTAGATTCTATCCACAATTTCATTTTCTCTAGTCTATCGACAAGGGACTTACTAGGAGGGTTATCTTCATCATATCCTAAACTCTTCCAAATTAGGTCATCAGAATTTTTAGTTTGAGCCAACAATGACAAATGTCGGAAAGTGACATTTGACGTCTCTACGGGATCATCTATAGAAATTTTAGACATATTCAAAGCGCCAATAGCATCTTCAATTTGTACTTTCTTTCTTCTAGATAGATCTTCTACCAATAATTCTTCTTGAAAATTTCTTGAAATCAATCTCTCATATTCATCAGCAAGATTAACTAGACTCATTCCAGTATCGAATTCTATTGCTTTATTTGGCTTTGATTGAGCAATCAACAAGCGTAAAATTTCAGGAGGAACTAACTCTAGCGCTTCCATTGGTCCAATGGTATTACCAGAGGAAGATGACATTGCGCCTTTTCCTTTCAGACTAATCCATTCATAGGTTAGAGGTTGTGGCGGTTGGTGGCCAAATAGTTGACAAATTTCCCTTCCAGTTGAATAAGAGCCGCCAGCTGCTCCATGATCTTTACCAAAAGCCTCACATGTAACTCCAATCCATGCCCATTTGGCAGGCCAATCTATTCTCCATGGTAGTTTTCCTTCACCTTTCGTTAAATCAGATTCTCCTTCAACTCCATGCGAGTCTTTCCAGTAAACTTTAGGATATTGATAACCTAAAACTTCTACACCTTCTAACGAACCCTTAGAATCTAGAGGGCTCCACGGGAACCATTTCTCCGGCAATTCTCTTCCTGATACTCTTTCGATAATTTCTTTTATTTCGTCAGCCTTATCACAAGCAATTTTTGAAACTTCGTTGAATTTACCAGACTGATAAGAGTGAAGATTTTTGATAATTCTTGGCTTTACTCCTATTTTTTCTAACGCTTCTAAAAATGGATTTAAGAAATAATCAGCATAACTAATACCTCCATTTTCAAATGATTCAGTATCGGGTTTTCCTTCGATATCTGGAGCTGGTATCGAACCGATTTGGTGCCCAATAAATTTAGAATAATCTTCATGTAAAAATGGATACACCTTGCGCAATGGATCGGCATCATCGACAATAAAAATGAAATCCACATCTAATCCTGCATTTTTTGCTGCTCTAGAAATCATATCTCCAGTAAGTATCTCTCTTAAATGGCCAATGTGGAATTCGCCACTTGGAGTTATTCCAGTCGAAATAATATGTTTAGAGCCTTTGTGAGACAAGGCCTGGGCGGTTACGTCTGCCCAATGCATATAGACACCTCAAACAGAAACTGCGCGAATCACGCCTCTAAGCGGTACGCCTTCTATCTCGTTCCTCATAGTCTTGTTAACCAATACTATGACCAAGCCAACTTCACCGCCAGCACTTCTAATTGAATTGATAGTTTTGGACATAGTTTGTCCAGTTGATAGGACATCATCTATTATCAGAATTTTCTTACCTGCAACTTGACCATATTTACTTGACAATGATCCCGAACCATCACCTCCGTCAGTAGTTCGATAAACAGTAAACTCACAATCTAAATTTCTAGCAACTTCATGAGCAAATGTTATTCCATTAATTGAAATTCCTACAGCAGTATCAATATTCTCAAAACCTAATTCTTCGTCAGCAACATCTGCCATAATGGTTCCAATTGCGGCGATACGGTTTGGCTTTACTCCAATTGTTCTCCAACCAATTCTAACATCTGTTGGTCTATCATCAGATTGGTTTCCAGCCAATAACCAAGAAATTGTATCCTGGGAAAGTGAAAGTTCATCTGCGATTTGCTGACTATTCAAGCCATCTTTTCGCAGATTTGCCGCAGTAATTCTAAGCTCTTCTATACTAACAACCATGTCTCTCAAACCTGTCGAGACTATTTCAACACATCAAACCTTTCATTAAATTATATATTAATTTGACATAATTAAGCCCAAAGCCTTCAAGAATGAATGACATAAGCCCTCGACATGGGAGACTTTGATTACGAGACTCTACTCGACCGTGCTCAAGAAAATATCCCTAAAAATCTGTCTTCTAAATCTAGATGGAGACTTCCTGAACCGCAGATTCTAATTGAAGGTTCAAATACTATTTTTAGGAACTTTAACGAGGTAGTTTCTATGATGGAAAGAGATGAGAATCATGTTTATCAGTATATCTTAAACGATTTGGGTACATCTGGTTCTAGAGATGGTCCGAGGGCTCGGTTTAAGGGTAGGATTCCTCCTAAAAGAATAAAAAAGACTATTGCTAATTATGTCAATACTTTCATTAAGTGTGTTCAGTGTAAATCTCCTGATACTATGTTTATTCGAGAGGATAGAACTACATTATTGAAGTGTCAAGCTTGTGGTGCGACACGCCCAGTAAAGTTATGATTATTCTAAGAAATTAGAAATTTCCTCTACTTGTAATTTCTTTACTTTCGGTATTGAAGAGGAATATCCCGCTTTGATAATTCCAATTATTTCTTCTTGATCAATATCTATAGAAAGAACTCTGTAGGTTTCTTCATCCCTGGTTATTGAGCCAGTCGACCATTGTGATGCTACACCATTATCCCATAGTGAAAGCACTAAATTGTGTAGTGCGCAAACTGTAGCAGCATAATCTTCTTTCTCTCGAAATTTATCTAATTCATTTCTTTTTGATGTAATGGCGATTAAAAGTGGCGGCTGCAAAATCTTTTTCTTCGCCCTTTCACGTCCTTTTTGGAGGTCTACATCCCCTAATTTAGCCGATTTCAAATCAGCGAGTCTTTGGGTGATAGGAATTAATTCATTCCTAGTTTTTTGACCAATTATGTAGAATCTCCATGGATGAGTATGTTTGTGACAGGGTGCTTGAGAAGCAGCAAATAATGCATCTTGCAATATTGAACTACTAACAGATTTATTTTCAAAAACATAGGATGTTCTTCTGCTTGTTAAGATTTCTTGAAATTTTGACATTCTTTCACCTTAGAATCTGATCAATCTTAGCAGCTAAAATAAAATCTGATTCTGTAAGGCCATCGATTTTGTGGGTCCATATCATGACTTTCACTTTACCCCAAGATAATTGGAAATCAGCATGATGCGCTTCTTGTTCACAAATTTCACCTGCAAAATTCACAAATTGAAGAGCTTTTTCAAAGTCTGGGAATTTAAAATCTCTCTCGATATGGTGGTCATAAAGGCACACCCAATTCTCGTCAATCTCTTTCAACAAAGTTGCAATTTCTTCACTACCAAGTGGAGGTATTCCGCCTTCGCATGGGATACATTTTTTTTCTGTCAAGGAAATATTCTCAACCCCATAAATGAGTATCATCTGAGCCTTTACTTTCTTTCTCCACTTTCTCATGTAGATTTGAACGTCTCTTCATATCTTCTCTTTCGAATGCGAGTAACTCCTTATCATCGATATATGCAGGTCTGGTATGAGCAACTAGAACAATTTTTACTATAACATCTCTAGCAATATAGTTATTCTTTCCTTCTTCACAAAGAATCTCAATACTTGATTTTCCTGATGATAATAATCTTCCTCTTATCCAAGCATCTTTATCTTCAATGTCAACAAATGCGCGGGCATCGAGTTGTACTTCAACTAGATCATCCTTACGAAGACCATGACGCCTTTCTAGCAAATCTCCAGAGTGTTTTCCTTCAACATCTGATAGATTAGGAGAGCCCATATCTTCCCAAAGCGGAACTGCCCATTCCGGTAACTTAACACCACTTTTTTTCTTCGCCATGGTTTGACCAGTAGGCGAGGCTACTTGAACCTCGCTCCTTAACCAATTTTCAACAACATTCGAATTAATTACTACCAAGTCTTCTTGAAGTGTTGACCTCTGGATGCATCTGGGGAGGAGTATGAAGGTTTCTTGGCGCACTCTCCCGACAGTTCTGCTAGAAGATGAGATTTTGGACAAGGCATTCTCTAGAGCAAAGAAAGCGGCTGATAGGGTTGACGACTCTGATAGAATTTTTCGTGTCAGGAAACAAATGAATAGAATGGTTCAAACCGCCGCTGATATTATCTCTACTAGTCTTATGGATACTGTCAACACTTGGCCATCATTAGATCAATCTCCAAGATTCGATGTATCTATGATTGATGCATGTGTTGGATGCGATGATTATAGACATCATTTGTCGATACTACAATGGGGCTCTAAACAAGTTCTAAACATAGCAGGACAAAATTCAAAAAAAATCATCAGAACTGGAAGAACCGAATTAATGCATGAAGCGAGAAGAGAAGCATATGGTAGAATTTCATCTATCATGAGAAGAGTCAAACCGTCTTTGGAATGGCTAAATGAATCTAGAGAGGTGCTCAAAAGATTGCCTACGATTGATCAAGTACTTCCCTGTGTGGTTATTTGTGGTGCTCCAAATGTTGGAAAGTCTGCATTTATATCCGCACTTAGTTCGGGAAATATGGAGGTAAATCATTACCCATTCACTACTAAACAAATACATGTAGGGCATTTTACACACAGAAGATTACAGTATCAGCTGGTTGATACACCGGGTTTACTTGATAGGCCTATGGAAAAAAGAAACGACATTGAATTACAAGCAATCTCAGCATTAGAGCATCTAGGCTCACTAGTATTATTCTTAATCGATGAAAGTCAGAACTGTGGAACCTCTATAGAAGAGCAACTTAATCTATTAGAGGATGTTAAAAGTCTGCTTCCAGGGACGGAATTGTTGATTGTTTCATCAAAGGCGGATTTATTTGAACCCAGGCCTGAAAATTGGGATGAAGTCAAGGAATTTGAAGAACAGTGGATTGAAGATGGAGCTGAAGGTGAGCCTGAACTTCCTTTGTTGTATGACATGAATGGAAGGGTTACTATGTCAGCACTAGAGAATGTTGGAATGGAATCTATGAAATTAGAAATTGTTCGTAGAGTAAAAGATTCAAACATTTACGATCCAATGGAACTACCTGAAGGATGGTATCGTTCAGATTTAGATTGATTACATTCTCTCAACAGGGGTAATACCTAATCCTTCCATTCCAGATTTGAGGAACTTAGATGCAAGTTGTGATATTTGTAAGTATAACTCATTTACTTCTCCATTGTCGATAATTTTACAATCTCTATAAAATCCGTTAAAGCATGTTGCTAAATTCAATATTTGATTGGCGAAAAGATTAGGTCGGCATTGTTCAACAGACCTTAGCAATACATCATTTTGACTTGCCATACACCGAAGTAAATCAATCAAGGAATTAGGTAAATTTTCAGATATATCATCTAGAACTATTTCTTTCTCACAAATTAGATCTACATCAAGACCAATTTCAAGACATTTATTTGCTATAGAACGAGACCTTGTATGACTATACATTATGAATGGTGCAGATCCTGCTTCGAATGCTAAAGCTTCTTCCCATCTGAAAGTAAAGCCTTTATCAGGGCTAACTTTAATGATATTGAAACGAATTGCTGAACTACCGACTGCCTCGGCGATTTCATTAACCTGTTCATCATCATATTCTATTCTTAATTGCCTAACTATTTGTGAAGCATGCTCTTTAGCCTCTTCAAGCAAATCATCCATGAAAACAACGTTACCCTTTCGAGTTGACATTTTTCCCTCTGGGAGTTTGATAAATGAATAAAATAAAACTTCAGGAACTTTATGTCCTAACTCTTTGAGAGTTAATCCAACTTGTCTAGCTTGGAGTTTATGATCTTCTCCTAGTACATTTATCAAATCATCACATTGTTTCCATTTCCAAATATGGTATGCGATATCTCTTGTTGCATACAGAGATGAGCCATCTCCTCTTTTGAAAAAGAATTCAGTCTTACCTTTTAGGCCCCTGGCACCTAAGTCCAATAATTCAGCACCATTATCAGCCACTCCATGGATATCTAAATCGGAT
>MDTA01129821.1_pt1 | contig 16819 bp, 16 predicted proteins | sample 811151 | NCBI WGS metagenome assembly MDTA01 (sample SAMN05326648, study PRJNA326480) | marine metagenome | isolation source: seawater | place: Indian Ocean: South | collected 2010 | reverse complement strand
TGACGAGAATTCGCACGACGAGGAGACGCAACTCGTGAGTCTGGTCGAAGCGTTAGGCCATGCGGCATTCGACTCGTTGCGCGAAGCTGACTATCCATTCCCAACCGATGTGATGCCGTTTTCCGATGCGGGCTTTCTGAAAGTCATCGAACATGAAGACGAGTGCGCGGCCATCGGCATGATCCGCGGCGCCCTGGAAGCTGGATTCACGTTTGCTGATCTGGAAGAAGCGTTGTCCCGGGCGGCGCTTGCGCACTACAACGCGTTTGGACATTCCTTTATCTACGTGACCAAAGCCAGGACATTAATTGCGCGCCTGGGTGATACGATTGCGGAGCCGCTATTGCTGTCGCGCGTCCGTCAGTTTGTCTTTGCCGCGCGCGAGGACAAGATTCCGGAGTTCCGGCGCTATCACGATGAGTTATCGCGGTGGGGCGACAGTGCGCAAGCGGCGGGTTCCGAGGCACTTCCTGGCGCTGACGCGTGGGTCGGCATTGGGATTAACAAGGCGCTTGCGTTGACCCGGGCCCATGCGGCCACAGCCCCGTAAACGCTGTATCAGTGGTTGCTCGAGGCGAATGCCCGCAACCTGCTGACGTACGATATCGAGCATCAATACGCAGTCCATGTCAGCGTCTCCAGCAACGTCGGCTGGCTGGACTTTACTCATGGGTTGACGTTTGCCAATGCCGTGCGCCAGACCTGTACCCGCTATCCGGATTTATGGCCACAGGGATTGTTGCAGATCGCCTGTTTTCTGGGGCGGAATGGTGCGTTTGTCGACTCATCCGCCGATTACCGCGAGTGGATTGCTGACGATTTGCCCCAGCAGCTGGCCCGATTGCTCGCACGCGTGACCGACCACGGTCAGGCGGAATACATCGTATCAGTGCACTGGTTGAAACTGGTCGTTGCCATGCGCGAGGAGCTTCGGCACGGTAGCTCTGGAACAGGGGCGTTGGTGCTCGCAGCGACTGAACGTTTTATTGAGTCGCCGCAACGCAGGCGTCAGGTTCGCAGGACTGCGTACCAGTCGCTCAAGTTCGTCGCGCGCGCGTGACTCGTCAGCTGACTATAAAGGTTGCTCGAGCGTCGGTGCGGAATCCGCTACCGTAGTGCGTCGCATGTCGCGCACCTGGTTGCGGTCATATTCGCGCGCGCGATGCATGACGGCACGGTTATCCCACATGACCAGATCATGTTGTTGCCATTGATGGCTGTAGACAAATTTGCGTTGGGTGGCGTGTTCCGTCAGGTCACGCAGGAACATACGCGCTTCTGGAACAGGCCAGCCGTCGATCGCGCCGGCGTGTGAGGCCAAATAGAGAGAGAGACGTCCCGAACCGGCGTGACGTCGCACAAGACGTTGCCTGACCGGCGCAAACTTCTTCAACTCCTCTTCGTCCCAATCAGAAAATCCCAGCAGACCCCGCGAATAGATCTGCGAATGTTCACACACCAGTCCCATACAGCGTTGCTGGCGCTCGCTATCCAGTGTGTCCCACGCTTTGCGCATATCTGCAAACTCGGTATTGCCACCCTTGTCCGGAATCGCACGGGCAGACAACAGCGAATACTTGGCTGGTGTCGTCTTGAATGAGCTGTCCGAGTGCCACAGCATGTTGCCGAGGCCAAACAGGCGGCGGCGATCGTCTCGCGCCATCACTTCGCCCTTGGCGTTAAGGTTTGATATGTCATTCAGCTTCATCGACAGGCGACGTTCGTGCGTCTTGGCGATGTCGCCGGTGGCGGATTCCATCGGACCAAAGTGTTCGGAAAAACCATACTGCTGGTCATCAGAAATATTCTGATTCTTGAACACCAGTACGGCATAGTGGTCCATCGCGGTTTCCAGTTTCGCCGCGTCTGCTGTCGATACGCCCGCTGCGATGTTGAGGCCCGTCACGCGACCGGCAAAATCTGGTCGCCCGGTATCAATTGGTTCGATGGTGAAATCCGTCATGCCCGTGTCGCCGAACTAACGTGCCTTCCAGACAGGCGCGCGTTTTTCCACGAACGCACGTGGTCCTTCCTTGAAGTCTTCCGTTTGCATGATCTTGCGCAACTCGTTCGCGCTCTGGCTCCACAATGCGTCGTCGTCGTCATCCTGAGCCCGTATCGCTACACGGCGGCTAGCTTGCACCGCCAACGGTGCGTTGGCAGCGATACGGGCCGCCAATGCGCGCGCTTCATTCATCAGCTCACCGTCGGCAACAGCTTTGTTGATCAGTCCCAGCTCAGCGGCACGCGCCGCATCAATGGTATCCCCTGTCAAGATGAGTTCCATTGCCATGGACTGGCCCACCGCGCGCGGAAGCCGGAACAAGCCTCCCGCGGCAGCAACCAGAGAACGTTTGACTTCTGGCAAGCCAAATTTTGCGCCGTTGACCGCAATGGCCATGTCGCAAGCGAGCAACAGCTCCAGACCACCCGCTAACGCCAGTCCGTTCACGGCCGCAATGACAGGTTTGGTACGTTCGCGTTTGACCAGCCCGCCAAAGCCGCCTTTGGCTGTGGACAGTCTGCGGGCATCCCCGGAGGCAATTGCCTTCAAATCGGCGCCTGCGCTAAACACTGGACCCTCGCCAGTCAGAATCGCCACCCACAACTCGTCGTCCGATTCAAAGTCGTCGAGACAGGCTTCCAGCGCTTCGGCCACGTCGCCGTTGACGGCGTTGCGAGCCTCGGGCCGCTTAATCGTGATGATGGCTACATGTTCTTCGCGAGTGAGGTCTACAACCATGGCTTGGGACTCTTGTCAGGAAACTTTGCTGCTTGGATTGACGCGGATTATGACAGTTGTTCGCGTAGCTCGCGTTTCAGAATTTTTCTCGTTGCGTAGTGCGGGATTTCCTCTACAAAACGTACACTCCGCGGCTGCTTGAACTTTGCCAGGCGCTCCGCGCAATGTTTGGGCACCTCTTCCTCCGCCAACGGCTGCCCGGGCTTACGGACGATCACTGCCTGCCCGACCTCACCCCAGCGGTCATCCGCTACACCGATCACGGCTACCTCGCTGACTGCCGGCAGCTGATAGATGACGTTCTCGACTTCGGCCGGATAGATGTTCTCAACACCAGAGATGTACATGTCCTTCCAACGGTCAACGATGTACAGGAATCCGTCTGCATCCAGGTATGCCGCGTCGCCGGTGTGTAGCCAACCATCGGTAAAAGAAGTCTTGTTGGCGTCCGGGCGGTTCCAGTATCCGGGGGTCACGTTTGGGCCTTTGACCCACAACTCGCCGATCGCTTCTGGTTCGGTCAACGTATCACCGTTCTTCCCGACGATTCGTAGCTCGGTGTGTAGCGCGCACATGCCGGTGGAGCCGATCTTCTTGCTGGCGTTGCCGGCATCCAGCGCCGTCACCAGCGGGCTGGTTTCGGTCATACCAAAACCTTGCTCCAGCGCTTTACCTTTGCGTTCGTAGATTTTCATGAGTTCAACTGGTGTTGGCGCGCCGCCCACGCCACATACCCGCAACCCCGACAGATCCGCTTCCTCAAAATCCGGATGCTGGCTCATGAAAAGGTAGTTCGCGGGCACACCAAGAAAATGGGTTACGCCAATGTCGGGATCCTGGACGAGGCGCAAGCACACACCGGGGTCAAAAGCGCGCATCACGTAGTTGCTGCCGCCCATATGCATGGCGGGGTTCGCGTAGCAGTTGAGCCGCCAGTATGAAACAGGGGTAACACGCAAAGATTGACCATGTCCGCGGCCATCAGGTGTGGCGAAAGGAGATTGACGACGTTCCAGAACGTCATGCCATGCGTGATCATGGCGCCCTTGGGGTGCCCGGTGATGCCGGAGGTGTACATGATCGTCCACAGGTCATCATGCGTCAGTTCCGCGGTCTCCGCGATCGGCGCGGCGTTGCGAATCGCGTATTCGAACGGTGAGTCTTCACCCGACCCACGCATCTCCAAAGTGTGTTCGAAGTTGCAAAGTGGGGTCAGCGCATCAGCTGTATCCGCAAACACATCCTCATAAATCAGCACACGCGGTGCGCTGTCATTCAGAATGTACTCGAGTTCAGGGACAGCCAGACGCCAGTTGAGCGGTACGTATAAGGCGCCCAGCTTCATGCAGGCAAACTGGGTGTCCAGGCAGTCAGTTGAGTTGTTGCTCAGTAGCGCAACTCTTTCACCGCGCTGGACGTCCAGGCCCTGGATAGCCCCCGCCAATTGCGCGCAGCGCGTATTCATCTGCTGATAGGTATAACGACGCCCCGAGTGCAGGTCTACCTGGGCCAGACCATCGGGTGTCTGATTCGCGTGGTACGCAATCCAGTCGTATGCTTTAACCAATGGTGTCGCCTCCTGTACACGCCGGGTGGTCTGGCGGTCGATGCTATTTGTACCGCGAGACCTGAAACCAACGCAAAAGTGATCCCTTGAGCGAAAGACCACGCAAAATTCGTCCCGTTGCCGCCGCCTTGTTCATGTTGGGCGCCGCACTGTGTTTCTCCTTCAACAGCGTCTTCGTACGCTACGCCGCGGAAGATGTGCATCCGTTTGAAGTGGCGTTCTTTCGTAACTTTTTTGCCATCTTCTTTGTGTTGATGCTGGTCTTACCAAAAGACGGTATCGCCGTGTTCAGGTTTCAACGGCCTGGTCTGCTGGTGTTGCGAGCCGTCATCAACACCATCGCAATGTTGACCTGGTTCTACGCTGTCCCGCTGATTCCGCTTGCCGACCTGACTGCCCTGGGGTTTACCGCACCATTGTGGGCCACAGTGCTTGCGGCCGTGTTTCTGGGCGAGCGCATGCGTGTACGCCGCTGGACTGCAACTCTGCTCGGATTTGCGGGCGCGCTGATTATCATCCAGCCGGGTTTCAAGGACCTGCACTGGGCGACTTATCTGGTCCTCGCTTCGTCCGCGTGTTGGGGTATCACCGTCACGATCGTCAGGCAGATGACCGCTTTCGAGCGGCCAAACACGATCCTTGTCTATCAGGTTATCCTGATGAGCCTGTTTTCGTTGGCCCCGGCGCTGTTCTTCTGGTCGACGCCGGCGCTCGACACGCTGCTCTACATGGGTGTGCTTGGGGTATTGTCAGCGTCTGCACATTGGTTTCACGTACGCGCCTATTCCATGCAAGAGGTGGCTGCGCTGCAACCTCTGGACTTTGCACGCCTGCCCATCATCGCATTAGCGGCATGGTTCCTGTTTGATGAGGTCGCTGGTTCGGAAGTATGGCTGGGTGCTGCTGTTGTCTTCGGTTCCGGCATCTAAATTTCCTACCGCGAAGCGCAACTCAAGCGGGCGGGCGCGCAGTCCGGGGGGAAGTGAGCCGCGGCGTTATTTGCTTTGCATCGTCCAGACCCCATCCCAGTCGTCGCCGGGCGGGTACAGTTGGTAGTGGTGGATGCGTTCCAGGTACAGCTCAGGCACCCTATCTTCAGGCGATAGCTGTTTTGCTTCGGTAAAGAGCTGTATCGCCTCGGTCCAGCCCTATTCGCCAAACCGTTCCAGGCCGGATTGCTGTAAAGCGGATGAACGATTGATGTCATCTGACAAACGTTCAGACCGCTAGGCATAACTCTCATACAGTGTTACTGCTTCGGTTTTGCCTTTGACACGAATCCGATCGACTTCCCGCACGTGTTCAACATCAGCCAGGCGTCTGAGCGTGAGATCGCTCACCAGAATTGGCGTGCCGTAATACGTCGTGACGCTTTCAACGCGCGCGGTGAGGTTTACGGCATCGCCGATGACCGTATAGTCCATGCGTTTGGGCGAACCGATACTGCCGGCAATGGCTTCGCCAGTGGTGACGCCAATGCCGTGCATCAACGGCTCCTGGCCGGCTTTGACGCGTCGCTCGTTCAGCGTCTGTAACGCACGCATCATGCCGTTCGCCGCGTTGAGCGCGTTACGCTCGTCCCGCGCTCCGGTAAATGGCACGCCGAACAGGGCCATGATGGCGTCGCCAATGTATTTATCAAGGATGCCGTCGTGCTGGTCGATGATGTCGACCATGTAGGCGAAGTACTCGTTCAACATGCTGACCGTCGCACGCGGACCGATCGCTTCCGAGATACTTGCAAAGCTGCGTATGTCAGTGAACAACAAGGTCATGACCTGCGCGCGACCCTCCAGGACATCGCGATGACCGTCCAATACCTGGTCCACGACGGCTTTGGGCGTGTATCTGGACATCGTGCTGCGCACGCGCTTCTCGGCGGACAGGTCCTCGAGGATGAGCAGCATGCCAATAAACTCGTCGTTGCAATCGTCGAGTGACACCACGTTCAAGTTGAGAGACACGCGAGAGCCGTCCGCCTTGACGATGTCGACATCCAGTGCTGTCTCGCCGGTGCGTTGCTCGCGCACTGTGCTGGCCAGCTCTACCACCCAACGGTTCTCCCCATGGAACAACGACGCGATGTCGTTGCCAACCACATCATCTTCCCGTCAGTCCAGGGAGCGGCTGGCGGCTGCGTTGACCTTCGTTACGTGCAGCTCAGGGTCAACGGTGATGACTCCGTTGCTGAGACTCTTGAGGATGCTTTCGTCGTAGTTCTTGAGGTTCAACACGTCTTCGAACAGCCGGGCGTTCTCCAGCGCCGTGGCTGCCTGCGCCGCGACTGAACGTAAGCGCTGATCGTCGCGCGCGTCGAACCGACCATCGCGGCGGTTCAGTACCTGAATCACGCCGAGTTGTTTGCCGCCTTTGTGATTGACGGGCAAGCGAGGCGCGTCCCCAGGGCGTCGGGAACAAGCCATACAGCAGTTCGCGCAAACAAATCTGAGCGACACCCACCGCACATAACCCTGCTACCAGTTTGACGAGGTCTACGCTGTCCACAAACGGACACACCACGCGTCCGTAAATCGACAAGAACACGATCGCGACCGCCGCAATCAGATGCATGCGGATGCGCAGGTCCCAGCCGACTAGGGCCAGCGTCGGTGCACCGTCGCTGGTGGTCGTGGTGTCCGCGGAGGGTGAGCCGGCAACTGAGGACATGCGTAGGGCCTCCAATAGATGAGACGGTCACATCACCACCCCGATTGTAGGCCTGAAGCAACGCGAGCGTGTAGGGCATTCGTCTCGGTTTTGGTGCTGCGTGGAGAATTCTGGGAGGATGAAATGGGAAATTTAGAAGCGGCGCGTGAGTTGTGTTGGCAGTGTCACGCATAACGGAGGAAGTAGCCCATGCTCGACCTGAACCCAGAAGACCAGGCTTTTCGACAGGAAGTACGCGATTTCATCGCGGCCGAGTTTCCCGCTGAGCTGCGGGCGGTAGCTGACGCTGGTCGTGAATTCTCCCGCGAGCAAATGGTGACCTGGCACAAGACCCTGTCCGCAAGGGGCTGGCTGGCGCCTGCGTGGCCGGAAGAGTACGGCGGCACGGACTGGCCGGTGCACTGGCCGTTCATCCTGGAGGAAGAGATGGCACACGCCGGCTGTCCGCCGGTGCTGCCGTTTAATATCAAGATGCTTGGGCCGATTTTGATCGCCTGCGGTACCGAAGAGCAGAAGGCCCACTATCTGCCGCGCATCATCAGTTGCGAGGACTGGTGGTTCCAGGGTTATTCCGAACCTGGATCCGGGTCGGATCTGGCGTCATTGCGTACGGAAGCGAAGCGGGATGGCGACGAATATGTGATCAATGGTTCGAAGATCTGGACATCGGGTGCGCACAACGCCAACAAGATGTTTTGTCTGGTGCGAACGGATCCGGATGCCAAGCCACAAGAGGGGATTTCCTTCGTACTGATCGATAACTTCGACGACCCGGGGATTACTGTGCAGCCCATCCGCTTTATCAATGGTAGGCACACGTTCAACCAGGTGTTTTTTGACGATGTACGCATTCCGGTCAGCAGCCGAATTGGTGCTGAAAACGAGGGTTGGACCGTTGCCAAGTCGCTGCTGTCGCACGAGCGGTTGGGCGGCGCGCGCGCTTCCGAAATCAGGCGGGCCGTCGAGCGGGCGCGTACCGTGGCGTCCGAAGAGTGGAGCGGCGGTGGTCGACTGATCGACGAAGACTGGTTTGCTCGCCGTCTGTGGACGTTGGAGATCGACCTCATGGCGTTGGAACAGACCATCATGCGCTTCGTGGCCGAAGTTGCGGCTGGCAAGGAGCTGGGTCCGGAGACCTCGTTGTTAAAAGCCCGTGGCTCGGCGACCAACCAGGCGGCCCGCGACCTGCTAGTCGACGCAGTAGGTTATTACGGATTGCCGTATGAGGAGGATGCTTTTGAGCTTGCGGACGACGATGGATTCCTTGGTCCGGAATACGCGATCACCCTGGCAGCCCAGCGCTACAGCACACGCGGCTCCACGATCGCAGGTGGTAGCCGCGAGGTGCAGGCGATGGTGACCGCAAAACGTGTGCTTGGGCTTTAACCGGAGGCTGTCGTCATGTTTGTCCTAAGCGAAGAACAACAACTGATCCAGGACTCCGCGCGTAAGTTACTGGATGCTGACTACGAGTTTGAACAACGTAAGCAACGTCTGGCTGCCTCGCCCACTTTTGATGCGGATGTGTGGCGCCAGTTTGCCGAGTTGGGTTGGCTGGGTATCGCCTTGCCTGAGGATGATGGCGGGTTTGGTGGAGACATCGCCGAGCTGGCGCTGATAGGTCAGGAGTTGGGGCGGCGCATCGTCGTTGAACCGTTCCTGTCGACCGTTGTGCTGGGAGGTGATCTGGTTGCAACGGGCGCAAACGCTGAACTGCGGACCCGGCTGCTCGCCGAGATGATGTCTGGCGACACGCAGTTTGCGGTTGCGGTTGCGGAACCAGCGAGCCGCTACGAGCTGGCACGGGTGACCACCACGGCCACCCGGCAAGGTGATGGCTTTATCCTGTCCGGTAAGAAGTCGGTTGTGCTGAACGCCGCCAGTGCCAACTACATCATCGTCGCGGCACGTACGTCAGGAGATGTTGCCAGCGATCGCGGCATTACGCTGTTCCTGGTCCCCGTTGATACGGCCGGGGTACGGGTTGCTGGCTTCCGCCTGAACGACGGTCACCATGCCGGTGACGTCACGCTCGCGAACGTAAAACTGGAGGCGAACCACGTCCTGGGTGAAGTCGACCAGGGGTTTGACCTGTTGGAGGCCAGCGTGGACAAAGCCTCCGTGGTGGCGTGTGCCGAGGCGTTGGGTGCCATGGATATGGTGATGGAAATGACCGCTGAGTACCTGCAGACGCGCGTGCAGTTTGGTCGGCCAATCTCAACCAACCAGGCGTTGAAGTTTCGCATGGTTGATATGCACTACGCGCTGGAAGAGGCCCGCTCGTTGACGGCCGGAGCTATCCACGCGTTACACGGCGAGCGTGGGGCCGCGCGCGCGATGGTGTCGGCCGCGAAGGTGCAAACTGGCAAGGCTGCCCGTTTTGTCGGCCAGGAAGGGATTCAGTTGCACGGTGCCATAGGCATGACTGAAGACTATGCCGTTGGCCATTACTACAAGCGCCTGGAAACGCTCCGCATGTTGTTTGGTGACCCCGAGTACCATCTCGCGCGCTACGGTCGTTGGAACCGGCCCGCAAACCACCCCGGTTGATTGAGATGACATCGCGTTTTGCGGGCCGTCGCGCAGTTGTTACGGGCGGCGCGTTGGGCATGGGCCGTGCGACGGTCGAGACCCTGCTTGCGGAAGGGGCGCGGGTCGCCGTGGTCGATCAAAACGCGGACGCGCTTGAAGCACTCGGCAATGAAGTGGCGAACGAACATCTGAACACGCAAGTTGCCGACGTGCGGGACGAGGAAGCTTACGAGGCGGCGCTGCAAGATGCATTGATTACTCTGGGTGAGGGGCTGGACATCATGGTGCACATTGCGGGGGCCAGTCGCGGTGGGCTGGTCGCAAGACAAAGCAGCGAAGACTGGGACTGGCACTACGCCACCAACCTGCGCAGCCACGTGATCAGCTGTCGATTTGCGGCACGAGCAATGACGAGCGGCGGCGCCGTCGTCAATATGTCCTCCATTTCGGGCCTCCGGGGAGACCCGGGTTGGGCGGCGTACAATGCCACCAAGGCCGCGATCAAGAGCCTGACGGAATCGTTTGCGCATGAAGTTGGCCACCTCGGCATTCGCGTGAACGCAGTGTGCCCCGGGCCCGTGAGTTCAGAGCGCATGCTGGCATCGCTCGGAGACGACGACGACATGGTGCCGCGTTATTGTGAGGCCACTGCGCTCGGTCGTCTGGTTGAGCCCGACGAGGTGGCGGCCGCGATCCTGTTTCTCGCCTCGGACGCGGCCTCTGCGATCACCGGGCACGCGCTGGTGGTGGACTGCGGCCTGACATCGACCACAGGCCAGCCGGTGCAGGCGTCGGTCCTGGATGGTTAGACGAAGATCAGATACGCAATGCTCGCGATGATCAGGCCAACCGACCATACGACGAGCCAGGTCTGTCTGCCTTTGATGCCCAATGCGGTCAGTACAACGCCGATGATGAGCCCCAATACGACCGTCAACAAATACATGTCGTCAGTGGTGGCCATATTTTCGCTGGCTGGCGTTGAGTCGATTCGATAACGCATGGTGTGAGTGACGATACTGCTCTTGAGCTATCCATGATCGCACGTTGTGATAACGAGGAATAAGATGGACAGCGATACCTATTACCGCGATCACTGGGTCGAAATCGACAGCGATCGGCTGGACGCCTACGAAGCGATGTTTGCCTGGCATGCGCGCATGGCACCGCTTTTGAAGAATGCGGAACTTGAGATGGGCCAGCGAGTACTGGACTTCGGTTGTGGTCCGGGCGGACTGGCCATGGAGCTGGTACGGCGTGTAGGGGTGGCCGGCGAGGTTGTTGGCGTGGACCTTAATCACGACATGATCGCGCGGGCGCAGGCGACAGCCGCCGCAGAAGGCGCGGATGCCAACGCGCGCTTCATACAACTAAGTGAAGATCGGCTGCCGTTTGACGACGGCTATTTTGACCGGGTTGTGTGTAAGAGCGTGCTCGAATACGTGACGTCTCCGGCTGCCAATATCGCCGAATTCAAACGCGTGACAGCCCCGGGTGGTCGCGTGCATGTCATCGACAGCGACTGGGGTATGTTTGTTGCGGAGCCGTGGAGTGACGAAGAGGCAGCCGAGGTGTTCGCTGCCGCGCGCATGGCCTATCACACGCCCCGCATTGGCCGGCGTCTGTTCGGTTTGTTTTCTGCAGCAGGCCTTACCGATGTGAGCGTCCAGATATTGAGCGCGGCGGATACCACCGGCGTGAGAGCGCCTATCGCGCGTCATATGTTGAGTTATGGCGTGGAGTCGGGTGATCTGTCCGCCGCACGCGCGCAGGCGCTGAGCGCAAAAATTGACGTGGGCATCGCCCGCGGCGAGTACCTGTTGGTTCTGCCACAATTTATCGTGACGGGCACGGTTGCCGGATAGCTCAAAACGCCAAGGCTTCGCTGGTATACCCACTTCACTCTTTGACGCCGCATCGATGTTTGGCACCATCCGCGAGCTAAACCCGCCTGCTATCCAGACCTGCGAGCACTACCGATGTCCGACACCCAAGAAGATCAGCCTTTTTCCGGCTTAACCGTCTTTGACGCAACTCAGGGCGTCGCCGGTCCGCACTGCGCAATGTTGCTGGCGCAGTACGGAGCGACCGTCAACAAGATTGAGCCGCTCGACGGTGACTGGGGGCGCACGCTTGGCAAGTTGTATGGCGATTCATGCGCGCATTTTGTCGCATTCAACCGCGGTAAACGCAGTCTTGCGCTGGACCTCAAGTCGTCCGAAGGCCTCGCCATCGCACAGAAAATGGCGTACGAGGCCGATATTGTTCTGGAGAGTTTCCGACCCGGCGTCATGGCGCGGTTTGGATTGGACTACGACACGGTCGCAAAACATCGACCTGACACGATTTACATGTCAGTCAGCGGGTTCGGGCAACAGGGACCGTATAACAAGCTGCCCGTGACGGATTCTGTCATCCAGGCGTTCTCCGGATGGATGTCGATCAATAAGGACGAGGCCGGTACGCCGCAGCGCATTGGCATGATCGCTATCGACGTCATGACCGGCTTGTACGCTTACCAGGCCGTTGCATCGGCCATGCTGCGACGTTTCCGGTTTGGTAAAGGCCGCTACATCGACTGTAGTCTGATGCAGTCGGCCGCTGCCTTCCAGGCCGCCAAGATCATGGAGCACCGCCTGGAAGGCGGTACGCCCATGGTGCTATACATGCCTATTGGCACGATGAAAACCGTTGACGGGTTCATCAACATCACGGCGATGCGTGATCGCCACTACGTGTCGTTGTGCGAAGTACTGGGTCTCGAAGAGCTGATTGATGATCCGCGATTCGACAATCGTGATAAGCGGGTGGAACGCGCAGACGAGTTGATGCCGATCATCCGCGCGGAGTTCACGAAGAAAACGACAGCCGAGTGGGCCGAGTTGCTGACGGAAGCGGGTGTGATGAACGCGCCGGTTGCCAATTACGACGACTTCATGGGCGACGAACACGTCCAGGCTACCAACAGCTTTGTACTGAACGAGCAGCCGGGAGTGGGCGAAGTGCCTCTCATCAATATCCCCGGCCTGGACCCGATCCAACCGGGCTCAGCGCTCTCCGAGAGTCCAAGCGTAGGGCAACATTCGGCAAGCATCCTGAGAGACGCTGGATATTCGCAGGCGCAGATCGACGAGTACGTCGCCTCAGGCGTCGTTGGCGGCGCCTGACGACGCTGGTAATTTGGTTTCAAATCAGAATTGCCGAAGAGGACACGATGGCAACAGTGTTAAGCGCAGCGAAAGTCAGTCAGGTCAGGAACGATGGGTACATCGCCCCCATTGATGTGCTGCCGAAAACTGAAGCCGAGGAACTACGCGTCCGTCTGGAAGCCTACGAGGCCGAGCAGGGCGAACCTTTACAGGGCGCGCAACGTAACAAGTCATTCTTGTTATTCAGATGGTTGGATGACCTGATTCGTGATGCCCGTGTGCTGGACCCCATTGAACAGATCATTGGCCCGAACATCCTGTGTTGGAACACGATCTTCTGGATCAAGGAAGCGGGCTCGAAGAGTTTTGTGTCCTGGCATCAGGATACGCGCTACTGGGGCCTTTCCAGTGACGAAGTACTGACGGCTTGGATAGCGCTGTCGCCGGCCAGCGCAGATAGCGGCTGCATGCGGGTGATGCCTGGCACACACAAGGGCGAAGTATTACCGCATGACGATCGCTACGACGAAGACAATTTGCTGACGCGGGGCCAGGAGATCACGCACGGCGTTGACGACGATAAGTCTGTCCTGATGCCGCTGGAGACAGGGCAGATGTCGATCCATAACTACCGCCTTGCACACGCCTCGGGGCCGAACATCACCGACGACCGACGCATTGGCATCTCGATGCATTTCATGCCGCCAGACACCAGACAGATTGTGGGTGACTGGGATACGGCAACTCTGGTGCGAGGCACAGACCCTTACGGTCATTTTGAAGATGCCATCCGCCCACAAGGTGACTTCGACGCGGCAGCCGTCGCGCAACATCAGCGTGCGACGGAAGAGCTCGGCAAAGTGTTGTTTACGGGCGCGGCACAACGCACCAACAAGCTCTGACGGGCCGCACCAGCAGGCTACGCCCGGCGCAGTTCTGCTGGATGTCAGCCCCGCCGCGTTTCAGACCTGGCGATCAACGCTGCGGCGGACCAAACTCCGGTTCCTCCCACCACGGATAAAACTCCGGCATGTCGTTCGCGGGGCTCGCGCTGAAGCGCGGCGGGCGTTTCTCGAGAAAGCTCTCAACACCTTCTCTGGCGTCAGGCAGTGAGCCGCAGTAGCGTACCCCGGCCGTGTCAACGCGGTGTGCAGCCATTGGGTGCTGCTCGGTCATCATCTTCCAGATCATCTGTCTGGTCATCGCAACCGACACTGGCGCGGTGTTGTCGGCAAACTCACGCGCCAGCGCGTTGGCGGCGGGCAATAACTCCTCCGGAGCATGCAGGGAGCGCAGCAGACCACCCGCCAACGCTTCTTCAGCATCAAACACGCGCCCGGACAGCATCCACTCCAGCGCCTGGCCGGGGCCCACCAGGCGCGGTAAGAACCAGCTGCTTGCCGCTTCTGGGACGATGGCACGCCGCGTGAAGACAAACCCAAACTTTGCGTTGGTGCTGGCCAGGCGCAAATCCATTGGGAGTGTCATGGTTATGCCAATGCCAACCGCAGGGCCGTTGATGGCGGCGATGAGTGGCTTACGGCACTCGAACAGTCGAAGTGTCAGCGTGCCGCCGCCGTCACGCCCCGGGTAACGCTCTTCGGATTCATCGCGTTTGGCATGGTTGAAGGTGTCGCCGCCACGGCCGAGATCGGCACCGGCGCAATAGCCACGTCCAGCGCCTGTAAAGACGATCGCGCGTACGTTGTCATCTGCTTCGGCGGCGTCAACGGCATCAATGAGGTCGTTACGCATGAACTTGGTAAAGGCGTTCAGACGGTCAGGCCGATTGAGTGTGATCGTCAATACGCCATCTTTTACGTCATAAAGGATGGTTTCGAATTCCATAACGGTTGTCCTACAAAGTCCCCATGTTCAAGTCCAACGCGCCGCGGGCGATGTTGGCATTCAATACATCGGTCAGGCCCTCTGCCACGCGTAGCGATCGCGCCTGGCGATACAAAGTGGCTAGCGGATGGTTATTCATCAGGGCACCACCACCTACGATTTGTATGGCGGTATCAACGGTTCTTCCAAGTGTTTCGGATGCAAATGCTTTGGCGGCGATACTTTCGTTCACCACGTTTGCACCGGAGTCGGCCAGGTGGGCGGCACGGTACACCGTTGACCTGGCTGCGTACGCTTGTATGCGCAGTTCGCCATAACGCAAACGCGTTGTGTCATTGACGCCAGCTTTGGCCTCGACGCGACGAATGTGCGCATCAACAAACTGGATCACAAATCGGATGAGTCCGGCTGATTCCGCCGCCATTGTCAGGCGCGTGTTGCCAATTTGACGCATCGCCTTGCGCATACCTTCGCCGGGTACGCCCATCATGTGCGTTTGTGGCACCCGGACGTTATCAAATTTGAATGCGGCGTGTTCGCTGCCGTCGATGGTGCCGAATACGCGTTCCTTGCTGACCCCAGGTGCGTTGCTGTCGATGATGATAAACGCGCGTCCTTCATCTTCGATGTCAGCGAGTACATTGATGAAGTCAACCTCTGTGCCGCGTGTGACATACGACTTCTGCCCGTTAACGACGAGTGTCTCACCTTCACGTTTGGCTCGTGTGTAGTGGGGTGCGTCACGTGCTTCCGTAAATCCGAATCCGGCGAGCTTCTCCCCATCCATCATCGGTAACAGATAATCACTACGAATGGGTTCCTCGGAATTGGCGAGTATCCCGGGACCTGGCCCAAACATATCGCTCAGCCAGCGCGGATTATGTGACGCCAGCGTCTCGCGTACAGCCACGATCGCCAGCGGACCCGCGGCGGTGCCACCAAACTCTGGCGGTTGCGTCATCCTGAAGATGCCGGCCTCTTTTGATGCGGCTATCGCGGCGCGGCGCGCATCGTCAGCAGTCCGTGTGCCGGCATCTACTGCGGCGGAAAGTGGCTGTAACGTTTCAAGTGCAAACCGATCTGCAAGCTCTACTAAAGACTGTATGTGTTCTGGGAGATTTTCTGGCACGCGCGTCCTCGCTACCAAGCAGCATTTGTTGGATGATGGAGGCACTTCACATTTGTGGATCAGCTGATCATGTCAGAGGTACCTACGGGGCCACTACAAGGTATACGTGTTATCGATCTAACAACAGTCATGTTGGGTCCGTTCTGCACGCAGATGTTGGGTGACATGGGTGCGGACGTCATCAAGATTGAGGCGCCGTCGGGGGATATCGGCCGGCTTACCGGGACGGCCAAGCGTCGCGGAATGTCCGCCGCTCATCTGGCGAAAGGGCGAAACAAACGTAGTGTTGCACTGGACCTGAAACACCAGGATGGTCACGCGGTGTTGGCGCGCCTGGTCGAGTCTGCAGACGTGTTCGTGCACAACATACGTCCGCAGGCGGCTCGACGACTGCGCATCGACTACGACCATATTGCTGCCATCAAACCTGACATCGTCTATGCATCGGCGACGGGCTTTGGTGAAGATGGCCCCTACGTGGATAAGCCAGCTTACGATGACCTGATTCAAGGCGCCTCCGGCCTGGCGTCGCTGATGGGAGCAGCAACCGGCACGCCGCGATATGCGCCGAGCGTGTTGGCGGACAAGACCACAGGCCTGTATCTCACCTTTTCGATTGCCATGGCACTGGTGCACAAAGAGCGAACGGGAGAAGGCCAGAAACTCCACGTGCCGATGTACGAAGCGTTTACGAGCTTTGTCATGAGCGAACATATGCAAGGCCGGACGTTTGAGCCGCCCACTGGCGCAGCGGGTTATGGTCGGATGTTGACGCCTCATCGGCGCCCCTATCCCACCGCGGATGGTTACGTGTGTGTGATTCCGTACAACGATAAACACTGGCGTACTTTTTTTGCGGTAGCCGGCAAGACGGAGTTGGCCGACGACCCTCGTTTTGCCGACCAGGCTGCACGTTCCAACAACATAGACGCGCTATACGCAATTGTGGCCGAGGTCATGCAAACACGTAGCACGGCCGAGTGGCTAAAGACACTTGAAGAAGCCGACATCCCGGTCATGCCGATGCATACGCCAGAAGACCTGTTCGAGTGTGAACACCTGACTGCCGTCGACATGTTCCAAACAATGGAACATCCCACCGAAGGCACGATTCGCCAGATCAAAGTTCCCGTGGCGTTTTCCAAGACCCCGGGTGGTATTCATCGGCACGCCGAGCCTTTGGG
>MDTA01108324.1_pt1 | contig 16820 bp, 11 predicted proteins | sample 811151 | NCBI WGS metagenome assembly MDTA01 (sample SAMN05326648, study PRJNA326480) | marine metagenome | isolation source: seawater | place: Indian Ocean: South | collected 2010 | reverse complement strand
GTCCGGGTGGATTTCACTGAAGGCAAGAAACCCGTGCCGATTGCCGCCGAAATCGACGAAGGCTGCCTGCAGGGAAGGCTCCACTCTCGTGACTTTGGCGAGGTAGATGTTGCCCTTAACCTGCTTCTTGAAAGTGGTTTCGATATCATATTCATCGAGGCGATTCCCCGATGTGACGACGACCCGTATTTCTTCAGGGTGCGCGCCGTCGATAAGCATGCGCTTCGACATGATTTTTTCTCCGGCAGGGCGCCGCATCCGTCGTGCGAACGACCGATCGGATGTGTGTCCCGCCTAAAAAGACCATCCGCGCCGCCGTCAACCTGTCGAATGAGGCTGGCGCTATCTGCGCGCCTGCCGTCAGGACTGGGACGTTTTTGCGGCACGAGCGCCCGCTTTCGCGGGTCCGGCCTAAGGTTCATTTACCGCAGCTGCACAGCGCAATGTTCCCGTTTGACGTCGCAGCGGCAAAAATTGACGCCGTTGCGCTGAAGTCAGGAACACCGCGCGGATATCGGAGTACATCTCCTTTACAGTCGCGGACGTTCGCATGCGCAGGATAGACTTCCTGCTGCGCCGCGACAACCGATATTCACCTAAACTTCAACAACTTCAATCGGTTCTCCATTGTGTTGACCACCGGAACTGGGATATATCTGGGGGGTCGATTACTGCGAAACGCTATATGTGTAAAATACCCAAATTCCTGGGCCTGATTGTGATCGGCTTGGCCGTTTCGGGAGTCTCGCTGTCCGTTACTGCTGCGCCTCAGGTAACAGGTGTGCGTCTCGGCATCTATCCCGCGAAAACCAGGGTGGTTCTCGATATTACTGGGGCGGTGAAATTCAATGCTTTTGCGTTACCCAGCCCGTTCCGGGTCGTGGTCGATATGTCCGAAGTGACCTGGTCGCCCCGGATGCGCAATGCACGCAAAGGCGGGTTAATCACCGGCATGCGGTTCGGTCTTTTCAAACCGGGAACGTCCAGGGTGGTTTTGGATACAAAGGGACCGGTTCGCGTCGCCAAATGGTTTCTTATATCTCCGTTCGCAGGCAAAGCCGGGTATCGGTTGGTCCTCGATCTGGAGAAAACGAACCAGGCTTTGTTCATGGCGGCCTATCGCGGCAAAGAGCGAGCGGTTGCCAAAGCAGCGGTACCCGCCCCCAGGTTGGTGGTTCCGCCGAAGCGAAAACCCAAATCTCGACAGAAGCCTCTGATTATGATTGATCCGGGGCATGGTGGCGTAGATCCGGGTGCTATTAGCCGGTCAGGTTTGTGGGAAAAACACATCGTGCTGCGGTTTGCCAAGGAACTTCAGCGCCAACTAAGGGCTTCCGGAAAATATCGTGCTCAACTAACCCGAAATCGGGATGTCTTTATCCGCCTGCGACACCGCATCGCAATTGCCCGCCGCGAAGGCGCAGATTTATTTATCTCGGTTCACGCGGATTCTATCCGCAATCGCCGTGTTCGTGGCACATCCGTTTATACGTTGTCGGAAAGGGCATCAGATAAAGAAGCCGAGTCGCTCGCCCAGAACGAAAACAAATCGGATTTGATTGCCGGTGTAGATCTGCAAGATCAATCTGACGAGGTTGCGAACATCCTTATCGACCTCGCTCAGCGCGAAACCATGAACGATTCTGCCGTATTTGCGCGAAAATTGGTCGATGAACTGCGAAAAACCCGCAAATTGCTGCGAAATACCCATCGTTTTGCCGGATTTGCAGTGCTGAAGGCGCCGGATATCCCTTCAGTGCTCGTCGAATTGGGGTATTTGTCGAATCGGGCGGACGAAAAGATGCTTTCCAACCCGAAACAGCGAAGACGCCTTGCAGGCTCCATGACGCGGGCGGTAGATAGCTATTTTCAGCGACAACAGGCTTTAAACGGGCCATAAAATTGCCACATTGCTATAGTTTCGTACGATCGGGCTAGATGGCGCATGCGGGCTGGGTTAGCGCATGGCCCGGAGAGTACGTATGAGAATTCTGTTTGCAATTTTTCTGACATTGGTCGTGCTGGCGGTTGCCGGAGCCGGCGGCGTTTTATACGGCTTTTATCATTTCGGGAAAGGGCTTCCCGAATACACCCAGCTAGGGGATTACAATCCGCCGGTGGTAACCCGGATACATGCCGGCGATGGCCGCCTGATGTCCGAGTTCGCACGGGAAAAGCGGGTTTTCATCCCGATCGAAGCCATGCCCAAGAAAATCATCAAGGCGTTTCTGTCGGCGGAAGATAAAACTTTCTACACCCATCACGGGATTGACATCCCAGGTATCCTACGTGCCGCTGTCACCAACCTGAAACGGATAAACAGCGACCGGCGCCCAATCGGGGCATCGACAATAACCCAGCAGGTCGCTAAGAATTTTCTGCTCACGAACGAAGTGTCGATCACGCGAAAGGCCAAGGAAGTCATTCTCGCCCTTCGTATTGAACGCGCGTTCTCGAAGGACAAAATTCTCGAACTGTATCTTAACGAAATTTATCTCGGCTTCGGATCCTACGGGGTGGCGGCGGCGGCGCTGAACTATTTCGACAAATCCCTCGACGATCTCTCCCTTGCCGAAGCGGCCTTTCTGGCCGGTCTTCCAAAAGCGCCCAACAACTATCACCCAATCAGAAAACCGGAAGCCGCGCGATCGCGGCGCGACTACGTGCTGAACCGTATGGCTGAAGACGGCTTTGTCGCCTTGACGGAGGCTGCGGCGGAGATGGCCAAACCGTTGGTGATTCGCCCGCCGTCGGCAATTGAAACGGCTCAGGCCGATTATTTCGTGGAAGAGGTGCGACGGGAACTAAAGCGATCCTATGGTGACAGGGGACTTTATGGTGGTGGACTGTCGGTGCGGACGACACTGGATTCCCGGCTGCAACGCATAGCGGACTCCGCGCTGCGGTACGGGTTGTCCGCCTATGACCGTCGGCATGGTTGGCGTGGACCGCTGGGTCAGGTAGAAATATTGAAGAACTGGCAAAAAGCGATTAAAGCCCATGCGCTTCCTGCCGATGTGATGGAGTGGCGGACCGCGGTTGCGCTTTCCGTTGGAGATCAGGATATCCAAATCGGGTTGGAAGACGGATCGATCGGCAACCTTCCCCTTGCCGAATTGAGCTGGGCGCGCCTTGTGAACGAGGAGGGAAAACGCGGACCGCGGGTTAAATCGCCCGCCGATGTTCTTGCGCCCGGCGACGTCATCGCCGTCGAGGCGGTCACCCGGAAAAACAAGGATGAAGAATGGCCGCCCGGCACCTACGCCTTGCGCCAGATACCGGCTATCAGCGGTGGTCTGGTGGCGCTTGATCCGCATACCGGACGGGTTCTGGCCATGTCCGGCGGGTTCTCGGCATCCATAAGCGAATTCAACCGTGCGACCCAGGCGCGGCGCCAGCCCGGATCGGCGTTTAAACCTTTCGTCTATCTGGCGGCGCTGGACAAGGGTTTTACCCCGTCCAGCCAGGTGCTAGATGCACCCTTCGTGATCGACCAGGGACCGGGGCTGGGACGCTGGCGGCCCGCGAACTACACGAAGAAATTCTATGGTCCGAGCCCCCTGCGTATGGGAATCGAGAAATCCCGGAACCTGATGACCGTACGGCTCGCCCAGAATATAGGCATGAAAACCGTCGTGGAATACGCCCAACGGTTCGACGTGGTGGATAATCTGCAACCTCTGCTGTCGATGTCACTGGGGTCTGGTGAGACGACATTGCTGCGGTTGACGACGGCCTATGCCATGCTTGTGAATGGGGGTAAACGTATCCGGCCGACCCTGATCGATAAAATCCAGGACCGGACCGGCGCCACCATTTTCCGGCATGACGGTCGCGCCTGCGAATCTTGCAAGGAAGCGGAATGGGATGCGGAGCAAATACCCCAGCTTCCCGATACGCGCGACCAGATCGCCGATCCCAAAACCGCCTATCAGCTAGTGTCGATGCTGGAGGGAGTGGTCAAAAGAGGGACTGGACGCCGCATTTCCACCATCGGGAAGCCGCTGGCCGGCAAAACAGGTACCACCAATGAAAGCCGTGATACTTGGTTCGTCGGTTTTTCTCCTGATCTGGCGGTCGGCGTTTATATCGGATACGACAGGCCGCGGCCGATGGGACGCCGGGAAACCGGATCGTCTGTTGCCGCGCCTGTGTTCAAGCGTTTCATGGAAGAGGCGTTGAAGGGCCGCCCCGCGGTGCCGTTCCGCGTACCCGCCGGGTTGCAGCTTGTCCGCGTCAACCCCCAGACCGGGCGGCCAGCTCGTTCCGGGTCTCGGTCGGTCATACTTGAAGCGTTCCTGCCCGGAACGGTCCCCAGCGCTCGGGGTGTTGTACTCGATGGCAGTGAAAATATGGCATCTGGCCCCAGCACCCGCAAAGGGGCGGGGCGAAAGCTGCGTGGCCTGTATTGAATCGTTTGCTACGTTAAAAATACAGTAGATAGATAACATAATGTCGTGCCGCTTTAATCGCTGGTTGGCGGAAGTTCTAGGGAGAAGGTTTACAAATGCGTGCCGAAAGTCAGGCCCTTGCCGATCAGATTGAGCAGTCATTGGAACTGCTGAGGAGGCATCTTTGACCCCGGTCAAGCTTCGAAACGCCTGGACGAGCTGAACGCTCAAGCCGAAGACCCGGAACTCTGGACCAACCAGGAACGCGCCCAACGGGTAATGCGCGAACGTAACCAGATCGAAAAATCGCTAAATGATTTTCAGGATCTCGAAAACGAGCTTCGCGACACCGTCGACCTGATCGAACTGGGCGAGGCCGAAGGCGATACCGAAATTGTCGACGAGGGCGAGGCGACGTTGGCGCGGCTCCAGAACACGGCGGCTAGGCAGGAACTGCTGACGTTGCTGTCCGGCGAAGCGGATGAGAACGATTGCTTCGTCGAGGTCCACGCCGGGGCCGGCGGCACGGAGAGTCAGGACTGGGCGCAGATGCTGATGCGGATGTACAGCCGCTGGGCCGAAGCGCATGGATACAAAGTGGAATTGCTAGACGAAAGCGCTGGGGAAGAAGCGGGGCTGAAATCGGCAACTGTTCGCGTCCAGGGCCATAATGCATACGGCTGGCTGAAAACCGAAAGCGGCGTGCATCGGCTGGTCAGAATTTCACCTTATGATTCAAGTGCCAGACGGCACACCAGCTTTGCGTCCGTCTGGGTCTTTCCCGAAATTGATGACGATATCGATATCGAAATCGAGGAAAAGGATTTGCGGATCGACACTTACCGGTCCCAGGGCGCCGGCGGCCAGCATGTGAACACCACCGATAGCGCCATTCGCATCACCCACATTCCTTCAGGCATCGTCGTCGCCTGCCAGAACGACCGGTCCCAGCACCGCAACCGGGCCGAAGCCATGCGAATGCTTCGCGCCCGTCTGTTTGAAGCTGAGCTACAGCGCCGCGAAGAAGCCGCCCAGGCGGAGCAGGAGGCCAAGACCGAGATCGGCTGGGGGCACCAGATACGGTCCTACGTTCTGCATCCCTATCAGATGGTCAAGGATCTGCGGACAGAGGTTGAAACATCCAACACCCAGGGCGTTCTTGATGGAGAGCTGGACGATTTCATGGCCGCCGCGCTGGCCCAGCGCGTTTCCGTTTCCGCCGGCGAGAAGAAAACGCAATGACCGGCGTTCCGATGGCCAGTGGGCATCGCCCGACGGGATTGCTGCAACTTCTTCATCCGGCACTGCCGACGGTGCCGAGACCCGACCGTAAAGACTTGTCCCTAGGGCTGGGTTGCGGCCGGCAATATGTTTGTACCGGTTGACGAGCTTCTCCCCATTTTTGATGAACTGGTTAGCACCGGCCGTGGGTCTAGAACGCCCCGCCCCTGGATCGGCATCCAGGTTACAGAAGCTGAAGGTTGGCTCTACGTTACCGGCGTCACCAATGACGCGTCTGGCCGTCGAGCCCGGTTCGAACCTGGCGGCATCGTTTTGTCGCTTGACGCCAAGCCGCGGAAATCCCTGGCGAAAATGTAACGAATCCTTTGGGGCACTGGCGAAGCTGACATCGAAATCCGCTACACCGTTCTCCGTAATGACGATGTGTTGACGATCCGCGCCACTAGCGGCGACGGGTACGCATTTCTAGGTCTGCCCCAGCGGCAAAAATTCACACTGAAAATTAGGCTGCTTTGCTTAATCGCCCGCCTGTCGTGGGTTTGGGTACGCCCGTTGTCGACGGCACACTGAGGGGCAGTCCCCGAAGCGACCGTACGGCCAAAAATGCGAAGGCCTGAGCTTCCATCGCATCGCCATCCCAACCCACGGCTTCAACTGGATCTACCGGCACGCCGACAATTTTTTCCAATGCCGCCATAATAGAAGGGTTTTTACGGCCCCCGCCAGTAATCAGTAATCGGGCAGGTACAGACGGCAGTAGCTCCATTTGTGAGGCAATTGCCCGACAGGTAAATGCCACCAGCGTTGCCGCCCCGTCTTCGCACGCGAGTCCCTGCAATGGCGCCAGGTCGAAATCTAGACGGTCAAGAGATTTCGGCGGCTTTTGGCGGAAGAAGGCGTTCTCCAACAGGGTGTCCAGCACTTCGGCATCCACACCCCCGGCACTACTGATGGCACCATCCCGGTCGTAGGTAAGATCGCAGTGGCTGTAAACCCAGTCGTCCAGTAGAGCATTTCCCGGGCCGGTGTCGAAAGCTATCGGATCGTCTTCGGGCGTGTCTCCGATCCAGGTGATGTTTGAAATACCACCGATATTCACAACGGCGAGCGGTCCCTTCAGGTCGCCGGCAAGGGCCCGATGATAAAGTGGGGCGAATGGTGCGCCCTGTCCACCCGCCGCAACATCGGCAGTCCGAAAATCGTAAACCACGTCGCACCCGGTCTTTCGCGCCAGCCGGTCACCGTCGCCGATCTGTAGCGTTTTCCGGTTTTCCGGCGTATGCAGGACCGTATGACCATGAAGCCCGATGATCGAGATTCGCTCTTTGTAGTCTTGATGCGCTGACATAAGGGCCATCACGGCTTCCGCATGCGCGTCGGTCAGACGTTCAATCAATTCCGCTGACGGCTCCGATATACCCAAAGCGGCGGCAATATTGTCACGCATTTCCTGCGGATAGGGCGTGGTCGCCGAAGGCCCGAAACTGAGGACTTTTTCCCCATCTGTCTCAATAATTGCTGCGTCGATGCCATCCATCGACGTTCCGCTCATCAGTCCTAGTGCCCAGACTGGGGAATATTCCGACATTATCAGAAGGTCTCTCCGGTCAGATAGTGATTGATGATTTCGCACCCGGTAGCTTTCCACACGCCGTCATGGCTGCTGATGTATGAAAGTGCGTCGTCCAGCGCACCGATTCTGTGAGGAACACCGATAATGAAGGGATGCAGGCAGATTGCCATCACCCGCCCCGATCCGGTTTCGACGCTTTCGCGATACAGCGTATCGAACTGACGCCGGATCATTTCGGCGAATTCCTCCGCCGTCCTGCCCAGACGCATTTGGGGCAGGTCGTTGATTTCACCGGAATAGGGAATTGAACATATTTGGCGCCCGTCGACGTCCATGATGTATGGCTGATCGTCGTTGATGAAATCGGCCACATATTTCACCCCGCCATCGATAAGTGCCTCCAGCGTCGTCCAGTTCTGTTGTAGTCCGCTGGAGAGCCAGCCCTTAGGACGGATGCTTACCGCGGCTTCGATACGGTCGAGGGTCGCCGCAACCAATTCTCTTCCGGGACCGTCTTCCATCGTGTGCAGATAGCGGCTGTTCGACTGGTTGTGGCCCATGAACTCCCAGTTCAGGTCTATCGCGTCTTCAATGATTTCGGGGTGATCGTCACAGACCTCGCTGTTTAGGGCGACGGTGCCCCGAACGCCGTGTTTTTCCAGCACATCCATGATGCGAAATACGCCGATCCGGGCGCCGTAATCGCGGGGCGCCCAGTTGATAACATCGGGGACAACGCCCGTACCGCCGGGCACCGGTTCGTTCAGGGGAAAGGTTTCGATATTCGGTATGACCCACAAGGCAAGATGATTGCCATCCGGCCAGGTAATCTTCGGGCGGCGGTTGATCGGGGTATAGGCAAAGGGTCCGTATCGGCGTGATTCCATTTCTTTTCTCCCTGTCTTTGCCGTTACAGTGTCTGGCGGCGGCGGGGCGTTCGTCAATGGATTTCCGGCGATAGCTGTGATACCACCCGCGCCATCGAACGATCCTGGAACCAGCAAAATGTCTGAGCCCAAATCGGCCTTCCTGCAAACCGTTACCGACCGTGGCTTCATTCATCAGTGCACCGACACTGATGAACTGGACGCGCTTTTGAACGAAGGTGCGCCACAGACATGCTATATCGGTTTCGATTGTACCGCAGACTCTCTGCACGTGGGTTCGCTACTGCCGATTATGCTGCTTCGCTGGTACCAAAAATGCGGGCACAAGCCGATCGTCCTGATGGGCGGAGGTACCACCAAGGTGGGCGACCCGTCCGGAAAGGATGAATCCCGCCAGCTTATCAGCGTCGAACAGATTGCCGAAAACAAGGCCGGCATTCAGGGCATTTTCGAAAAATTCCTGACCTTTGGCGACGGCCCCACAGATGCGGTGATGGTCGATAACGCGGACTGGCTGGACGACCTGTCTTACATACCATTTCTGCGGGATTACGGACGCCATTTCTCCGTCAACCGGATGTTGAGTTTTGAATCGGTCAAGCTGCGGCTGGGCAGGGAACAGCCGCTTTCGTTTCTCGAATTCAATTACATGATCCTTCAGGCATACGATTTCTTGGAGCTGTACCGCCGCCACCGATGCGTCCTTCAGATGGGCGGCTCGGACCAGTGGGGAAATATTGTCAACGGCGTTGAGTTGGGTCGCCGCGTGGATGGTGCCCAGTTGTTTGGGCTTACATCCCCCCTGATCACCACGGCGTCGGGCGCAAAGATGGGCAAGACCGCCGATGGCGCTGTCTGGCTGAATGCTGACCGGGTCAGTCCCTACGATTACTGGCAGTTTTGGCGAAACACCGCGGATGCGGATGTCGGGCGATTCTTTCGCCTGTTTACCGAACTACCTCTGGATCAGATCGCGCAAATAGAATCTCTCGAGGGGGCGGAAATCAACGAAGCCAAGAAAGAGCTAGCCAATGCCGCAACGTCGTTGTGCCACGGCGCAGATGCGGCGGCAGAAGCGGAACGTACGGCGGCGGAAACCTTCGAACAGGGACAAAGTTCGACGGGTCTGCCGACGGTCGAAATTTCAGCAACCGAGCTAGAGGAAGGCATTGCCGCCTTCGTACTTTTTGCCCGCGCGGGGCTTGCCGGCTCCAATGGCGAAGCACGGCGTTTGATCAGGGGCGGCGGCGCACGATTGAACGATAGGAAAATCGGCGATGAAAACGAGGCCGTCAGCACGGCCGATGCCGATTTCGATGGTGTGATCAAACTGTCGGCCGGGAAAAAGCGGCACGTTATTGTCAGACTTGGGTAATGGTTTGAAACCCGAGCGATGAAACTCTATGTCACCCCTACTTCTCCTTATGCACGCTTGATGCTGATTGTGCGCCGGGAAAAGGGTTTGGAAGACCGTGTGGAGGTCGTTCATACACGCACCCGGAATCCCGATGACCCGTTGTTAGCCGTCAACCCGTCCGGCCGCATTCCGTTTTTACTTTTGCCGGACGGCAGCGGTTTTGAGGATACCGAGGTGCTGGTCGATTATTTCGATGCATTGTCGCCACCCAGGCAGTTTGCTGTTCCTACCGGGGCGGAATACTGGCCGTTTCGGAGGATCCTGGCGATGGCGCGGAGCTTTATCGATGGTGGCTCGGTTTGGGGGCGGGAGATCATCCGGCCTGAAATCGAGCAGTCGCCCATGATCATCGATCATGAGAAACGTCGGGCGGAGCGGTTGGCCGCGTTTTTCGAATCTTCTGTGGTTGACCCACCGCTGACAGAACCAGGGCCCGACCAACCACTGAACATGCCGCAGTTACTGCTTTTCTGCGCCCTGGACCTGGAACGGCGAGTTCCGGAATTTCATTGGCGCGACAGCTGCGTTCAGCTGGTAACCTGGTTCGATCGAATCCGTTCCCGGCCTAGTGTTCAGCAGGCTTTTGCAGATGCAGAGTCACCCCGGCAAATATAGGAACCTTATTATCTAGGGATCGTTCGAAACAAAAATAAGTAAGGAATACCAGTAAAATTATTGCCATTCCCTATCGAATTGACCAGCTTGCCGGCAAATCGAATGCCGCCGCGTTAAAGCGATGTCGGGGTAGAGCAAAAATATTCGGAAGTCTTTGGTGTTACCAAGACAGTGAACGGCGCCGGCTAAGCCGGGTGGGGATCTGATACAATCATAGAATCTCCGAAAAGCCGGTTGGGCCGGTGCGGAAAATTCGCTTCCGTCTGAATCGGTTTGCATGGGGTCGGCATGGGTGGCGGATAGGATTTTCGTTTCGATTTGGCTGCCTTTTTGCAACTCAGTGGGATTGATAGGATGCTGATGTAATGCCCTATTCACTCGAGCAATTTTGCGAAGATGCCCGTGCTTCGCTCCGCAAGGAAACAGGGCCCGCGGGACTGGAATCCCTGGCACGGTATCTGGAAAAACTGATAGTAGATGCCGATTTCGTTGCGGAATATCTGGGACCTGACAAACGGTCGGGTGCGGAGACGATTTACATCGATCCCGAGTTCGATTTCCGGGTGATGGCGCATACCAATCGTGGCGCGTCAAAGAACTCTCCGCATTGCCATGGACCGTCTTGGGTCGTGTACGGCATGGCGATTAACTTCGTTGAAATGACGGAATGGGAACGACATGACGACGGCAATGTCGAAGGGGTGGCCGCTCTGGTTCCAACAAAAAAGTACACTCTTCGGGAAGGCGAGGCGCACGTATACAACGAGGGTGTGATTCATTCGCTGAACCGACCTCTTGAAACAAGGTTGGTCAGGGTAACAGGGTGCGATCTGGATCGGACTCTGCGCTATCGCTACGATCCGGAGAAAGGGACCGTTAAGGTCCTAGAGCCGGCGTCCTGAAGCAACCGGGGTCGGCTATCTCAGCTTTCGAGAGTGCTTGGATGAAATAATTCGGCCGGGGTCATCGTGTGATCGATGAGACCCTGCTGTAACGCGTAATCTGCAAATCGTTCAAGGTTAGGAGCGTTAGCGCGTATACCGGTGGTCCAAAGATCGTCGGCGAAGGCCGCACACTCCGCGTCATATGCATATTTTGCCCATACTATCCGCGACCAGTTCGGGTCGGCATAATATTCGGATGACTGCCGGTACGCGGCTTCAAACAACGCCATCAGACGAACGGGCAGGTCCAGGTGTTTGTCGGCAGTTTCCGTTTTCAACGCCAGCACATGCATGATCGGCCAGTAGCCGTGTTCCTGTATGAAACGCAATTCCTCGGTCTCCGGCGATGAAAAAAGGCGACGTATGACCCCTTTCTTTCCGCCTTGCGGGTCAGGGGTTCGGGAAAAGAAGAGCCCGTCGATATCACCCCGTGACAGCATCTCCGGCAGGTTCGATCCTGCCGGAGCCTTACGGATATCAATATCGCTAGGGTAGTCAATTTGTATGGCGTCGTCATGGATAACGACCCAGTGAATTTTCTCCAATGAGACGCCGTAAAGCGAAGAGAGATCGCCCTTGGCAAGGACGGCCAAAGTTGTCTGAAAAGATTGCAGGCCAACCGTTTTACCCTCCAGGTCCTTCGGCGATTCAATTCCCGCACTAGCGTTTACAAATATCTGTCCTTGGCTGAACAAGCGTCGCGGAAAAACCGGAATGGCGGTATACGGCAGCCCACGCGACTTCGCGGCGAAATACGACGCCAGCGAGGTCTCGGCAGCATCGAACTCGCCGTTCTGAAGCATTCGTTCATGACGGGCGGTGCCGTCTCTCAGATGACCTGTTTGTCCGACTTGAAGAACACGTATTTCCGGATCGCCCGTCATGTCCAGGGTGCCGTCGAAAAACGGTAGATGTCTGTCGTAGCAATCAATGGCGAGAGTGATCATGGTTTTCTGGGTGGTGCTTTCTATTTTTGGTCTCGCTATCTTTCTTCTTCGTCCGGGGTTTTCCCTTCGTTCACGCCGGTTCCCCCGGCGCCCAATAGCTTTCTCAGAAAACCGGGGGCGAGGGCGGAAAGGGGGTTCGCGGTCATCTCCGGTTTGTCGATCGGCCCTTTGACTTTGTATGACGCCGCGAAAATCCCACTGCCCTTCTCGCCTGTTAGCAAAGGGCCGAGAACCGGCACCTTTCCGATTAGGCTATTGATGGTATAGGCAGGCACGATTGTACCGTTGAGATCGACGGCGTCTTTGCCCAAATCAATCGACCCAGATGCAGTTATGCCGAGCTCCGAACCGACGGCGCGAGCCTCCGAGATTTTTACTGTCTCGTTGTCGAACACATAGGGAAATTTGAGCCGGTCGAAAAAGATACCCTTGCCGCTGATGGCGTCGGTGATACCAGTCAGAGATGCAAGCGCAAGCAGGCGGGCAAGGCCCGGCGCATCCGCTACCCGAAACCGCTTCATTTCCGCCAAGCCGTTCCATTGCGCTTCCCGTCCTCCGACACGCGTGCCGGATATTTCAATCGATCCTCCCCGGATGGTTTCGGTAACGTCGAGCGCTTTTAACAACACACCGGCGTCCGCAGCATAAATCGACAGCTTGTGCCCGGTATCCGTGGGCCTCATTTTTATCCCAATCGCCTTGCCACCATCTGGCAGTTCAGCATCCGCTTCGATGCGCTTCCATCTTTTGCCATCGTGCCGTAGATTGATTTTTGCCTTGTTGGCGGGCGTGCCTGGGCCGATCCAGAATTTTTGGAAATTTCCTTTCAGGGAGAATGCCGGAAGGTACAGCGTTTCCGCCCCACCCAAATTCTTCCCGACAAACGGCGCGGCATCGAACCCCTGCCCCGTGATATTGACCAAATAGGCGCCTTCTGCATTCAATTCTGCGCGTGCAGTGAAATCCGTTGCGCCGAGCTTGAAATGTTTCAGGTTAAGCGTTTTTACTGAGGGACCCGGGTCGTCCGGCGGGTAATGAAAGGTGAGATCGCCAACGGTCGAAAATATACCGGCATCGATGTCGAAATTGGGAATCACGACCGGTTTGCCTTCGTTCAATAAAACGGTAACGCTGGCTTTGCCTTCCTGACCAGCAGGTTTCGTCCAGTTGAAACCGGGAACCGAAATTTTGGTATCTTTCAGGTTAAGGTCGGCTTTAACCGACTTGCCGTTGGTCCTGTCTTCCTTGTAGACGGCATTCAGCGAGACAGGACCTTCGAGAATATCGGGATAATCGGTGTCGAATATTTCCCGGATTTTCTTATCGGCAGCTAGATTTACCTCCACGCGTCGGATGGTCTCGGCTTTTCCGCTGAAATCTTCCGACCATAAGAATCGCGTTCGGGCATCTGCGAACAGGGTGGAGCCGGAAGCGTGTAACCAGTCATTCGATAGTTCCAGTGACATGTATGTTTCTTTGATGCCTTGTCCCTGGATGACCTCATTCAACGCTAATCCTTCGACATTCGACGTGGCACTGATCTGCACATCCTTGGTTCTCAAATCGTCCAGAAGTGGAAAAGAAATCTGCAGACGGGTGGCATGACTTCCCTGCGCTTTGCCGGTCTGAAGACCAACCCGGGTTAGCAGGTCCAATCGGGGGTGGTTAAGAATGGCCAGCGCGTCTTTAACCGGTCCGGTCACCAGCGTGCTGACAGACAGGTCTACCTGCGGGGTACCGATATTGAGGATGTTTACTGTGCCGTCTGCTACCGAAAGCGGGCCGACACTTCCTTTTTGCACGGTGAAATCAAACCGCGTTTCGCTGAATGTGGCGGTCGCCGAGGCATCGGTGATCGGAGGCAGCGGGGCCAGGTAATCCACTTCGAACCCTTCGACCGAAAAACGGCCATTCACCGAATCAAGTTCGAAATCGCCCGCTTTAGGCCCGAAAATCTGAAGGCGCGCTGTCAAATCAGCGGTTGCAGACGAGATCGTGCCCTCGCGTAGGTTGGTCGTTACCCAAGCGCGGGCGCCTCCGCCCTGACCGAGCGGCCAGTATTTTTTCAGATCGTTTACCGGCAATGTCGGAACATCCAACGTAGCACTTATTGCCCCGATGTCCCCCACCCGTGTCATGATACCCTTGGCGGTCGCGGTTCCGTTGGGAAGCGCAATTTCAAAGTTACCGATTGTTATCTGGTCCGGATTTCGACGGATCGATGCTTCCATCGTGAACTTACGGAAATTAATCGACGACGCATTGGGTCCTGGCAGTGTCAACTTGCCGCCGGTTCCCGAAACCTTAATTTCCGAGGGCGCGACCCGGCCATCCGGACCGAAGTGGAGATGGCCTTCACCGGACAGTTTTGTGCTCAGCATGTTTAACGGCGAAAGACCATCCATCTCCTTTGCAAGTTTCGCGGGCTCAACCGAGTCAAAAGAGAAAGCAACATCAACGCTTTTATTCTTCTTATCGAAATAGGCTTCGCCTTCAATCTGCGGGCGGGTGCCCTTAAAACCCAGATCAAGATCGAATGTCGCCCGTAACCCAATCGGCGCGCGTTCCACCGTGATATCGGCGTGACGGGCACCCCACGAAACACCCAACATCCGGTCTTCGACGCGAAGAGTGGCACCAATGACGCTTGCTCGGGTGAGGTAGCTGAAACTTCCCGAGCCGTCGGATGGGGAGGATAATTCGTCCAGCATCATTCCGACGGCATTCTCGCTCTTTTCGTCCGCTTCTCTGTCTGCTTCTCCGAAGCCAAGCTGGAACACTCCGGTTTCGGTCCGCGACATGCTGATCAATGGACGTATAAGTTCGATGCTCGTCAACGCGACCTCCCCTGTAAGGAGGGCGCGAAAACTCAAAGATAGAGATACTTCGCCGCTTCGGATAATCGCGCGTTGGGTGTTTCTGTCGGTCAGGGTTACCCCGGTGGCGCGCATATCCAGCGCCCGTCCCCAACCCGGCCAGGTAAGAATTAGGTCTTCCATTTCCGCCTGAAACGGGTAGTCCGTGCGTTCGGCGATGCTTTTTGCATAAGGCAGCAGAAATCCGACGGACAGCGGTCCCTGGGAGAGCCGCCAGGCGGTGACCGCTCCCAGAATACCCGCCAGAATGACGATACCGCACAGCACTTCTAGACATACGATGGTGGTTCTTCTGACCATGCGTGTCGGCGGGCTCCCGGATGTCATCTTGACCTGTTGAATAGCTGTCCGCAGTGTGCTGGAAACCCGGCCAATTTGGAACGACTCAATTGATGAATTTCGCAGATATCGGGGCGATTGATTCTGATCGCCTGCCCTTTGTCACCGACACCGAAATGGCTGACGTGCACTGGCAGCGATTCAGGGAGGCTATCGAGCGCCTAGAAGATGAGGCAACGCTCGCCTTTGTACAGAGCCATTATGACAATCGCGACGACACCCTGCTTTTGGCGACCATTTTCGGAAATAGCCCGTTTTTGAGCCAATGCATAATTTCCGACCCTGAATTCGCCCAGCTGCTGTTTGTAGAAGGGCCGGACGCAGGTTATCGAGCGGCATTGGGTGAGGTGATAAACCGTGCCGACCTGGCGTCGGAGACGACTGATCAGTTAAAGGCCCGGCTACGTATTGCCAAACGCCGCGCCGCCCTGACTATCGGGAGTGCGGATATCGCCAATGCCTGGTCGCTGGAACAGGTGACTGGCGCGTTATCCGACTTTGCAACAGAGTGCCTCTGCGCCACGTCCCGTCATCTGCTGCGGCAATTGCACGATAAAGGCGATCTGGCGCTCCCCGATCCCGATAATCCTGAAGCTGATAGCGGGTTGATTGTTCTCGGGATGGGTAAGCTCGGCGCGAGGGAGCTGAATTATTCTTCCGATATCGATCTAATCATCCTGTTCGATCAGGAAACCGTTCCCTACACGGGCAATGACGGGTTACAGCACGTGTTTACTAGGCTAGCCCGCACTCTGGTTTCGATCATGGATGAACGAACCCGGGATGGATACGTATTCCGGACCGATCTGCGTCTTCGGCCCGATCCGGGGGCAACACCTCCGGCGATTTCCGTCATGGCAGCTGAAAATTATTATGAAAGCTCCGGCCAGAACTGGGAACGTGCTGCCATGGTCAAGGCGCGCCCAGTTGCGGGCGACGATCAGGCCGGAATGGCCTTTCTCGATTTGCTCAGGCCGTTTATGTGGCGGCGGTCCCTTGATTTTGCGGCCATTCAGGATATCCAGTCCATCAAGCGCCAGATCAATGCCCATCGCGGCGCCGCCGCGATCGCCGTTGCGGGCCACAATATAAAGCTTGGCCGCGGGGGGATCAGGGAAATCGAATTTTACGCCCAGACCCAGCAATTGATCTGGGGTGGTCGGGATCCCGATTTGCGGTTGCCCGGAACATTGCAAGCAATCGACAATCTGGTCTCGGCGGGGCACGTCACCGCCAATGCGGCGGCGGATCTGCGGTCGGCATACGAATTCCTTCGCCGGGTGGAGCACCGACTGCAGATGGTCGATGACCGTCAAACCCACGAACTACCCGACAATGACGAAGGACTTAGGCGGATAGCCGGGTTCCTGGGATTTAAGGGCGTCAGAGCTTTTTCCGATGAACTTCTGATGCATCTACGGGCAGTCGAAACTCATTACGCCGCCCTCTTTGAGGACGAGAGCGACCTGTCCGGGCCCGGCAATCTGGTCTTTACCGGCGCAGATAACGATCCTGACACATTGATAACCCTTGCCGAAATGGGCTTCGCGGAACCCGCAACCGTGTCTGCAACGGTGCGAACCTGGCAT
>MDTA01104414.1_pt1 | contig 16820 bp, 17 predicted proteins | sample 811151 | NCBI WGS metagenome assembly MDTA01 (sample SAMN05326648, study PRJNA326480) | marine metagenome | isolation source: seawater | place: Indian Ocean: South | collected 2010 | reverse complement strand
TTGATGCCGGCACGCTGTGGATGAGTCGTGATGCCGGGGATACCTGGACGTCTCTCAACGGCTACCTCGGTGATCACCAGGTTGCACCGTCGGGGTGGGACGTCACCGCAGTACCGGGAGAACTCCGGCTTCTCGTACAAGCAGAAAGCGGGCCTTTGTACGAACTTCGAGTCGGCGCTGACCGAATCGGATCGCGGGAACTGCGCACGCCGGAACACTGGTCGTTTTCTCAAGACGGAGGCGCCCCTCGGGATCGTTCCGCCGTGATACGTTTCTCGCCTGACTTTCACCAGAATCAGACGGTTTTTGCCGCCGCTGACGATACGTTGGTCATGTCGGGAGATGCTGGTGAAACCTGGCACCCCATCGCTGTTGGCCAACAGCTACAGGAGAGATCCGCGCGCATCCGCTGGCATGGCGAGTTTCGCTCTTACAAGAACCCTCGCGCTCTGCGCGGGCGGCTTGCGGCCTCCGGCGCGGCGCCAGCCGGGTTCGACTTACGCTTTCGCGGGCGAGCGGTACGCTGGCTATGCGCAAAACTACCTGGCGGGGGTCAGGCGGACGTCCACCTGAACGGTGTGTTTGTCGCCCTAGTCGAGCTGCAAAGTGCGACCGTTACGCATCGCCAACACTGCTTCGAAAGTTCGAGGCTTCCGGCGGGCGAACTCCTGCTACAGGTTCGCACCAGGGGCGGTCCGATCACCGTGGATGCAATAGAGATTGACCCTTAGCCGTATCCTGCCCATGACCCGGGCTTTGGACGCGGCTATTCAGGAATGATTGATGTCCACGGCGGGTAGCCGCTGCTCCTGCCAGCGCAACATGCCGCCTGACATGTTCGCAACGCGCTCAAATCCAGCCTTCTTCAGCAACACGGTCGCCTGCGCCGAGCGCGCGCCCGAGCGGCAGACCACCACTATGGGTTGATCGGAGGGTAACTGGTCGACGTTGTCGGTCAGGGTTTTGAGCGGAATCAGGTGTGCGCCCTCGACGTGGCCTAACGTGCCCTTAAATTCCCCTGCCTCGCGCACATCCAACACATGCACGTTTGCCGTGTTTTCGGCCAGCCAGCCGGGTTCAACCTCCCAGATGCCGGCAAATGTGTACGTCAACTCGGCCCAATCGGGCGTGGTCGCGGGAAACTGACCATCTTCGGGGGCGCCGCACAACAGGTTCGCCGGTACGGCGATGTCCATCTGTTTGGGGTGTGGCAGGCCAAGGGTGGACATGTAGCCGACAAAGTCGTCGCGCAAGATTGAGCGGCCGAGGCGCGGGTTGTGCCGTTTCTCCTCGCCGACACTGGTAGCCGTCAGGCCACGGTAATCATGCCCGGGGTAGATGATGCAGGTCTCCGGCAACGTGAAGATCTGCGAGTGGATGGAGTCGAACAGGGTCGGCGCGCTGCCTTGCTGGAAATCCGTGCGTCCGCAGCCTCGAATCATCAGCGCATCGCCTGTAAACACCATCGATTCATCGTCCAGCACAAACGAGACGCAGCCGTTGGTATGGCCCGGGGTCGCGCGGACAGTGAGGGAGCGTCCACCAAAATGAATCTCGTCATCTTGTGCCACATAGCGATCGGCGCCGGTCGCGCCGCTCGCCTCGGCGAGAATCACCTGACTGCCAAAGTGGTTACGCAAGCGCGCGCCGCCGGTAACATGATCCGCGTGAACATGCGTCTCCAGCGTCGCGACAAGTTTCAGCTCAAGTTCGTGAATCATCGCGATATCGCGGGTTGCCTGCTCGAACACCGGATCGATCAATACAGCCTCGCGACTGGTTGGGTCAGCAAGCAAGTAGGTGTAAGTTGACGATGTGGGATCGATGAGCTGGCGAAATAGCAGTTGTTGCATGATCAGATTATCGATTCGGCATGAATATGCATGATCTGGAATATTAAGACGTAGCGTAACACTTATACACATGCACTTTAACCAACCCATGCTCGAAGCTGATACGGCCGTTGTAGGTGGCGGACTGGTTGGCATGGCCATCGCTTATGGCCTGCAGCGTCAGGGCGCGCGCGTTACCGTCTATGACGAAGGTGACGACGCGCTGCGCGCAGCCCGTGGCAACTTTGGTCTCGTGTGGATCCAGGGCAAAGGCGCGCAGTTGCCGGAGTATGCGCGTTGGTCGCGTCGCTCGGCGGCGCTCTGGCCGGAATTTGCGGCGGAGCTGCTCGAGTACTCCGGGCGGGACGTCGAGCTGCATCAGCCGGGGGGCCTCGACTACTGCTTGTCGGAGGCGGACGCGGAGGCGACGGTCGCGCGCTTGCAAGGTTTACGCGACGCGCTCGATGGTGATTATCCGTTTGAGTACCTGGACGCCAAAGCTGTACGCGAGCTGATGCCAGACGTTGGCCCCAAAGTGGTAGGGGCAACGTTTGGGCCGGAAGACGGGCACGTTAACCCCTTGTATTTGTTGCATGCCCTCGTGCGCGCCTTTGTCGTGCGCGGCGGTCAGATCAAGATCAACGCAACGGTGACGGAAGTGCAGGCGCGTGGCAGCGACTTCCTGCTGCGGTGCGCCGGCCAGCCGGACGTCGCTTATGGCCACGTGGTTCTTGCCGCCGGTCATGGCAACCGGAAGCTGGCGCCAAGCGTTGGGTTGCGGGCACCGGTCTCGCCGAGCCGCGGCCAGGTGCTTGTCACGGAGCGGCTGCAGCGGCGGCTTCACTATCCCAGCGTGCAGATTCGTCAGGTTGGCGAAGGTGCGGTCCAGATCGGAGATTCCAACGAGCGCGTGGGTTTTGACGACTCCACACGGCCGGACGTGGTTGCCTCGATCGCCAAGCGCGCGGTTGCTATCTACCCGTTCCTGGAGCGTGTACGCATGGTCCGCAGTTGGGCAGCTCTGCGTGTCATGAGTGAGGATGGCTATCCGATCTACGACCGTTCCGTTGTGTTCCCCGGCGCCGCGGTCGCCAGCTGCCACAGCGGTGTCACGCTCGCGGCCGCACACGCACTGGAGCTGGCCCCATGGTTGTTGCGATCGGATCCGGCTGTCGAACATTCAAATGCTATTCGTCTGGAGTCATTCAGTGCCAAGCGTTTTTCGGCCTCTTGATTCCAGCGGCGAAGCGACCACCGACCAGGTCTCATTCGAGTTTGACGGCGTTGCCATGCGCTGTCCCGTCGGTACGTCGGTCGCAGCAGCGATCTTGAGCAACTCCGATTCCGCTTTTCGACGCACGCCGGTGAGCGGCGGTGCGCGCGCGGCTTTTTGCATGATGGGTGCTTGTTATGACTGTCTCGTGGAAGTGGATGGCGAACCTAATCAGCAGGCCTGCATGGTGACCGTACGCGACGGCATGTGTGTCAGCCCCATGCACGGTGCAGCCGCATTCGACGAGGCGTCCGCATGAGGACGGCAGCGCAGTTTGATCTGATCGTCATCGGCGCCGGACCGGCGGGGCTTGCTGCTGCCGGCACTGCCGCTGCTGCCGGTGCCAACGTGTTACTGGTCGATGAGCAGGCCACGCCTGGTGGGCAGATCTATCGCAACATGGCACAGGCGGACGACGCCCGGCTCGCGATCCTTGGGGATGACTACGCAGCTGGACTGCGTCTGCTGGCCGCCGTGGAGGAGCCCGGGGTTCAGTACCAGCCAAACGCGATGGTTTGGCAGGTGACAGCCCCGCTCGATGAGCCCACGAGCGACGGGCCCACGCGCGGCGAGTCCATGCGTGAGGTGTTTTACTCGGTTGCCGGCAAAGCCTATCGAGCGGCCGCGGCGCAGGTGGTCCTGGCGACAGGTGCGCTGGAGCGCCCCATGCCCATCCCTGGCTGGACGTTACCCGGTGTCATGAATGCGGGTGCAGCGCAGATTCTTTTGAAGTCCGGGCTGCAGCCGGACGGCGACGTGGTTCTCGCGGGCAGCGGGCCGCTGCTGTTCCTGTTGGCGACACAGTTGCATCGTGCCGGTACCACAGTGCGCGCGTTGCTCGATACGACGCCGCCATCGAACTGGCTTCAGGCCGCACCACATTTCCTCTTGGCACTGGCGGCCCCTGATTACCTGTGGAAGGGCCGCGAGTTGTATCGCGACCTTGCGCGCACCGGCATTCCGCACCTGCGGCGTGTTGAGGCACTGTCGGTAGTTGAACGTGACGGGCGCGCTGGTGGCATTGAATGCCTGCATAACGGCAAGCCCGTGACGATAGCGGCCGATCTCACGTTGATCCATCAGGGTGTCGTGCCAAACGTGCAGTTATCGCGGTCTTTACGGTTACAACACGTTTGGGATGACGCGGGACGAGCCTGGATCCCGGAGACTTCCGCTGATGGTCAAAGCTCGCTGAGGGGCATCGCGATCGCAGGCGATGGTGCCGGTATCAATGGTGCGCAAGCCGCCGCATTTCACGGTGAGTTGGCAGCGCTCAAAGCGTTACAGGCGAGCGGGCACGACGTCGCCAAATCGCGCATCGCCGACATCGCGAGGGCACACAGGCGACATACAGCACCCCGCAAGTTAATTGACCGGTTGTATGAACCGGCACCTGAGTTCCGAACGCCGCCCGACGACGTCATCGTCTGTCGCTGTGAGGAGGTAACGGCAGGCACCTTGCGGCAGTTCGCGCGGGATGGGTGCCAGGGCCCAAATCAGGCCAAAGCGTTTGGCCGTTGTGGCATGGGCCCATGCCAGGGCCGCTATTGTGGTCTGACCGTGAGTGAGGTCATGGCGGACGCGCACGGCGTCCAGCCATCAGACATCGGTTATTACCGCCTGCGCCCGCCCATCAAACCGGTGACATTGGGCGAAGTCGCCGGGCTGGATGACAACGAGGTGACGCCGTCAGCACGTGTCGTCTGATGTGCGAGCAAAAGCAGCCAAACCAGTCAGTTTTTGAGCATGGCCCTGCGGCAAAAGCCCGCGAGCATCGGGTTGTCGTTGGATGCCGAAGGCTGGGTGCCGGTCCAGGTATTGCTGAACACGCTGGACCAGCCCGGCCCGAGTGCGGCGAAAGTGTTGGCGCCAGTACGTGCGCGCATCGACGAAGTCCGAGGAAGAGCGCAGACACCGTGGGAGTCTCGATCGCGTACTGGTAACTTCATCTTCAACGCGCCAGTCAACGTGACAGTCCAGCCAGGTTCGAAGCCGGGAGCTGCGCCCACAATCAATCCGAATTCCCGCGTCATGCGGATTCGAGTCGTCCAGAACAAACGCCGACGAGACGAAGACGTCGCACACGTCCGGTATGCCTTACAGTGTGTGTCCAGCTGTAGTGAGCGCAGCGTTGACTTGAGCGCTGGTCTTGCATGCGGCGCTAGTCAGACCAGCGAGACTGGGTGGTGTTAAAGACAGGCGGGCATATGTCCGCACGATTTTGAGAGAGATTGTTATCGATGAAGTTGTATTACTCTGGCAATTCGCCTTATGCGCGGCGCGCCCGCGTCGCAGTACGCGAGGCGGGTCTCCTCAATCAGGTTGAAGAGATCAACCTTGGGGATCGCCCTGACCGCATGGATGTGTTGCTGGCCAACGGGCCGGGCGCAAAAGTACCTGTGCTGGCGACCGCGGACGGGGTTGCTATCTGGGAGTCGCTTATCATCTGCAAATACCTGGACGAAGTGTCCGGCGGCAAGTTGTACCCTGCTGACAGAGCGGAAAGACAGACCACACTGCAACTGGAAGCAATGGGTTCAGTATTGATGGACGCGTTGTTTGTCCGCTCGCGCGAGAAGCGACGTGACCCTGGTGAACAGTCGCCCGGGGTGATCGAGCTGGAAGCAGAGCGTGCGCGGCGCACCTATGACGCCCTCGAAGCAATGGGCTCGCGGCTTGATGGGCGCCTGGACAATGGCTGTTTCACGATCGTTGCAACGTTGGGTTATGCCGACTGGCGCCATCCGGATGACGACTGGCGCGACGGCCGGCCAAAACTGCTGGCTGCTTACGATGCGCTGATGCAGCGACCCTCGCTGGCTGATACGGCACCCGTTTTCTGAGGTGGGACATGCATAATCTTTTTAGCGTGGACGGTAAGGTAGTGGTTGTCACGGGTGGTTCGCGCGGTATCGGTGAGATGCTGGCGGAAGGCTACATGGCGAATGGTGCCAGCCGGGTATACATCACGGCCCGCAAGGCAGACGTGTGCGACGCAACGGCGGAACGTCTGAACGCGGTTTACGACGGTGAATGTGTATCGCTGCCCATCGATCTGTCGACCTCAGACGGTATCGCAAGCATCGTGGCCGCTGTTGCCAAACGGGAACAGCGGCTTGACGTGCTGGTGAACAATGCGGGCGCCGCCTGGGGTGCGCCCATCGACGAGTTCCCGGAAAGCGGCTGGGACAAGGTCATGAACGTCAACGTCAAGGCGATGTTCTTTCTGACGCAGAAATGCCTGCCGTTGCTCCGCGCCGCCGCCAACCCCGTCGATCCCGCGCGGGTCATCAACATTGGCTCCGTGGATGGTTTACGCATTCCTCGCAGCGCCAATTTTTCTTACTCCGCATCCAAGGCGGCGGTGCATCACATGACGCGGGTGCTGGCGAGCGAACTTGCGCACGAGAACATTATCGTGAACGGCATTGCCCCGGGCCCGTTCCAGAGCAAGATGATGGCCGCGTCGCTGGCGGCGCACGGCGAAGCCATCGCCGCGTCGGTGCCACGACAACGTATCGGTCAACCGGAAGATATCGCGGGTACGGCGATTTTCCTGTCTTCGCGCGCGAGTGCGTATATGACGGGTGCAACCATCCCCTGCGATGGCGGCATTTCGACCGCTGGCCGTATGGAAGGGTCCACCCGCTAAGGGCGTGCCTGCGCGCAACATGACGGCATTTGCCAGGCAGTTGACGGCCTTGTTCCTATTGTCTGGTGCTTGCGCTTTGACGCCGGGGCCGCGGCGTCGGCGTCGGCGTCGCTAATGACCGATGCGGGCTCGTTCCTGCATCATATTGCGCCCGACGGTGGTCTAAGGACCATCGCTGGTGGCACCGACGCTCAAGCCTCAAAGGTCAGCAGCGCTCAAGGCTCAAACCGTTCGAACGCGCCTTTATAGTGTTTTGGACGAGGCGGCGCATAACCGCCCACCTGCGAGGTTTGATAGCCAAGTGCGGCCAGCGCATCCACCCAGCGTACGGCGACACCAACGCCGTCGATGACAGGCACGCCAAATTCCTTTGCGAGCCTGGACATGAGGGTGGTCATACCAGCGCAGCCGAGTACGATTGCCTCAGCGCCATCGGTCTCCAGTGCGGCGCGAATTTCCGCCCGAATACAGCCCACCGCATCGTCTCGCATCTCTTCCAGTTCCAGCACCGGAACCTCGCTGGCGCGCACACTTCTGCAAGCCCGTTCGAATCCGTATTTGACGGCCAGATGCTCCAGCGCCGGTACCGACCGACCGAGGGTTGTGATAACCGAAAACGAATTGGCTAGCGTTGCCGCGGCGTGCATCGCTGCCTGGCAAATCCCGATGACCGGCACCGAGGTAACAGAGCGGGCCGCATCCACGCCAGTATCGTCAAAGCACGCGACAACCACACCGTCGTAGCTGCCGGCGCGCGCGCGTAACAGTTCCAACATCGGCGGTATTGCAAAAACCTCGTCGTAGTAGCCTTCGATGCTCTCCGGGCCATACTCCGCCGTCAGCGCTTCTAACTGGCTGTCCGCCGCCAACACGGGACGCACCGCGGCCGCCATGGTTTCGGTCATGGTCGTCGTTGTATTGGGATTGACGAGTAGTACGCGAGGCATCAGACCATTCCGGAGCCGGCATCTGAACCATGTTTGGAACGCCGTCTCTGGGTCAATGTAATCGCCGTCAGGCTGCCGCCGATGATAAGCAGCGACACCATGGTCGTGACGGTGCCAAGTGCATAGAGCACCGGCGTCGTGACGTTGGTGGTCATCCCGAAAATCTCGAGCGGCAGCGTGTTGTGCACACCTGCGGCCATCAGCGTCCGGGCAAACTCGTCAAAAGACAGCGTAAAACCGAACAGGCCGACCCCTACGAGACTTGGGCCGATGATGGGCAGCAAGACATATCGCAATACCTGCCAGGGGCTCGCGCCCAGGTCGCGCGCCGCTTCTTCATAGGCTGGATCAAAGCGGTTGAACACGGCGAACATGATTAACAGCCCAAACGGCAGCGTCCAGGTCAGATGGGCGCCCAGCCCGGAACTGTACCAATTCGCCTCGAAGCCCAACTGGTCGAACAACAAACCGATGCCAAGCGTAATCAGAATCGAAGGCACGATCAGACTTGCTACCGTCAGGTAGAAGACCAGCCCCGCGCCGCGAAAATGTCTCCTGAAGGCCAGACCGGCGCAGAGCGAGAAGGCGACGGTCAGCAGCATCACTGTGATCGCGAGGCTAAACGATCGTAGAAAAGAGCCTTTGAAGTCTCCGACCATCTGCTCTTCGAACAGGTTGCCGAACCAGTGCAGCGAAAACCCGTTCATCGGAAACGTCAAGCCGCCATCGGGCCCCTGGAAAGACAGGGTGATGACGGCAAACATCGGGCCGTACATGAACACGACAAAAGCGACAAAAAAAAGAGCAAGCAGGTAATAACCGAAGCCCCGTTGATCACTGGATGTCATCGTGATGCAGCTCTCCGCTTAAAGCTCTTTGCGTACGTTAACGAGTCGCATCAACAGCGCAACCATGATCAGGACGACGCACAACAACACGATCGCATCCGCAGCTGCCGCGGGATATTGAAGCAGTGCACGTTTGTTGTTCATTGCGACTCCAACCGAAGCGCTTTGCCCACCGGACATCATCTGTACCGTCACGAAGTCGGCCATGACCAGCGTGACGATGAAGATCGTGCCTATCGCGATGCCCGGCTTGCACAGCGGCACAATGACATACCAGATGGTTTTGAACGTCCCGGCGCCCGCGTCGTACGCTGCTTCAATGACGGCACGATCGATGCGCATCATCGAATTGAAGATCGGTACCACCATAAAGAGCGTGTACAAGTGCGCAAAGGCCAGCACTACCGCAAAGTCTGAGTACAACAACCACTCTTGTGGCTCATCCACAACGCCCATACCGAGCAGCGCTTGATTGACAAGACCGTGTCGTCCGAGCACTGGTATCCACGCGATCATGCGGATGATGTTCGATGTCCAGAAGGGAATTGTGCACAACAGGAACAGCACAATCTGCCACTTGAGCGAGCGCACATGGAACGCCAGGAAGTATGCGACCGTGAAGCCGATTGTCAGCGTGAATATCCACGTCAGAAGCGTGAACTTGAATGTGGACAGATAGATGGAGTATGTGACCGAAGACTCAAACAGTTCTTCGTAGTTGGTCCATACAAAATCCGGAATGAGGTCAAACTCCGAGTAGTCCCAGAAGCTGACGACCCCGATGAGCACGACCGGTGCTACCAGGAATACAAGGAGTGTGCCGACCAGCGGCATTACCTGCAGATAAGGAACGATGCGCATATGGACTCGGATCTAAAAGGCCCGGGGTCGCGGCACTTCGCGCTGAACCCCGGGCCTGGTTTTCTCGGACCTCTATCGACTAGGCTGCGATGAACTCATTCCATTTACGAACCATGTAGCGGTTTTCGTCCATGACCGAGTTCCAGCACTCTACCGCACCCATGCGATCGTAGAACGAACCACCGTCGCGGGTGGCCCCGGCCGGCTCAAGCTTCTGGCCAAACGGGTTGATGATATCCGACTTCGCCTTTTTGCCTTCAAACCAGAAACCCCATTCGTCTTCGGACATGAAGTTTTTCGAGGTCTCAGGTGCGGCCGAATAGTAACCCTGGCGCATCAACAAGCCGCCGACCCAGCCGGACAGGTACCAGTTGATGTATTCATAAGCTGCGTCCAGCTCGATACCGGACAGGTTCGATGATAAGGCAAGCCCGCCGCCCCATGAGCGATAGCCCTCTTTCAGCGGCTGATAGATGCACGGAATGCCCATCGAGCGCACTTTGGTGATGGCCGGTGACCACATCGACTGGATGACCACCTCGCCGGATGCCATCAGGTTCACCGACTCGTCAAAGCTCTTCCAGAACGCTCTGAACTGACCGGCTTTCTTGGCCTCGGTGAAGATTGCCATGGTCTTGTCAATTTCGGCTTTGGTCATGTTGCCCTTATCGCCGTACTTGATTTCGCCCATTGCTTCGCAAACCATCGCCGCGTCCATGATGCCGATGGATGAGATGTTAAGGATAGAGGCTTTGCCTTTGAATTCCGGGTTCAGCAGTTCTGTCCAACTCTCGATCGGGCGACCGATAATATCGGGACGAATACCCAGCGTATCGGCGTTGTAGATGGTTGGCACCATCGTGTAGTAGTCCGTCATGCCGCTCGCAAACTTCTTGTCTCCGGGCTTGTCGACGAAGCTGACCGTGTGTGGGGCGGTGCCTTGAGCGATCTTGGAGGTGGGTGTCAGCTTCCCATCTTTGAAGATGCCTACAATCTTGTCGAATTGCTTGAGCTTGTTGATGTTCATGGGCTGCAGGTTGCCTGCGCCCCACACCTTCTTCAGCGTGAAGTACTCGATATCCGCGATGTCGAAGCTTTTTGGCTGCGTAACGACACGCTGCGCGGTGGAGTCCGTATCCAGCGCGGTCATTTCCAGCGTAATGCCGAGGTCTTCCTTGGCTTTCTTCGCGATCTCGTTGATGTTGGAGACGCCCGTGCCGAACTGACGCAATGTCACGTTCTTGATGTTCTGTGCCCAGATCATCGGGAAACCGGTGATGGCGCCACTGCCTGCGGCCGCGCCTGCCAGCGCTGCGCCACCTTTGAGCAACGTTCTCCGGCTTACCAGTGGTTTTTTGGTGTCTTGCTTCTTCATTCTTCCTGTTTCCTATCGTGTTAATGGGGCCGCCTTGAGTGTGTTGTCAAGCAGATGCACTGCATCCGCTTCCCATTGCGCCCACACTTCCTCGCCTGCCTGCAATGGACTTGCGTAGTAGTCCGCTTCCGACAGGTTGACCGTGAAGTCCTCGCAACCGTTGACTTCAAGTTCCAACCGAACGGATGCACCATGGTACTCAATGGTGCGTACCAGAGCGGAAACTACATTATTTGCACCAGGTTGGGGCGACGTTGAGACCCGAATTTGGTCGGCTCTCAGTGCAATCGCACATTCACCGGTCGGTAACTCCTCACTTTTTTGCATTCCGACAACGGTTCCTGCAGCACTGTCCAACACAAACCCATCCGGGCTTACTTCGGGGGAAGCAGTAATCGTGCCAGACAAAACGTTATGGCCGCCGATGAAGCGCGCGACGAACGGTGTTTCGGGTGCGTTGAATGTGGACTGGGCAGAGGCAGCCTGTTCGATGCGCCCGTCGTTCATCACCACAACGAGGTCTGCGACCGACAGAGCCTCCTGCTGTGAATGGGTAACATGCACAAACGTCAGGTTCAGTTCTTGTTGCAACCGCTTCAACTCACCGCGCATGCGGATCCGTAGGAACGGGTCTAGTGCCGACAGCGGTTCGTCCAGCAAAAGCACTGAGGGATTCGTGACCAGAGCACGCGCCAGCGCAACACGTTGTTGCTGTCCGCCGGATAGTTGTGACGGCATACGCTCTGCCAGTTCCTCCATGTGCACGAGTTCCAGGCTTTCTCGAGCGCGTGCGTGACGCTCGTCTTTACCCATACCTTGCATCCGCAAGCTGAATGCCACGTTGTCCAGGCAATTCAGGTGCGGGAACAACGCATAGTTTTGAAACATCATCGCTGTTGGCCGGCGTGCGGGTGGCAATGTGCCCATGTCCTCCCCATCAATGCTGACATTGCCTGCCGTGATGGCTTCATGGCCCGCAATCATGCGTAAAGTCGAGGTCTTGCCGCAGCCGGAAGGACCCAGAAGACAACAATAACTCCCAGCCGGAATGTCCAGGTTGATGGCGTCGACGGCGGTTAGATGCCCGTACGACTTGGTCAGCTCGGTGAGACGAATAGCGCCGCGTGTTGACAAACTTTTTTGCCTCTAAAGTTTGATTGCCATGATCTGCAAGGACCGGAAAGCGTAGACCCACCGTCAGCTATGCGGGGTTTTCCGCCGAGAAATGTGTCGCGATAGCACCAGCAGTAGTAAACCACACATGGTCACGATGTGCTGCCAGATGTGCGAGCGCACGTCTGAGCGCGCGCAGCCGAAATGGCTGGCCAACGATATACGCGTGCAACGCGATGCCAAGCACCAGCGGCTGCGCTCGTGACTGGGCCAACATCTCGTCGAACTGATCGATGATCATGTCCGCAAACTCGCTTGCCGAGGCGCGCCTGACCATGATGGCAGGGATGTCGTTGAGTTCTTGTGGATACGGCACTGACAGCAACGGCCCCGCACTGGTTCGCATCCATACCGGCTGGTCGTCGTGACACCAGTCCAGAACGTAGTCATAGCCTGCGGCCTTCAACAGATCGGGCGTGTGATGTGATTCAGCTATCCAGGGGCCGAGCCAGCCTCTTGGTGCCTCACCTTCCGCGCGTTGGATCACTTGCGTGGCTTCGTCTATGAGCGCGCGTTCATCGTCATGGCACAAGGTGCTTTGTCGCTCGGCATTGGTGCGACCATGCCCCACAATTTCGTCGCCGCGTGCACGGAATGCGTCGATTACCTGCGGACAGTGCGCATAAATTTCGCTATTGACCAGCAACGATACCGGCAACTGCAGAGATTCAAACTCATCCAACAATCGCCATACGCCGACGCGGTTACCGTACTCGCGCCACGCATAGTTCAAGACATCGGGTGTCTGTCCCCCTGGCGCCAATTCGCCACCAAGGCCTTCGCCGAACGCAAAATGTTCCAGGTTGAGTGCGATATACACCGCGAGGCGTCTGCCGCCCGGCCACTCGAAGGCTCTCCGGTCATGAATCGCGCTGTACGGGAATCGGCCGTGTGAAGGCAACGTCATGGCATGATCTCGCCGCCGTTTGGATGCAGCATCTGGCCGCAGTAATAGCGTCCGGCGTTACTCGCCAGAAATACAAACGCGCTTGTCATATCTTCGGGCGCGCCTAACCGACCCATTGGCAATGATGCGGCGTGTTCAGATTTGGCAGCGTCGCTCAGCGGGTCGAAGCCGGTATCAACGAGGCCGGGAGAGACGCCGTTCACGAACACACCGTGTGGCGCAAGTTCGCGCGCGAGCGCTCGGGTGAAGGCGATCAGCCCACCTTTGGCGGTACTGTACGGTACATATTCCCCGCGACCGATGTATCCCAGTTGTGAGCAGACATTGATGATGCGGCCGCTCCCTCGCGAGATCATATGTCGGGCCGCATGTTGCGCGTTCAAAAACGCGCCGCGCACGTGCACGGCCAGCATCCGTTCGAAGTCTTCAAGCGAGGTTTCCAGGAACGGTCTACGTTGTTGAATGCCGGCGTTGTTTACCAGGATATCCACCCGTTCAAACCTTTCGAGTGCGGATTGCCACGTGGTGGCGACGCTGTTGGCATTCGTGACATCGCAGCGTGCCAGCAAACACTGCCTACCTGATGAGCTGATTTGTGATTCGAGTGTTTGCGCGGCCGGCTCGTCGGTATGCCACGCAATGACCAGATCCGCGCCTTGTTCCGCGTACGCTTGTGCGACAGCGCGTCCGATGCCCGTATTGCCACCCGTAATCAGTGCTACCTGCCCGCTCAACTGCCCTGTCACTAGTGCCCCTCGACAAAATGCTCAAGCAGGCATAATAAACACAACCCCATCCAGGAGACATCTGATGTCCGTTCCGAAGTCGGCCACCCGAATTGGCATGTTGACGCCGTCGTCCAACACCGTTCTCGAGCCGACGACTCAGGCAATCATTGACCCGCTGCCGGACGTGACCGCGCATTTCTCTCGTCTCAAGGTGACGGAGATTTCGTTGAACGCGCGTGGGCTTGCGCAATTTGAACTGACGCCTTTCATGCAGGTTGCGGATCTGCTCGCCGACGCCTACATGCATGCGATTACCTGGAATGGCACGTCCGCCGCCTGGCGGGGTTTTCACGAAGATGAGGCGCTCGCAAAAGCCATCGAAGACAAACACGGAGTCCCCGCGACAGCTTCGATGTTAGCCATCAACGCGACCATGCGCGCGGATGGCATAACGCGGTTTGGTCTGGTCACGCCCTACAACAACGATGTGCAAACGCGCATTCAACAAAACTACGAGGCAGCCGGATTCACGATTGCCGCCGAGCGGCATACGGGTGTGACGACCAATTATGATTTTGCGGAAATTGAGGCAGAACCGATCCGCAAGATGGTGCGGGACGTCGCCGCGGCCGGACCCGAGTGTATCGTGATCATCTGCACAAACCTGCGTTCAGCGCCGCTGGTTGCGGAACTGGAGCAGGAACTCGACATACCGATACTGGATTCAACGTCGGCCGTGGTCTGGCACACGCTCAAACTGGTGGGCGCACGGCCGTCGCGGTGCGGTCGCAAGTGGGGACGGTTGTTCGAACGGGACAGTTAGAACGAGCGCCCGGCGCGCTTGCGGCACGCCGGGCACGTATCCTCAGGTTCTTTTCATGGAGTCGAAGAACTCGGCATTCACCTTCGTCGCTTTCAGACGGTCCAGTAGGAATTCCATGCCTTGGATGTCTTCCATCGGTTGTAACAGGCGACGCAGGATCCAGACTTTCTGCAACTCGTCCGCCTTACTCAACAACTCTTCGCGGCGGGTGCCGGAACGATTGATGTTGATGGCCGGGTACATACGGCGTTCGGCAATCTTGCGCTCCAGATGGATTTCGCTGTTGCCGGTGCCTTTGAACTCTTCGTAAATTACATCGTCCATACGCGAGCCCGTATCGATCAGAGCGGTTGCCATGATGGTCAGGCTGCCGCCTTCCTCGATGTTGCGCGCGGCGCCGAAGAAACGTTTCGGGCGTTGTAATGCGTTGGCGTCAACACCACCCGTCAACACTTTGCCGGATGAGGGCACAACCGTGTTGTATGCGCGGGCGAGACGCGTGATCGAGTCGAGCAGAATCACCACGTCTTTCTTATGTTCGACGAGGCGCTTGGCTTTCTCGATTACCATCTCCGCCACTTGCACATGACGACTGGCTGGTTCGTCAAACGTACTGGAGATGACTTCGCCACGCACTGAGCGCGCCATCTCCGTCACCTCTTCGGGGCGTTCGTCGATCAACAGGACGATCAGGTAACACTCAGGATGATTGGCTGCGATCGAATGGGCGATGCTCTGTAACAACATCGTCTTACCAGACTTCGGTGGAGAGACGATGAGGCCACGTTGGCCCTTACCTATAGGCGCAACCAGATCAATGACGCGCGGCGTCAAGTCTTCCGTGCTGCCGTTACCCAGTTCCAGAACAAAACGCTCCTGCGCGAACAGCGGCGTCAGGTTTTCGAACAGAACTTTGTTCTTTGCGTTCTCTGGGCTGTCGAGGTTGATCTCGTCAACTTTCAGCAGCGCAAAATAGCGTTCACCCTCTTTAGGTGGTCGAATCTTGCCGGCTACGGTGTCGCCGGTGCGGAGGTTAAATCTCCGGATCTGGCTGGGTGACACGTAGATGTCATCTGGCCCGGCTAGATACGAACTGTCTGCGGAACGAAGAAAACCAAAACCGTCTTGCAGGATCTCTAGAACGCCGTTGCCATAGATGTCCTCGCCTTTTTTCGCGTGTGCTTTCAACACCGCAAAAATGATGTCCTGTTTGCGAGAGCGGGCGATGCCTTCTACACCCATCTCCTGAGCAATTTCCATGAGTGCCGGGGCCGGCATCTGTTTCAGCTCAGTCAGGTTCATAGAAGTGCCGGATTCAGAGCTGCCGTTGCTGCTGACGTCGGATTCCGGACGAGGCGGCCTGTTGGACGAGCGACCACGACGAGACCGCGAACGGTTGCGGCGTGGACCAGGTTCACCAGACTGCTGCGTATTTGCTGGGGGTGGGGGGGTTAGTTCAGAAATGGGGAATTACCATCGAGGCGCGATTGCGCTGATGAATCGTAGAGAAGTCAACACGGTTTCCAGTCGGGACTAACACGCACGAATGCAGCGTTATTCTTCGCATTGCTTTAGGTGGAAACTTACCCGTTGACTGCATTCAGATCGAATGCACGAGTGTGTCGTCTATGACGTGTGCGTAGTTCTCTACAGCCGAATGCCGTCCACATTTCCCGTGAGCGGCCCCTACACATCGTGTCGGCTTTTCGAGGCCGACACACAAGTTATAGCTCAATCCGAACTATAGCTCAAATATTCCTATAGCCCGAATCTGTTGATTTTCTTCAACGCGCTCCGCAAAGCCCGATCACGAGCCGGTAATCGGCCGATAGTCGGCATCTGGAGCTAACATTGACTTAATGAGTTTCTATGCCTGGAAACTTCGGCCAGCCCGGCCGAAGTACCGCAGCCGACTTACCGCCGCCTGCTTACATTTTGCGACTACAGGTTCGAGTCGAGGAAGGCGGAAAGCTGTGATTTGGAGACGGCGCCCACTTTGGTCGCTTCGACGTTGCCGTTCTTGAACAGCATTAACGTCGGAATGCCGCGAATGCCGTATTTGGGCGGCGTTGCGGGATTTTCGTCAATATTCAGCTTTGCGATCTTGACTTTACCTGCGTATTCTTCCGCGATCTCTTCGAGAACCGGTGCGATCATTTTGCATGGGCCACACCATTCGGCCCAATAATCGACAAGCACGGGTTCCTCTGAATTCAGCACATCCGGCTCAAATGCGTCATCCGTGATATGGACGATCTTATCGCTCATTCTGGCCTTCTCCAACGGGCACGTTTTCGCCATTTGAGCCCAATTGGGTACTCATTTCAAGCCCGAATTTTCCTACTTGGTTTCTAATGCCCGAACAACTACTTACCGAGGTCGCTTTTCGCGATCTACCGCT
>MDTA01110114.1_pt1 | contig 16821 bp, 11 predicted proteins | sample 811151 | NCBI WGS metagenome assembly MDTA01 (sample SAMN05326648, study PRJNA326480) | marine metagenome | isolation source: seawater | place: Indian Ocean: South | collected 2010 | reverse complement strand
GCCAATATAGGTTGGACACAAGCAACCACAGAGATATACGACGGCTTCTATGGAGATACGCCCCCTGTCAGTATTAACGAGATGTACAGCGCGTATAACTACGGAGCAGGAGAAACAGTAGCGTCTATGGGTTCTGGTTACAACATAAACGCTAAACTGTACGATCCTGTGCAGCTAATACAAGATGTTCTTGACGTACAAAACGAAACGCCTACGACGCAGTACAACAATGAAAACGGTAATTTAGGCGGGCTGTAATGGGTATTGAAGATATAGAATTAGACGTAGGCGGCACTAAGTTTAAGGGTATTTATATCGCTATCCTTATGTCTTTTGCTACTACTATTGGCGGCGGTATATGGGCGGCCAGCGAGTTTGTGTCTCGTATAGATAACATAGAAGCAAGCTTAGACGCTACTATAGAATCTATACCTAACATAGAGCCGCTAGAGCTAGAACTAGCCAGTATCCGCACTAAGATAGAAGACAATGACTTAGGACACTTACAGGGTAAACTAGCCGAGTTATCTACACTATTAGATAATATTAAAGCAAGACAGCAAGAAGTTTTAGATCAAGCGGCTAATTCTACTGCTAAAGTAAACACGATGGAAAAGGATTGGATAGAAGTTAGGAATGAGTATAAGGCTATGGCGGACGCTATAAAGTCTTTTGAAGTTAAAGTACAAAACTTTAAGAAAGAAGTTGACGATCTATGGAAAGGACTAGACGCTGCTTCGTCACCGTTAGGGTAAATTATGGCAAAGAAAAAAGATCCTAGATTAGAACGAGCCGGTGTTAGCGGGTATAATAAACCAAAGCGCACCCCAAAGCATCCTAAGAAAAGTCATGTAGTAGTTGCTAAAGAAGGGGATAAGGTTAAGACTATTCGATTTGGTCAGCAAGGTAAAACTGGTGATAAAACTATGACTAAACGTGCAAAGTCTTTTAAAGCTAGGCACGGCAAAAACATTAAGAAAGGTAAAATGTCTGCTGCCTATTGGGCTAATAAAGTAAAATGGTGAGAATATGTTAAAAAAATTTATCGACGAACTTAAAGAATTAATTAACAAATACTGGTTAATCGCAAAAGCTAGATGGGCTGCATTTAAAAGCTCTGTAAAAGCTTCTGTTCGATCTATTAAAAACAAAGTTAAAGACTTATTGAGGTAGGTATGAATTTTAGTGCGTTAAAAAATGTCATTGGGGCAGTAGCTCCTACGTTAGGCACAGCATTGGGCGGTCCTTTAGGAGGCACTGCCGCACAAGCTATTTCTGCGGTACTGGGGTGTAATCCTGACCCTAAGTCTATTGCTACAGCCGTGCAACAGGCTACTCCAGAACAGCTTGTAGAAATAAAAAAAGCAGAGCTTGAGTTTGAAGCTAAACTAGCTGAAATGGAAGTGGATTTATTTGCTTTGGAGACTGCAGATGTTCAAGATGCTAGGCAGGCACATAAGGGCGATTGGACACCACGAGTATTTGGGCTTGTTAGTCTTTTTGGCTTCGTTGGTTATATTTTCCTCGTTACTATTCAACCCCCTGACGCAAACAGCGATACTATTGTGTCTCTTGTGCTTGGCTACCTCGGAGGGCTTGTTTCAGGCATAAGCTCGTTTTACTTTGGTGCTAGTCACGGGAAGGATGAATAATGGATTACGATAGACTTAAAAAACAATTAGTGGTGCATGAAGGGTTAGAGCTTAAAATGTATCATTGCAGTATGGGACACCCAACTATAGGCGTGGGGAGAAATTTATCTGTAGGCATTAGCGAAGACGAGGCTATGTACCTTCTTGAAAACGACATTAAGAATGTTGTAGCGCAATGCCAAGCTACATTCTCTTGGTTTGACGGTTTGACCGACATACGAAAAGAAGCAATAGTTAATCTAGTGTTTAACATGGGGTTGAGCACGTTTTGTAAATTTAAAAATACTATTTCATACTTAGAGCAAGGTTTATACGAGCTGGCCGGTACTGAACTATTAGATTCTAATTACGCCCGTCAGGTAGGACAGAGAAGTGTCGATGTGGCAAACATGATAGCAGGAGATAGATAAGATGCCATATTTATTACAACAACCGTATGAGGGTAATTCTAAAAGTGACGCAAGAAACAGAAACAGGGAGCTGGATAAGTTACAGCTAACCCCTGAAGACATGGCGGATTTACTGTCTATTGGTGGGATAGACGCTTCTACTCTTTCCGCAACCAACACCTATCGTCTGGGAGGGTCCACAGACGTAAGACGCGATAGCGACCGCTATTTTAATTTTAATAAGGACACACAGGGTTCACCTTTTTCTAATACTGTATCGTTTGCAGCAACGACAGGAATGACTTCAGCCGGCACTACGTTTAATATACCTGCATACGAAGCTTTTGTAGATATGGGAAAAGTTATCCCCAATGCTTCTTACTTCGACAATCTAGCCCCTACTAGCGCTAGACCCTCTATATACTATGGCCCGGAAATGACTGCGCTAGAAAGTCATAATCAAGGGTTTCAGGAGTACTTAAATTTTGTTGCTGGAGTGCGAAGCGAAGCAGAGCAAGCAGACAACGAAGCAGCCCTAGGCTCACAAGCCGCTACGTTTCAAAACATAGTAGATCGTTCTGCTGCAGACACAGAAACATTTATTGACGAAGAAACTATTAGCCCAGAAGAAACAGGTCAATTCTTTGATGATCTTGGTGTGGTGACTGACGGCGGTGACTTTTACGGTCCCGGTGTAAGTGCTACTCAACAGCAAAGTGCGCTAGACGCCTACGGCCTTGAAAACGTAGGCACTGACGCAGGTGAGCTAGACGCTACCGTACAAGGCCAAGTACAGATACGAAACGATATTACGGGTTTAGAATCGTCAATAAATAAAAATACTGTAGACATGGCCCTTACTGTGCTTGCTGGCATGGGAGCCGACGTAAATAATCTTGAAACGGCCACGGTTAATCTAGGTGGTGTAGACTATACTTACTACAGGGATATTAATGGCAACGACGTAACTGCCTTAGTACAAAGCGTTTCCGAGACTATACAACAAAAAATAGACGACTCTAGTGCCGCACAAATGACCGCTTTAGGTTACGGAGGAAAAGATCAACCTACGCTATTCTCTGATTTAGCGGCTATCAAGTCTGCAGTAGACGCAGGGCCTGACCTTTCTGGCGTACAGACGCTAAGCCAAGAGGACATTTCTGGGGCTTTAGCATCTCAATTTGGCACTCTATCGGGCGAGATTTCTGACGTTAGCGGCCAAGTCACTGGAGTGCAAGAAACTGTGGACACCGTGCAAGAAGCTGTAGGTACTTTAGACGAAAGACAAGTACAAATGGTCGAAGATTTACGACTACTTGGTGTAGACACAGATGCTATCATAACAGCAGTGGAAGGCGTACAGGCTGCCGTAGATCTTGTACCCGGACAGATTACAAGTGCTGCTCAGGGTGTTCGACAAGACATTGCGACTCAAGGTGGTAGTGTTGCAGATCTATTCGGCGCTCAAACTGAAGCTCTAGGAGGCGGCGCAAGTGCGGCTGCTGTGCAACAGGTTGCAGGAAATATAGAAGGATTGAAGTCTGCTCAAAAGGCACAGACAGAAACTCTAGGTGACTTAGCTACTGCAGAAGGCCAAGCAGCGGTCAAACAGTTGGTTGAAAACGTAAAAACCTCGGCAAGTGCCATAGACACAGCAATTAAAGATAACGTACTCCCTGAGTTTGAGGAAATATTTGAAATATTTGACGGCCAAGGTAAGTTAATTGGAGAAATTAACACAGAGACAGGCAAAATTGTAAGCAGTGTAGCGCCTAACGGTGACGTAATAGTAGACACACTTACTGCGATAGACACTGCCGTAGACACCGGCTTTGGAGGAATAGACTTAAGCAACCTAGACGAGTCCGAAGCTTTAACTACGCTAACTAACTCTATAGACAATGCCGCTTCTATCTTTACTACTGACTACTCGTCAATGGAAACAAATATAGACAACGATAGAGTTGCTGTATTAAAGGCCATACAAGAAGACAGCACTGCACTAGATAATTTTTTATCGACTAAACTGCCTACTGTTATTACCACAGAGTTTGGGGATTACGAGCTTAAAGTCGGAGAAAATAACGAAGCGCTTGTAACCAAGATAGCAGCAGACACTGCCACTGCAGTAGATTTTAACCAAGCGGATTTGGTTAGTGCGCTAAGTGATGCAGACGCTTACGATGAGGCCGCGCTAATTAGTGCTATAGGATTTGACCCTGCTGAAGCCTCTGAGACCGCAAGAGACGCTGAGTCGGCTAGAGTGGCAGGCATTCAGGCTAGAGACAAAGCACAAACTCTTATTAGCAGAAACCTCGCGGACAGAAAAACGACTGAAGCCTTCACCGCAACCATAAACAAAATACAAGCGGGCGACATAGCTACTCTAGGGCAACTAGACGCTAGTGCCGTAACTGCTATAGAGCAAGCTGTAGGGTACAACGAGGGCGACTTAACGTCTGCTATACGAACAGGCGTAACGACTGACATAGATTTAAACGCCTTAAACGATCTTTCTACTCAAGAAATTTCAGACGCTATAGAAGGTTCTACGCTTCGCACAAGTCTGACTGATGTAGCTGCTGATGCAGAGGATGCTAGAAGCTACAGCATTTGGGCTAATAACAAATCTCAAAGAATAGAAACAATAGCTAACGAGCTTAAAGGCGACGAAGCTGCTATAACAGCGTTAATTAACGGCCAAACTACTACTATACAAGGCGAAACTCTCAAGCTTGACCAGCAGAATCAGTTAATTATAGAAGACACAGAAGGTATAGAAGGCCTTCCCGGAACAATAGAGACTAATCTAGGTGTTCGCTTTGACAATGTAGATAGTGCAGTCAATGGTCTAGAAAACTTAGACAGTAGCGCAATTACAGCGGCAGTAGAAGCTTCTGCTATAACTTCTACATTGTCGGGTGTCGCTACGGACGCTGCGGCTGGCAAGAAGGCGGCTCAACAAGCAGCTTCTAGGGCATCTAGTGTTAGCGCAAAGATTGACACCCAAACAGGGATGCTTAAAACAGACAGAACAACGACTGCTAACTTTGTAGCGACCATAGACAAAATAAAAGCGGGCGATATAGCTACTTTAGGACAACTAGACAGCGGCACTATTACTGCTATAGAAAACGCTATAGATTACGACGCAGGGCAGCTAGAATCCGACATTAAAAATGGATTAGCCACTTCTAGCGACGTATCGGGGCTAGAAAACCTGTCTTCTGTAGAGGTTGCTAATCTTATAAGCAACTCTCAAGTAGCTAAAGATGCAGGATTTGCAGCAGCAGACGCAGCAGAAGCAAAGACTAAAGCTGCCGAAGTTATTACTAAACTTAGTACTGGAGATATAGCTGGACTAGGAGACTTAGACTCAGCTACTATTTCTGCCATAGAGCAAGCTGTAGGATACAACGCTGGTGCTTTAGAGAGTGCAATAAGAACTGGGGTAACTACAGACCTAGACCTAGACTCCCTAAATAATCTTTCTACCACTGAAGTAGAAAATATTATACTAAATTCTCAACTATCTGCAGACGCGGCCACTGCTGCTACAGAAGCTGCAAGCGCCAAAGACCAAGCGAGTTGGGCTAGGGGCAGAATACAAACAGTACAAGAAAAGCTTATACCAAATCTTTCTAGTCTTTTGACTACCGAAACAGGCGCTTTAGACGACTTGATAGATGGTCAAACAAAGCAAATTGGCGAAAACTTTGTAGAAATAGACAAAGACCTTGGGTTAATTATAACCGACACTACCGGCATAGAAACTAATTTAGGTAAGCTAGACACCTCTAGTGTGCAATCTGCAGTAGACAGTTTAAATAATTTAGATTCAGCCGCTATTACTGCTGCCGTTAACGCCTCTGATTTAAGCACACTAAAAGCCTCAGACGTTACAGGTGCAGTAGACCTTACTACTATAGAATCTACTGTCGCCGACATTAAGGCGGGTAACATTGCTACTCTTGGCGAACTAGACGACTCTGAAATAACCGCTCTAGCAAATGCCGTAAACTATGATCCTGTTTCTCTGTTGTCTTCTATAGAAGCGTCCTCTTTAAATGCCAAAGACTTAGAGGCGTTAAGCACGTTAACATCACAAGACATAACCGACGCAGTGGATCTATCCGGTTTAAGCACGTTAACTGCAGGAGAAGTTAAAACTGCAGTAGACTACGACTCTACCGCATTAACAAATGACTTTAAGAAAGCTGTAGGGGATAGCGAACAAGCTCTTACTGCTTTAGCTGGTCGAAACGTAGCCACTATACAAGGCAGTATAGGCACTTATCAATTAGCTGTAACAGGCGAAGGCGAACTCCTTGTCACTGCTTTTGACAATCTAACGGGAGAAGTGCGAACGGTAGACTCTAAGGTTGGTAATTTAGACCTTACTGCACTAGGTGACATAGGCTCTATTAAAACTACTGTAGAGGCGTTGCCTGCAGAAGCTTTGGATATTTCTGGTTTAGCTACGTCTGCTCAAGTAGGTCAAGTAGGTACTGCAGTACAGGGACAAGCAGTTTCTCTAGGCAACATAGATAACATTAAAAGTGACGTAACCACTTTGTTATCAAAAGCCGAGCAAGATTTGCAAAACAACACTGAAAGGGACAAACAAATAGAGGCCTCTAGGCTGGACGTTCTTGAAGCAGTGAGCAATACCCTTAGCTCTAACAAAGACGCTATGAGTCTTCTTTTAGGTCAGCAAACTATAGACATACAAGGTAATCTAGGCGACTACCGCGTAGGCTTAGACAGTGCAACGGGCAAGCTGACCGCTGAAGCCATAAACAGACAGACACTTTCTCTTGGTGGTCAAATAGACACGGCTACTGGCCAGCTTAAAACTGACGCTAAAACCAACACTAATTTCTTAGAGCAACAAGTGCTTAACGCGAGAGACGCAGTAAATAATAAAGTAGGCACTGCATTTGACGCTGAAGGTAAGTTAATAGCAGATAGTGTTGCGGCTAACGGTGACGAAATAAAGCGTGTACTAGATGCTGAAGGGGTGCTGACAGAAACTATCATAGACACTAAGGGCATAGTAACAGACACTATAAAAACTGATCTTAGCGCTTTAATTGACGACACAGGACGATTAAACGAAACTGCGCTGGCTATAGCAAGTGACACAGGTGGCATAGAGTCGCTACAGAAACTTTTTGACGCTCAAGGTAAGTTAGTAAGAGAAGACATCGACGAATTGGGCAGAGACGTTATTCGGGAAATAGACAGAAGCGGACGTTTTGTTAACGAAGCGTACTACCAAGACGGCTACTTAGTAGAGGAAAAACAGTTACGAATAGACAAAATATTTAAAAAACTATTCCCAACTGATCCTTTAGCACAACCCGAAGAGTTAACCGCAGCAGACCGTCGTTTCCTACAAGGGTTTAGAACAGAAGGCTTGATGAGTCCGTATCAATAGTGATATCCTAAGTTATTTTAGGAGATAAACTATGAGTACACCAAATGCAGTTACACCAGAGGCAATTACCCTTATAAAACGATTTGAAGGATGCCACAAGTCGGACTCAAAAGGCAACTATAAATCTTATCGTTGTTTGTCTGGAAAGTGGACAATAGGGTACGGACACACACACGCAGTTAGATCAGGTATGTCGGCTACACTAGAAGAGTGTGAAGACTTTTTAAAAGAAGACCTAAAGCGTACTGGGGCACACATTAGGCAATCCGTAAGTGTGCCTCTAACTCAACCCCAGTTTGACGCATTAGTGTCGTTTGTATTTAGCGTAGGGGTAGTAAATTTTAGAAAGTCCTCTCTACTTACAAAGCTTAATAAAGGTGACTACAACGCCATACCCGCAGAAATTATGAAGTGGAATAGAGCAAAAGTGGAAGGGGAAATATCTGCCCTAAGCGGATTAACGCGCAGAAGGACCGCAGAAGCCTCTCTGTGGACCGTTGGGCTAGACCTAGGGGAGAGTAGCCCCATAATGCCTCAACGCCCTGATACGGCCAGTTTGAGGCCTTTAAAGCGATCTAAGACTCTTATGGGGTCTGTACTAGCAGGAATAGGACTACTGTCTGCTGGATTAAATGAGGTTATTTCTTACTCAAGTACGATTAATTACGCCCTGCTGGTAATAGGTCTGTGTGGTGTGGCTTTGATAGCGTACTCTAGAATAAAAGATTATAAAGAAGGAATACACTAAAGGTAATGAATAAACATGGCTAATATAGTAGAAGACAGAAGCGTCGCCCCCTTATCCACAAATTTTGACGACTACCTGCCACAACAGGGCAATTCAGGTTCAGCAGGCACGGCAAAAGAGGTGTTTGTAGGCGGGGCTAGTCAACAAGTTATTACAGGAGGGCCTCAAACAGAAGCCCCTAAATTTAGAAATACGGGGGCGCTAAATAGACCTGTTACGGGAGTAGACGGACAATCCGCTTCTGAGTTTGGGGCGGGGTTAGTAACAGATCCTTCTGAGTTTGTAGGCGACAGAACGCTATCTGATAAAACTGACGACTTTACTATAGGGTACTTAGATACCAGAGCCGGAGAGCTAGATCCTGCGGACCCTCGTTACGGTTTAGATCCTACAAGCTTAGACATAGACTTAGACGTTCCTACTACTGCTGAAACAGCCACCATGCAAGACTCTAGAACTGGAGCTGAAGGTGCATACGAAGTAGCTACTACAGAAGACAAGATAGAAGATGTTGTTATAGGCGACGTATCTGGAGAGCTAAGTGAAGGTACGCTTATAGGTGAAGCTGCTCAAACAGACATGGGTGCTACGGCAAGAGGCGAAACAGAACTAGGCGCTTCCTTAAAGGATTTTGTCAGCACTGATATTTCTAACGTAATAGACACCAGCACTGTAGCAGGTAAACTTTTAGCAGACGAGTTGGGGTCGGGCAATTATGTAGACGCTAAGACTACTGTTAAAGGTCAGTTAGACATTCTTGCTAGGGACATGGTAGACGCTAACGGCAACCCTGTTATTCCTACTTGGGCAGCCTCTAGCTTTCGCTCCGTAAACAGAGCTATGGCCTTTAAGGGAGTTACAGGCACAGCAGCGATGGCGGCTATACAGGGTGCGATCATGGAGTCCGCCATAGATATAGCCAAAGAAGACTCTGATTTTTTTCAGACGTTAACTATAAGCAATATAGACAACGAACAGCAAGCCCTAATTAATAGGGCTAATATTCTATCTAAACTAGAAATACAAAATTTAGACAATAGACAAGAGGCTCTTGTACAAAACTCTAAGTCTTTATTGGAGCTAGATTTAACTAATTTAGACAACGAGCTTCAAGCAGAAATACTTAACGCTGAAATGCGCTCACAAGCTATCTTTGACGCTGCTGCTGAGAAAAACATACAGCGCAAATTCCAAGCACAAACTGAAGCAGACTTAATGCAAATATACGATACGCTTGCTACAGAGGTTAGTACTTTTAACGCTAAGCAAAGGGCTGCTTTTGCTGAATTATCTTTAGACGCAGATTTAGCAGAACAAAAGTTTAACTCTGAATTAGCCAACGACAGAGAGCAGTTTCAAATCAAAAATCAACTGTTAATTGACGAAACCAACGCTAAGTGGAGACAGGACGTAACTAAGTTTAATAAAGAACTAGAGTTTACTGCAGCCGCAGACGACGTTAAAAACTCTCTTTCTATTTCTGCAGAAGCGCTTAATAGACTGTGGGATGAGACAGATCAAATCTTTGACTACTTGTGGCGCTCTACTGAAAATGAATTAGACAGAGCAAGTAATCTAACTTCTACTATTGTAGGTGGAGAATATCGCATGAGAGAAGCGCGTTTAGCGGCTAAAGCTAGTAAGAAATCAGGGCTATTCGGTGCTTTAGGTAGTATTGCGGGTGCGTTTATAACGAGAGGTATTAGAACATGAGACTAAACCAAGCATTTAGAAGAAGCATAAAACAATACTTGCGCGGAAAGAAAGCGGAAGAGCTGGAAAGCGTCTCAGAAGAACCGTTTTTGTTTACTCTAGAGAAAATGGAAGGCATAGAAAGGGCTTTGTTGTCTAGAGACAGAGACGCTAAAGCTAAAGAAGAAAAGAAAGCTAAACGTGCAAAAAAGAAAGAACAATCTGAGGAGATGAGTGACGATGGCGATGCGTAAAATAGACAGGGTTAACGGCCCTATTCCCGGAGAGCATCTTACTTCCGAAGAAAGAAACTATCCTTGGCACAGAGCGCCAGATTTTGACGATTTAAACTCTGCTATGGAGTTTATAATTACAGAGCTAGACGAAGAAGAAGTGTTGCTTTCTGGTCTAAACCTTTTAGAAAATGAAGTTACTATTGCAGAACTTACTCAACTAATGCTAATGGGCAAGATGATGGAGGGCAGATTTACTTTAGACTACGCCCTTTTATTGGCTGGGCCGGTGGCTAAATACATATCTATTATTGCAGAAAAATCTGGTGTAGAAGCTTCTATGGGAATAGAGTCTGATTATATGTATTTTTCTAAGGGTGTGTTAGATGATTCTGCAGAAAGAGCAGACCTTTCTGACTTTTACGCCGACAAACTAGAAGCTTCTGACGAAGAAGAAGCAGCAGCAGAAGGATTGATGAACACTAGAGACAACGATGACGTTGCCTCTGAAGAAGAACAGGCGGCTATGTTGGGCTACGCAGAAGAAGAGGTAACAGTATAATGTCAAATTACGATCCTTGGGGTGCATTTGCAAAAAATATGATTTCAATGATGAAATACGGGGACGCTTTAAATAAGCAAGAAGAAGATGAACTTTACGAGTCTGCTTCTCCTTTTATAGAAAACATCATAAAAACAAAAGCTCAAGCAAAAGAAATAGAAAGCGAAGCCTCTTATATTATAGAAACTCTTGGTCTCGACGGAGACGGCAGCAACTCAGCGATGCCAATGGTGTACGAAACTCTTATGGCTTTTAGAAATAGCAAAAACAGAGTAAAAGATGCGACAGAGGCCATAAAAGAAAGGGGCATTAAAGAAGTAAACTTTAACCCTGAAGCTAGAACTACTACAGTAGAAGAACAAACAAATGAAGCTCTTTCTACAAAACCCGATACTAAAGTAAAAACTACTAGTATTGAACCCAAGAGAACCACAGAGAAAAACGCTCTAGGTGAAACTGTAGATATAAAAACAGAAAAGAAAGAAAACACATTTTTCAATACTTTATTCGACGAAGACAATAGGGTATCGGCCAAAGCTTTAAAACGACTGCAGGCTAAGTACGGGGTAGAAGCAGTGGCATCTGCCGCAGACGTTTACGGGGGAGGCTCTATTTTAGATCCTACTAGATTTTACGTTACGGACCCAAAAAATAAAGAAGCCGGACCTATGCCGTATCCTAAAGGCGTATCTCCTTTATTAGTGTATCAAATACCTCAGTTAGGAGAAAACTGGACCCAAGAAAGGCTTTTAGATTTAGCCACCACCCCCGCAAAGTTAGACGCTACTATTGATGCACTAAACCCCGACACAAAGCAAAGAGTGTATTTAATGGAGTACAGGGACAACCTTATAAGGCAGCAAAAAATTAGAGGCTTTCAAGACGGCACTTCTGAAGGCCTTGCATCGGCTGCAGTAAACTCAGCAATGGTCGAGGCGGGACTATTAAATGAAGATGGGACCACCTTAGAGTTAAGTGCAGTGAAAGAACGGCATCCTCAAATAGATAATAAAGAAGAGTACTTTTCTTTTTTAGAATTTAAAAAGAAGCAGTTTAAAGGCGAAGACCCTGTAGAAAAAATATTCTCTGAGGCGACTTCTTTAAGTAAGGCAAGATCTTCCAAAGAAGAGATACAAGGACTGAAAGGAATAATTCCTATTGAACAGTATCAGAATTCCATAGATAGGATAGATAGACTAATAACTGATTTTACTGGGGATAGACCTGTTGCTACTGACGCGCAATTATCTAAGATTACTCTATTTGACGAAAATGCAAATGCCTTAACTGACGCGACACTAGACCTTAGTACAGGTTACATCACTCTTCCTAATGGTATGAGGTTTAAACATGGGGATGAAACGTATTTCGGCACGGAAACTCCAATAAATTACGCCATAGGAAGAATAGAATCACTAGAAACTGCAACAAAATTTGCTAGTAGTTATAAAGAAGCAACTAAGGGTTACTTTGACATAAACCAAGGTTATTCTCAAGCAGTATCTAATTTTGCCAACATGGTAGAAATAGCAGACGACTTCCCTGATACACTCAACCCTGCAGGTAAAATATCTGCTACTTTAACCAAAAACTTTAAGGCGTTGCAATTTTTCTTTAATGCCGTTGGGGATAAAAAAGCAGACGCAAGTCTTGTGGGCCTACAAAAGTATATAGGCGAGGGACACGAGGGCGCTGACGATTTACTTTCTGTAAGTGACGGCAGAAGTTTCATTGAAAGAGCATCTGACAGTCTATTTGGCGGGGCTGCTGAACAAGTATCAGACTTAGCAAACGCTAACGCTCGCTTTGAATCTTTAAAGATAAACGCAGCGTACACGCTTGCAAGAGCTAGAGGACAGGCGGGAAGAAACTTATCTGACGCTGACTTACAATTCCAACTGCAATCTATAATAGGTGCGTCTAACCCTGAAACTCTAAGAGAGGTGCTTACACAAATAACGCTAGACGTTATAGACGACGTAGACGCACAAAGAACAGTAGCAGTCGCCAAGTTATACAATACAAGCAAACCTTTAACCGACGGTAAAATTGAGCTAAAAGAAGATTGGATAACCGAGCAATTTGACGAAGGCTCTAGAGTTAAAATGTGGGTCACTAGAGCGTTACTTATAAAACGAGACGGTGGTCATGTAACCCTAGAAGAGAGGATGAAAAGATCTCTAAACGAACCTATAGACCTTCCTAGGTCTTCCAACGTAGGCACAGATGACGAAGCCGCTTTAATAAAAGCATACGGAAGGTATATGACAGGCCAGCCCGATGGTTTACAAGTAGTGCTTTCACTGTCTAAAGAAGAGCAAATTAAAAAAGCCAGAGAATTAAGAGCAAAAGGTAAACTATAATTATGTCAGCAGAGATTGCGTATTTTCAAGAACTAATAGATAGCGGAAATTTAGATGAATTCTTGCAAGATAACCCCGTGGCTCGTCCCTTTTTAGACCAGCTAGTTTCTAGGGGCGAACTAACCTTGCGCCCAGAGTTGTCTGACGATTTTCTTCCTACTTTAAGTATGTACGGCGACCCTGACTACGACAAAGAAAATCTAGTAGAGGGCCAAGTTGCCCCCTTTGGCGGAAGAAAAGACGTTCCTTTTGACGAACAAATGAAAATATTTGAAAGAATAGAAAAGAGGGACGACACATTTTATAGAGAACCCTTCTTAGGGGGCGATCCTGAGCTAGTAATGCAAAAGACCGGCCCAGACGGCAAAAAAGGACAAGCGTATGTAGTTCCTACGCCTGAACAGTCGTTTATGACTTTAATAGACGATCAGGGCAAGGAAATAGAGCTGGTAGACCAAGACAGAGACGAGTTCATGCAAGGGGTACTAAGAAACGCCCCATCTAACTTTTTAAATTTTGCGTCAGTCGCAGTGGGAGGAGTAGAAAATTTAGTCAATTACTTTAAGGACCCAGACGATCCCAGATACGAAGCAGCCCTACAGGATTATTTTAAACAAGCCAGCTTAGATATGCCTAAAGTTTTAGCAGGAGACGACCCTATTTTAGGGGGTGCAGTAGGTATTGGGGAGTACGTTCCGGGGGCTGTAGGCGGCTTCGGTTTAGCTAAAGGCTTAGGTACGGGCATAGCAAACGTCTTTGCCAAGTTTTTTGGCATGGAGTTTGGAGGTGCTACCACGACATCTCCCGATGCTGGTACGATTATTTTTGGCGACAACAGCTTGGTAAAAGATGTATTTGGCTTTGAAATAAATCCTTTAGGCGTAGACGGTGAGCTTTCTGACGATCAGAAATTAATGGCAGAAAAATTTAATTTAGTATTAGATGCTGCGGCTGGCGGCCAGATACTACAAAAAGGTCTTATGGCTCCTGTAGCAGTAGCAGTAAAAGGCATAGATTTAGTAAGCGGCGCGGCTAGAAAAATATTTACAGGGGAAACCTTAAATGACATAGACGCTAACATTGTTAAAGGTATACTAAACGACATTAGTGTAGAGTCCCCAGAGGAAGTAAAAAGGTTAGTAAATGCAAGAATAGAAAGTATATTAAACAGTCCTGAAGAGTTTCAAAACAGCGTCATATTAAACAACGCTGAAAACAATAGCAACGTAGTAAATCAATATTTAACTACCCTACAGCTATTAGACAAAATAGGCACTAGGAACATCGACGACTTAACCACCGACCAGCTTCAATCTGTTCTAGTAAAAATACGAAAGTTAGCCGAAGGTACGGCAAATATGTCCGAGACAGTGGAAGCCAAACAATCTAGGCTTGCTTTTGATATAGATGAGTCTATAACTAGAGAAACGGATACTTTAGGCGGACAAGAGGCTGGAAAAGCAGCAGGAGAAGCTTTAACTAAAGCTCCTGTTGAAGACGTTGCGGGTCAACTGGACGAGATAGAATTAAAAAGACTTATAACCGAAGAAGATTTAAACACTGCTATTGCAAAAGAAGCGGAAAATTCTCCTTTAACAAAAGCCATAAACGCTTGGAGACAAAGCAAAGGTCAGTCTAGATTTCAAACCTTAAAAGCCGCTAAAGTAGATCAAGTAAGAGAATCCTTACTCGGAGTAGTTAAAAATCTAGAAGATACTAGGGTTGCTTTATATGACAAAGTGGTAGGTTCTAGCTTTGCCGACGAAGGTATAGAAGAACTTATAGCTGCGCTAAGACAAGCCGACAAACTAAACCCCGAAACTTCTGTTGGTGCAAGAGGCAGTCTTGGGCCGTTTTTAGATAATCTTACGTTAAGGTCTAGGCCTAAGCGACTTCCTGCTATAGAAGCTAACGCGGAACTGGGCATAGAAGAAGTTCCCTCAAGAATGGAAACAGCAGAGGAAGTCCAAGAAAGAGTGTTAAAGTATCTAGAAAACGAAGGAACAGACTTAGGCGTTCTATTTAGAGAAGTTAGACCAAAACTACGGATGAGAGTCAACAATGTATTGAATAACGCGGCAGACGTAGACAAAGCTGGTGTGCCTTCTATGCTTAGTTTTATAGCGTACATAGACGGTGCTATGGATGATCTAGTGGCTCGCGGTACGGATACTGGAGAGGCAGGAAAAGCTGCAAGAGAGTTTTACGAAAACAGCTACGCACCTGTAATGAAAGACAATCCAGTAGAAGAAATAAACAAAGTTATATCGGAGACTAGAAGATACATAAGAAGTAGGCCCGACCCTCAGATGGAGCTTAGGCTTGCGGACGACATTAGCGTAGGCGCTAGGCAAACAGACGAAGTTGTTGATGAAGGCGCTATACCAGAGTCTACAGTTTTAAGCTTAAAGCCTACAAAAGAAGCAGTAGAAATAAACAGAATAATTAAAACATACGTTGATGACCCTAGTTCTGCAGAGTATATAACTAAACTAGCCTCTGTGCTAGAAAGCGCCGGTCCTGAATCTAGAAAAGATTTAAGCGAATACATTTTGCTTAACGTAGTAGATAGAATACAAGACAGTTTAGCACTAGGAGTAGATTCTCAGCAATTTTCTTCTTTGATGGGCGCTGTAAAACAATACGGGGTAGTGTTGCGGTCCATAGACAGTTCTGCCGCAGATCAGTTAGATGCGCTTTTGTCTGCTACACAAAAGAAAGCAGGACAACAAGGCGAGATACAGAAGCAAATAGATGTACTTACCAAGCGAGCGCAAGAAAGCAAAGATAAATACTTAAACAGTGCGGTAGGTAATTTTCTAAAAAGCCAAGGCGACCGTTTAGTGTATGGCAAAGAACCTAGAAAAGCTTTAGCTAAAGTACTAAACTCTGAGGATGCTGTAGCTAGGCTAGAAGAGTTAATGGTAGCCGCTAGAAATACAGAAGACCCTAGAGTAATAGAAGGGCTTCAAGTTTTGTACCTTCAAAATCTAAGAAAAAGTATATTTGTAGCAAGCGGAGGTACACCGTTAAAAGGTTCTAGGGTAAGCCAAGCAGGACTTGAGAAAGTATTGGGTGCAGACGAAGCGAGCATAGGCTCTGAAAGAATGTTAAACATAATATTCGAGGATCGCCCAGAGTTAGCGCAAGGTTATCGAGCGTTATTAGAAAGTCTAGCCGACGCAGAAAAAATAGGATCAGCCGGTAGAGCTACAATAGGCTCAGATACTTCTCGTAGAGAGCAGTTAAGAAAGGCTATAGAAAATTTAAACATAGTAACCACCGTCGTATTTGGCAGGTTAAGCAGAGAAGGGGCAGTAGCACAGAGCATTGGCGGAAAAGTAATAAGAGACCAGACGAGAGGTATAGACGACAAGTTTGTACCTATATTTGCGGATTTAATGTCTAACCCAGAGTCATTCGCTAAGGCGTTTAAAAAGATGAAACTAAACGACGCCTACTTAGCTGTTACTGACCGTACTACCTTATCTTATATAATAGGAAAAATGATAAATACGGGCGTTATCCGTCCTTCGGATAGGTACAGAATGAGCGAAGAAGACCTTATGACTTTGTCTATGCAGCTACAAGAAGACTTAAAGAATCAAGATACTTCTATTGACTCACAAATGAATGCGTTAGAACTACAGGAATAACCCATGCTATTTAATCTAATATCCAACCCCTCTACTGTCAGTGAGCTTACGGTTAACGGCACTGTGACTGCTGACTCTTATACAGG
>MDTA01061091.1_pt1 | contig 16821 bp, 14 predicted proteins | sample 811151 | NCBI WGS metagenome assembly MDTA01 (sample SAMN05326648, study PRJNA326480) | marine metagenome | isolation source: seawater | place: Indian Ocean: South | collected 2010 | reverse complement strand
AACTATTGTTAAAGACAGGATATTGACACACTGTCATATCTCCACCCCTTTATACTAAAGGCCGATTCTACCCCCTTCGGCCTTTTTTTTATCTAAACAGATCGCTTCCAACCATTAGGTCTCCAAGATGGCGAAATAACGTCTGGGGAGCTGATTTCTCCTAATAATCTAGCAGATCCAATTTTAACATTGGCAAATTTATGATGAATTATATCGAGAGCATTATCAAGCTTTTGCTCTTTCGAATCTAATATATTACCGAAAATATCATGCTGTAAATCTAATATTTTAGGGTTACTGGCAGTTACTTGAACTTGATTAATGCCCATGCCATAGTCAATTTCAGAAATTACAAGTTCAGCCAGTTTATAAATAGTAGATCCATTATTAGTATAGTGGGCTAATTTAAATTTTTTAGCATACCACCCATCCCAAGTTTTAAATCCTATAATGTACTTATTACTTTCAAAATTATTAATCCTCATGCGTTTTGCAACTTTTTCACACATATGACGAAATATCTTTTTTATTGAATGTATGTCTTTTAATCCAGGCATTGTGACTTTCCCATGACCAAAAGATTTGGGTGCGTTATTCTCTTTTTTTAATGAATCATAGTCAAGCCCTTGTGCCATTAGCCAAATTTTTCTTCCAACATTTCCATATTTATTTCCTAATATGCTTATTGGAATTTTTTTCATATCACCACACTTATATACATTATGTATATTCAAAAACCTTTGAATACCTTTAGAAACTCCACATAACTCAGTAACTAAATAACGCTCTAAAACTTTTTTAGCTTGTTTAATATTTAAAATAGTGATGCCATCTGGTTTTCTTAGCTTAGCAGCAAATTTAGCCATTGATTTATTTTCAGATATTCCAATGGAACATGGTAAATATACATCACTATAAATTCTATCTTTTATAAGACATGCTACATCTAATGGTGAGCTATAAATTTTTTTGCAGTTTGTTAAATCAACAAATGCTTCATCAACAGAAAATATTTCTATATCTGGAGAGATATTTTTTAATATACTCATGATACGTGAAGAAGTTTCGGCATATTTCTTTGGATTAGATGGTTTTCGAATAATTTTTGGGCAAAGCATTTTAGCATAAGAAAATCGCATTCCTGTCTTAATGCCAAATGCTCTTGCCTCATATGAGCAAGTTATTATACAAGACCCATGTTTACCATTTGTTACTGCAACAGGCTTTCCTTGTAGCTCAGGATTATCTCTTTGCTCAATAGATGCAAAAAATGCATTCATGTCAACATGCAAAATTATTTTTTTCCAATTCATATAAAAATATCTAAACTAATAAACTCTGATTTGTCCTATAACGATACCTTGTATTGATATTCGAGAAACATGATAGGCTTGGGGAGTAAGATCTTTGTTTGCAGGTAGTAACTTTATTGTTTCTGAATTAATTTGCTTAATATATTTTAAAGTCACATCTTGATTATCAATAAGAATAACCATTATTTTTGATGCTATAGGTTTGTTTTGTTTTTCCACAATCACCCAATCACCATCATTAATTCCAGCTTCTATCATTGAATTTCCTTGAACTTTTAAAGCAAAACATCTTTCATTGGAAAATATATGATCTAACTCAATAATATCTTTATCAGAAACAGCATCAATTGGACTTCCGGCAACAATCTTACCAAAGCTTTTAATCCTCAAACCGTTCAAAACTTTTTTTTGTTTAATTGTATTGCCCCTATGTCTATAAGGAAGCTTTGTAATCTTGTTTTCTTTAACTAAAGCTTCAACATAGCGATGCGCAACACCTTTTGATTTAATACCTATTCCTTCGGCAATTTGACGTAGTAAAGGTGGCTCACCAAATTTTTTGCAATATTTAGTAATAAAATCATAAGCTTGTTGCTGTTTTCTTGTAAGCATAAAGTTCTCTTAAAGTTCTCATTATAGACTTTTTGCTCTAAAACTACAATTATACAAATAAATTAATTACCAAATATTGTAAAAGTTCTGATAGGACATTGTTTTGATGTTTTATGGAAATGAGACAAATTGATATTAACTGTATATTCACTCCCACTCAATGGTACCAGGTGGCTTATTAGTAATGTCATATACAACTCTTGCCACTTTAGGCACCTCGTTTACTATTCTAGTTGATATCATATTAAGTACCTTATATGGTATCTCCGAAATATTTGCTGTCATAAAGTCAGAAGTTTTGACTGCTCGGATAGCTACAACATAATTATACTTTCTCTGATCACCCATTACTCCTACAGATTTTACCGGTAGAAACACTGCCAATGCCTGACTAATTTTATTATATAATCCAGCATTCTTAATTTCGTCAATAAAAATGTGATCCACTTCTCTCAAGATGGATATTTTCTCCTTGGTAACCTCGCCAATAATTCTTACCGCTAATCCAGGACCTGGGAAAGGATGTCTACCAATAAGGAAATCTGGTATAGAGAGTTCTTTTCCAATTTTTCTTACCTCATCTTTGAATAGGTTTCTTATGGGTTCGATAAGATGAAAGTTAAATTTTTTCGGCAAACCTCCAACATTATGATGGGATTTAATTACATCAGATTTTGATTTTGTAGATGATGACTCTATAACATCAGGATAAATTGTACCCTGTGCCAAAAAATTTATTTTTTTAATTTTTTTTGATTCTTTTTCAAATATCCTTATAAATGTCTCGCCAATAATTTTTCTCTTTTTTTCTGGATCTGAAACACCTTTTAAGTTCTTTAGAAATTGGGTCTCAGCGTTAATCACTTTTAAGTTTACTTTAAGTGATTTTTTAATAGCTGCTTTAACATCGCGTTCTTCATTTTTCCTAAGCAGTCCAGTATTGATAAACATGCAGTATAAGTTTTTACCAATTGCATGTTTGATGAGTGCTGCAACAACTGACGAGTCAACTCCTCCTGATAAAGCTAAAAGCACTCTCTCATTCCCTACTTTTTTTCTAATATCTGTTATTATTTCTTGTATTTTATTTTTAGTGGTCCAACCTTTTTTACAACCACATATTTTACTGCAGAAATTATCTAATATCTTTTTTCCATAGTTCGTATGAGTTACTTCTGGATGAAATTGTAGACCATAAATATTACGTTTATCACAAGAAAATGCTGAAATATCACTATTAATTGATTTTCCTATCACTTGAAAACCATGAGGTAGATTAATTACCTTATCAGAATGACTCATCCAAACATTAAATTGCTTTGGAATATCTTTTCCTCTAAAAAGTTTAGAGCTCTTTATTCTAGTAAAAGTAGATGGCCCGAATTCTTTTTTTAATGATTGCGATATTTTTCCACCAAAGTAATCAGCAAGTAACTGCATGCCATAACATATACCTAAAATTGGGGCATCATAATCTAGTATGTATTTAGATACCTTAAGTTTTGTAGATTTATGAACAGATTCAGGTCCACCAGATAGAATAATCCCTTTCGGATTAATCTCTTGAAGTGTCATTAGACTGATATTGTTCGGCTTTATTATGCTAAAGACTCCTAGCTCTCGAATTCTTCTTGCAATAAGTTGAGTATACTGTGAACCAAAATCAATTATTAATATACTTTCTGTAGTTTGGCTCAAGTGATTACCTTGGTTGATAATTTGGAGGTTCTTTCACAATATCTACATCATGAATATGACTCTCTTGTTTGGCGGAAGTACTAATTTTTATAAATGTTGTACTCGTTTTCATTTTGCTAATATTTTTACATCCCACATAGCCCATACTAGATTTTAATCCCCCTAATAGTTGATGGAGTATAGTCTTCATTGTTCCTTTGTATGGGACTCTACCTTCTATACCCTCTGGGACTAGTTTTGATACTATTTTCTCACCTTCTTGATTATATCTATCTTTTGATCCTTTTTGCATTGCGCCAATAGACCCCATGCCCCTGTAGGATTTGTATGTTCTCCCTTCAAACATCTCAACATCGCCGGGCGCCTCATCAGTTCCAGCTAATAATCCGCCAAGCATTACACAATCTGCGCCTGCTGCAATAGCTTTAGCAATATCTCCCGAGTATCTTATGCCCCCATCTGCTATTAATGGTATTTTGCTCTTCTTGGCAACTTTAGCAACATTGATGATAGCTGTAAGCTGAGGAACACCTACGCCAGCTACAATACGAGTTGTACATATAGAGCCTGGTCCTATGCCTACTTTTAAAGCACTTGCGCCAGCTGTAATCAAATCCTCTGCAGCTTGCTGAGTGGCTATGTTTCCGGCAATAATTTGTTGCTCAGGATACTTTTTTCTCAAATATTTAAGAGCATCAATAACTAATTTTGAATGACCATGAGCGGTATCTATGACTATGACATCAACACCTTGTAAAATTAATTCTTCTGCGCGATCCAGTGATTCTTTATTGGTACCTATTGCACCACCCACAATTAATCTACCTTTTGAATCTTTGGAGGCATTGGGAAAGTTTGTAGATTTTTGAATATCTTTGAAAGTAATCATTCCCCTCAGCTCAAATTTCGAATTCGTGATTAATAATTTTTCAATTCTATTTTCTTTAAGCGCAGAAATAACCTCACTTTTAGTATAATTCTCGCTTACTGTAATCAACTTATTTTTAGCAGTCATAATCTTCGAGATTTTTAGATTAACATTATCAACAAACCTCAAGTCACGGTTTGTAACTATTCCAACAAGTTTACCCTTGTCTACAACGGGCACGCCAGATATACCATATTTTTTGGTTATTTCATAAATCTCACCTACTGTCATAGTAGGATTTGCAGTAATAGGGTCATTAATTACCCCACTTTCATATTTTTTTACTCTTCTAATTTGTCTAGACTGTTCATCAATGGACATATTTTTATGAATCACGCCCATCCCACCCTCACTAGCTAATGAAATAGCCATCTCAGCTTCGGTCACCGTGTCCATTGCGGCAGATAATATTGGTGTTTTAAGTTTAATCTTAGATGTGAGATTAGTGATTAGACTTACTTCCGTAGGAAGTATCTCTGAATATTGCGGTACAAGGAGAACATCATCAAAAGCAATTCCTTGTTCAAGAGGGTTTAGATAGCTCGACTCTTTTGAATTTTTAATGTCTACCATTCTATATTGTACACATTAAAGCAATTATGTTAAACATAATATACAGGAATTATTATGAAAATTTATAGCATTAGAGAGGTAAATACGAATATCAGGGATGCTGTGGAGCAGCTTTTTAATGATGATATTTTGATTAAGGGTGAATTACAACCACCTAAAAAATACTCCAATGGAAGTCAATACTGCCAATTATTAGAGAAAGTTGATAGTAAGCAGTATCAAATAGCTTGCGTAATTCTTGGTTGGGAAAATTTTTCTGGTATCGAATTACAAAAATACAGTGGCCAAGAAGTTATTGTGACAGGGAAAATTGATTTCTACGAAGGGTCAGGGAGGTTACAAATAAAAATCAATAACATTGAAATCTATGGTGAGGGAGCTTTAAGGCAAAAGATTGAACAACTCAAGAAGAAATTAGCTAAAGAAGGTGTATTCGATAATACAAGAGATATCATGCCTTATCCTGAGAATATTGGAGTGATTACCTCAGAACAGGGTGCAGTAATACATGATGTTCAATCAGCTATCAATAGAAGGTTCCCTATTTCAAATATCTTGCTTTATCCGTCTATTGTGCAAGGCGATTCAGCATCACAAAGCATAGTTAGACAGATACAAAAAGCCAATAAAGATAATACTTCTGATGTCATATTGATAGTAAGAGGTGGAGGTAGTTTTTTTGATCTAATGCCTTTTAATGATGAATCTCTTGTAAGGGCAATTTATAATTCAGAAATACCTGTTGTGACCGGGATAGGTCATGAGCCCGATATTACTCTTGCTGATTATGCATCTGATAAATCAACACCAACTCCAACTGCTGCAGCTGAGTACGTTACACCGAATATTGTTGATATTATCAATTCTGTAAATATTTTTGTCTCTAATTTTTTTGAGAAATCTATTAATAAGATAAAAGAATATAACAATCAAACAGATAATAGATTATTATCAATGAAACAATTTAATCCTAAACAAATAATTAAAAATAACATCCAAGAGAGAAAACGTTTAGAAAAAATTCTTGGAATTAACCTAAAAGCTAAAATGGATGAAAATTACTCTAAGTTAGAAGTATCAAAAACACGACTAAAATCTAATTTTAGAAACCTTAATCATGCTATCAGGTTATTTAAAAAATCTCTATCAAGCTCAAGTAAGAATGTTATTGAAAAAAGAAATTATCAATTTGCGAGGAAAACAGCAGACCTTGATAATATGATAAAATTGATTTATTCATATAATCCATCACTTAATCTAAAGCGTGGATTCAGTATAATTAGGTCGAAAGATAGTAAAATCATCAAGTCTACCAAAAGTTTCAAGAGTAAAAGTGTTGATTCTATAGAGTTCTCAGATGGCGTAATTCAAGTTAAGAATGTTGAAATTGAATAAAAAAATTCTTGATATCCATCGTACATAGATGCAGAATGATTACTTATTGAATAATTATGAAAAAAGACCTATCGAAATTTCTTGATTTTAAGCCATATAAGCCATCTAAAGGTGAGGAATATATGAATCCAAAGCAAATTGAACATTTTAAAGAGATTCTTTTAGATTGGAAAAACTTACTCATGAAAGAGGCTGAAAAAACTGTTGAGCACATGAAAAACGATTCAACTAAATTATCAGATCCTAATGATGCAGCTACTCAAGAGGAAGAATTTAGACTTGAGCTCAGAACAAGGGATCGTGAGAGAAAGCTAATTATGAAAATCGATCAAGCACTGCAAAGAGTCGATGATGGTCTCTATGGATTTTGCGAGGATACTGGGGAACCTATAGGTATTAAAAGACTCGAGGCTAGACCTATAGCTACTCTATGTATAGAAGCACAGGAAAGGCATGAAAAACTAGAAAAATCACAAATAGATTAATTAAGTAATGTCAATTATTGAATCTAAGCTTGATGAAAAAAGATCATTCTCTCCAAGTGAGAATTCAAAAAAAAATGCTAATATTACTGAAGAAGATTTTTTAAATCTTACGGAAAGATTCAAAAATAATAGAGATAAAACTTGGGCTGATTTAGCGACCGAGAATATCCTTTGGGATAAGAGGTTCACTAACGTAATATCTGGTGAAACTCCTTTCTATAAATGGTTTGATGATGGAAAATTAAATGTCTCTAAAAATTGTGTAGATCGTCACATCAATAGTAATAAATCTGCGATAATCCACATATCGGAAGATAATGAAAGAAAAGTCTTATCATATTTGGATTTGTATATTTATATCAATAAGTTTTCTTATGCTCTTAAGGAATTAGGTTTATGTACTGGGGATAGAGTAGTTATATATATGCCTACTATACCCGAATCGATAGTCGCAATGCTATCATGTGCTAGGCTAGGTTTAATTCATTCCGTGGTATTTGCAGGCTTTTCATCAAATGCACTTAGAGAACGTATTATTGATTCTAAAGCAAAAGTAATTATAACTGTTGACGCTTTCAAAAGATCAGGAAAAATTATTAATTCAAAGAAAATTGTTGATGATGCAATAAAAGTTGGTTGTGAATTCGTCAATAAAGTAATTATTTTTGAAAATCATGCTTCGGTAAAAAATAAAAAGGAAAAAGATGTATTATGGGGTGAAATATTACCTAAAGATGAAAAATACATTGAGCCTGTCTCTATGAATTCAGATGAATTATTATTTATTCTATATACATCAGGTTCTACAGGAAAACCAAAAGGAATAATGCATGCATCAGGTGGTTACCTTCTTAATTGTATAATTACAAATAAGTGGGTTTTTGATCTTAAAGATCAGGATATTTTTTGGTGTACTGCGGATATAGGTTGGATTACTGGGCATAGTTATGTTGTTTATGGTCCTTTAGCATGCGGAGCAACAATTTTAATATATGATGGCGCGCCATTATACCCTCACTCGAGTCGTTTTTGGGAGGTTATACAAGAAAATAAAGTATCAATTTTCTATACAGCACCAACAGCCTTAAGAACTCTAATGAAAATAGGAGAAAATGATCCAAATAATTATAATCTTGAATCCCTTAGAATTCTTGGTACTGTTGGTGAACCTATTAACCCCAAGGCTTGGATGTGGTATTACGAGACAGTCGGTAAGAGCTTATGTCCAATAGTTGACACATGGTGGCAAACAGAAACTGGTGCAAACATGATAGCTCCTATACCAAGCGTTAATTTACTTATTCCTGGCACTTGTACTAAACCTTTGCCTGGTATAGATGTAGCTATTGTTGATGTTAATGGTGAAGAATTAACAGAACCACATCAAGGAGGTGACCTAGTAATTAGGCAACCTTGGCCATCGATGTTGGTAGGAATTTGGGGTGATGAGGACAGGTATGTTGAAACATATTGGTCTAAATTCTCATCTCAATATTACGTAACTGGAGATACTGCAAGGTATGATGAAGACGGGAATATATGGATTATGGGAAGATCGGATGACGTTGTTAATGTTTCTGGACACAGGTTAGGGACTATGGAAATAGAATCTGCTTTGGTTTCTCATGAATTAGTTGCTGAAGCAGCTGTAGTAAGTTATAAACATGAAATTAAAGGAGAAGCTATTCACGCGTTTATTTCATTAAAACAAACCTCAAAAATCAAGGATAAATTAGCAGATGATTTAAGGGAATGGGTGGCTCTAAAGATAGGATCTATTGCCAAACCAGAGAGAATATCTTTTTCTGATGCTCTACCAAAAACTAGATCAGGTAAAATAATGAGACGATTATTAAGAAATATTGCTAGAGAGGAAAATATTACTAGTGATACATCTACACTTGAAAATGAGTCAATTATCGTTCAGTTAAAAGAGATAGTTTGAATCTTGAGATTTATTCTGCATCCTTCATTGTCAGCTTCACTCTACCTTGTTTGTCTACCTCAAGGACTTTTACTCTTACTATATCGCCTTCTGATAAAACATCACTGACGTTATTTACACGGCTCTGGCTTATTTGTGATATGTGCACTAATCCATCTTGATTAGGTGTTATACTTACGAAGGCACCGAAATCCATAATTTTGACAACTTTTCCTTCGTACGTTTTATTGACTTGTGGCCCTTGAGTAATTTCTTCTATCATCTCTTTAGCTGCATTACCAATTTTTTCATCAGTTGCAGCTATTTTGATTACTCCATCATCATTAATGTCTATAACTGCTCCAGTTTGCTCAACAATTGATTTTATTGTCGCTCCACCCTTACCTATAACAGCAGCTATCTTTGATTGATTTACTTTCATTGTTGTGTATCTTGGTGCATACTTAGACGTCTCTTCTCTTGGAGTACTTATAACTTTATTCATTTCCTCTAGAATATGAAGTCTTGCATGCTTAGCTTGGTCTAAAGCTTGAGACATAATTTCAGATGTAATGCCATCTACCTTAATATCCATTTGTAGCGCATTAATGCCTATAGCTGTACCTGCAACTTTAAAGTCCATATCACCAAGATGATCCTCATCACCAAGAATATCTGTTAACACAACAAATTTATCTGCCTCTTTAACTAAACCCATAGCTATACCGGCTACTGGTGCCGATAAAGGTACTCCTGCATCCATCATTGATAAGCTCGATCCGCAGACAGATGCCATGGAACTAGAGCCGTTAGATTCCATAATTTCAGAAACAACTCGAATTGTATATGGAAAATCTTCAACTTTAGGGACAACTGCTTGTACACCTCTTTTTGCTAACTTTCCATGACCAATCTCTCTCCTTTTTGGTGAACCAGAAAATCCAATTTCACCTACTGAATATGGTGGGAAATTATAATGAAAAATAAAAGTATCATCTATTTTACCATTGAGCGAGTCTATCATCTGTGCGTCTTTTTCAGTGCCCAAGGTTGTAATAACTAAAGCTTGAGTTTCTCCTCTAGTAAAAAGTGCTGAGCCATGTGTACGTGGAAGAACGCCAACACGGACATCTATTGGTCTCACAGTAGTAGTATCTCTACCATCTATTCTCTTCTCTCCATCCAATATTTTTTTTCTGACTACCTCTTTTTGAGCTTTTTCATAAAAAGTACTTGTCAACTCTGCTTTATCCTCATCATCCCCAGCCTCTGCCTCGAGAATTTCATTTCTAAGAGAAATTAAATTTTCATTTCTGTCTTGCTTTTTAGTTATCTGATAAGCTGATGATATCTGGTCTTTATATTTACTGAGAAAAGTTTGGTATGATTCGTTGTCAAAAATTGTTGGATTCCATTCAATAGGTTGAATGTTTAATTCGGTCTTTAGCTCATCAATAGCATTTATAATCGGTTGCATTGCAGTGTGACCAAAATTTACTGCGCCCAGCATCACTTCTTCAGATAACCCTTTTGCTTCAGATTCAACCATCATTACCGCATTTTCAGTGCCAGCAACAGTAAGATTTAATAGCGAATTTTTTAATTCTTCATTACTCGGATTGAGTATATAGTCATTACCATCAAAACCTACTTTCACAGCACCAAGAGTCCCATTGAAAGGTAAACCTGATAATTTCACTGCTGCTGATGCTGCAACCAAGGCTGGTACTTCAGGATCAATTGTTGGATTGTGAGATAACAATGTAAGCGTAAGCTGAACTTCTCTTGTAAATAATGAGTCAAATAGTGGTCTCAACGGTCGATCAACTAGCCTACTTATTAGTGTCTCGCTTTCAGTTGGTCTTCCTTCTCTCTTGAAAAATCCACCTGGAATTTTCCCTGCAGCATATGTTTTTTCAATGTAATTTACTGTTAGTGGGAAAAAATCACGGTCACTGTCTTTTTTATCCGCAACTAATGTTGCTAATACAACTGTACCCTCTATATCAACTAAAATAGAACTATCTGATTGCTTTGCAATTAGGCCGGTTTCAATATTTACTGATTGACTACCAAGATTGAATTTTTTTGTATGTGTTTTAATGCCTACTTCCTTAAACCCAGTTCCTTAACAAGGTTCTCATAATCTTTTATATTCTTATTTTTAAGGTACTTCATAAGTGACTTTCTTTGCATTACCATTCTCAACAAACCTCGTTTTGAATGTACATCTTTGGCATTTTTTGAAAAATGGTCAGTTAAATTGTTAATATTAGCTGTCAATAAAGCAATTTGCACTTCACTTGAGCCACAATCACTATCAGATTTACGATGTTTTTTTATAATTTCTTCCTTAGTTTTGCTGTCTAAAGCCATAAACTTCTCCATTGTGGTGTATTCTATCATCAGAATTAACATATACAAACTATTATTAGTCAATCTTTAATAATCTTTTCGGGGATATAATGCTATTTCTGATATAACCGACGCCAATTATCTTAGCAGCAGAATTTCTGATTATCACTTCTTCAGAGTCCACTGATGATTTAAAGCTGATTTGCAATCCTTGGCGCAATAAAGTCTCATCATTGTCTGATATTTCTATGCTTGGGATATCGCTTACCATTTCAGAAATATCATAAAATCCTTTATTAAAATTTATCTCTGGACCTATATCGTTAATTTGTACCATATCATCCTCTGTAAATTCACCAACACCGATTCTCCTTAAATTATCAGTTAGCGTATAAATATTCAACAAGGAGCCAATATCTTCAACTAAAGTTCTAATGTAAGTGCCCTTTGAGCAAGAGACTTCGATATCTAAAAAACCTACATTTATGTCTATGAGTTCTATAAAGTAAATATATGTCTGTCTTGTAGGTCTCTCAATTTCAAGCCCTTTTCTAGCGTATTGATATAATTTTTTTCCATGTATTTTTACGGAACTGAACATAGGGGGTTTTTGTGCATAATCACCATGAAATTTTTTCAGAATTGTTTTATACTCTTGAATACTAAAGGATGGGAGTTTTCTTTTATCATAGGTTAATTTTCCCTCATTATCACCAGTATTACTTTTAACACCTAATTTTATTTTTACTCTATAATTCTTTTTTGAGTTCTCCATGAATCTAGATAATTTAGTTGCCTCATTAATAACAATAGGAAGCATTCCAGAAGCTAACGGATCAAGTACACCTACTATACCTGCTTTTTTAATATTTAATTTTCTTTTAATTTGACTCAAGGCATAGTTTGATGAAATACCTTTTGGTTTATCTAAAAGGAGTAGTGAGCTTTTAGTCATGCTCAGAAAGTGTATCTAAGATTGATTCGATTTTATATGAGGATGAAAATGATTTATCATAAGTAAATTTCAAGGAGGGGAGCCTTTTAAGATGTATTCTTTTGGCAAGTATATTTCTTATGTATGAACTTGCTTTATTAAGCTCTTCCTCTATTTTGTCTATGTCCTCATCTAAAGATGTGAAAAATATTTCCGCATATCTTAGATCTTTTGATACTTTTACTCCTGAAATAGTTACTAAAGTAGATAGGATTGGATTGTCTAAATCTTTAATTAATAATTTAGCTATTTCTCTATGAAGTAAATCTTGAACTTTATCAATTCTAGAAGACATTACGCTTATACATTCCGGCTAATCTCAATGCGCTTATAAACCTCTATTTGGTCTCCTTCTCGCACATCATTATAGTCTTTAACGCCAATACCACACTCAGTTCCACTTTTTACTTCCTTTACATCCTCTTTAAAGCGTCTCAATGATTCTAATTCGCCCTCGTAAATAACAACATTATCTCTCAATACTCTTATTGGCTGATCTTTTTGTATTACTCCCTCACTTACTATTGAGCCAGCAATTGCACCAATTTTTGATGATCTAAAGACATCTTTTACTTCTGCAATTCCTATAATTTCCTCTTTTATATCTGGATCTAATAAGCCAGATAATTGTTGTTTGATATTATCTATGAGGTCATATATCACGCTAAAATAATGTAAATCTTGACCATTTAACTCAATTAGTTTCTTTGCTTTGACATCAGCTCTAACATTAAAACCTATAATCTTAGAATTTGAACTCATTGCAAGATTAGCATCCGATTCTGTTATTGCTCCAACTCCACTATAAATAATATCTAACCCAACATCGTCATTTTTAATTGCTTTTAATGATGAGACAATTGCTTCAGCACTTCCTTGAACATCGGATTTAATAATAAGGTTAATGATTTTTTTTGATACACTACTTTCAGAATTAAAACTATCTATCGAAAATGTTTTTTGCTTTGACTGCATTTCAATTTCTTTCTGTTTAGACTCTCTCAAGGATGCTATTTCCTTGACTTTTCTCTCGTCACTAGTTGATATTAATTTATCAGCTACATTTGGTGTCCCAGATAATCCTGTTATAACAACTGGAACACTTGGTCCAGCAAAACTAATCTCGTTATTGAATTCATTAAACATTGCTCTTACTCTTCCAAATTCTTTGCCGACTAAAACATAATCCTTTTTATTAAGAATACCAGATTCAATAAGTACAGTTGCGACTGGACCTCTTCCTTTATCCAGAGAAGATTCTACCACAGTGCCTATTGCAGCTCCTTTAGCTGATGCTTTTAATTCTAGGATTTCAGATTGTAGTGTGATTGCCTCAAGTAATTGATCTATACCTTCTCCTGTAACCGCAGAGACTTTAATACATATCGTGTCACCACCCCATTCTTCTGTTAACACGTTCTTGTTACTCAATTCAGTTAAAATTTTCTCGACATCTGCGTTTTCTTTATCTATTTTATTAATTGCAACAATTATTGGGACCTTTGCTGATAATGCATGTTCAATTGCTTCTTCAGTTTGAGGCATAACACCATCATCCGCTGCTACGATAAGCACAACTATGTCTGTAATTTGGGCGCCACGTGCTCGCATTGATGAGAATGCAGCATGTCCAGGTGTGTCGAGAAAAGTAATTTTACCGTTCTTTGTATCTACTTGGTATGCTCCAATGTGTTGAGTAATGCCACCAGCTTCAGAATTTGCTACTTTAGTTTTTCGAATATAGTCAAGTAGAGATGTTTTGCCATGATCAACATGCCCCATAATAGTTACAATAGGAGCTCTTTGTTTCTCTTCTTCAGAGTTGGCTACTTTAGATTCTAAAACTTCATCATCTAGTTCTGAAGTTTTAATTTTTGCCTCATGTCCAAGTTCATCAATAATAAGAATAGCTGTATCTTGATCAAGTGTTTGGTTTATGGTTGCCATGACGCCCATGTTCATCAGTGATTTCATAAGTTCTGATGATTTGATTGAAAGCTTCTGAGCGAGTTCACCCACCGTTATAGATTCGCTAATCTCTACAGTTCTTTTTATTGGTTCTGTAGGCTTCTCAAATTGATGTTGTGAGAGTAAAGATGGGTCTGTCTCTATTTTACGTGTTACTTTTTTAGTTTTTGATTTCAGATGGAGTTCTTTATTCTCAAATTGTTCAATTTTCTGATCTTTATTGAATTTATTTTTCTTCTTCTGAGCAGGCATCTCAGCTAGCCTAGATGGTGTAGCATTATTATTTTTCTTGATAATTTTTTGAGATGGCTCTGGCTTAGCTTTAATTTTTTCAGCCTTATTAAAAGTCTGACTGACTTTTTTTTCAGGTGAGGTCTGCGCATTAATGATTTTCTTTCTTCTTACCTGAATCGTAACATTTCTTGACCCAGGAATGATCTTAGAATTCTTATTATTTTTTCCTCTGTCTTTTAAGGATAAACTCTTTTTAGTATCATTATCAGCCATGTTACTTCCTATTACTCTTTATTGAACCATTTTTGTCTCGCTTCCATTATTATTTTGCCAGCTAACTCTTCGCTTAATTCTATCATGTCTAGTAATTCATCAACAGACAAATCAGCCAAATCATCTTTACTATTGATTTCATGACTATTCAACTTAATGATATTCTCCTCACTTAGATCAGTTATCTCAGTTAATAAATTTCCTTTATCAATTTTGCTTTTCTTGTCTTCAAGATTATCTTTAGCTCGCTTTCTTAGCTCTTCTATGATTTCAGAGTCAAATGCCTCTATTCCACTAAATTCCTCAAGCGAGCAATAAGCTATCTCACTAATTGTGCTAAAACCCTCTGCCGCTAGAATGTTAGCTACATCTTCATCTACATTCAATTCCTGCATAAACATTTCGCTCAGTTTAGAATTTTCCTCGGAAATCTTATTCTCTGCATCCTCCTTACTCATTACATTTAACGTCCATCCAGTCAATTCGCTTGCTAATCTCACATTCTGTCCTCCCCTTCCAATCGCTTGAGAAAGTTGCTCTTCAGAAACTGCAATATCCATTGAATTATTCTCTTCGTCAACAACAATAGATAAAACTTCTGCCGGAGACATTGCATTAATCACAAATTTTGCAGGATCCTCATCCCACATAATAATATCAATCCTCTCTCCACCTAGTTCGTTAGATACCGATTGAACTCGAGAACCACGCATACCAACGCACGCCCCAATTGCATCAAGTTTAGGGTCATTAGATTTAACTGAGATTTTTGCTCTCAAGCCTGGATCACGAGCTGCGCCAAGGATTTCAATCAATCCCTGTCCTACTTCCGGAACCTCAAGTTTGAATAACTCCACTAAAAACTCAGGTGCTTTTCGTGTTATGTATAACTGTGGTCCTCTCGTCTCTGATTGCACATGGCTCAAATAACCCCTTAATCTGTCACCAGACCTAATAACTTCTTTTGGAATCAGGTTATCTTTTAGAATAATCGCTTCATCAATTGTTCCCTTATCAGGCATACCTAAATCAATAAATACATTACCCTTCTCTACTCTTTTTACTATACCGAAAATTAATTGTCCTACTTTAGGCAAATATAAATCTACTATTCTGCTCCTCTCTGCATCTCTTACTTTTTGTACTATCACATTCTTTGCTGTTTGAGCTAGTATCCTACCAAACTCTATAGATGGAATTTCCTCTTCATAGTAATCATCAATTTTTAGGTTATTGGTGGTCGCAAACTCGTGATCTTTTAAAACTTGCTGATCATCCATGTCTATCTCCACTTCATCTACTACTCTCCATCGTCTAAATGTTCTATAGCTTCCAGTTGATAAATCTATCTCAACCCTCGCATCAATATCTTTTTTTTGCTCAAGACGATATTTTTTCTTTACAGCGCCAGCAATTGCTTGCTCAATCGCATCTACGATAACTTCTCGACTAACATTTTTCTCATTTGATACTGTTTCAACAACTAGTAATATCTCTTTATTCATTTTTTAAACCTTTATTTCTCTATTTAAATTTGCCTTTTGGATTTGATCATAGGGTATAGTGATTTTAATCTTATTAGTCTGGAATATAATATCTGATGTGGATACATCAACAATAGTACCTTTAATATTTTTTAAACCATTCAATGTTTTTTTTAACTTTACAATTACCTTTTCTCCAATATATTGCCTATAATCATCCAAAGAAAAAAGCTCTCTGTTAATCCCTGGTGAACTTACCTCAATTGACATATCTTTAAAATCTACAAAAGATTTATTATGTTTTACAACATCATCTATAATATTTGAAACAAGAGCACAATCATCTAAAGTGACACCACTTGTTTTTTCAATTATTATCTCTGCCTTTCTGGCATTCTTCCAACCTGCAATTTTCACATTAAGCACTCTAATGTCCTTTTTCAACACTAAATCATTGACAATTTGCATAAGTTCAAACTCTAAATCATTCATCTGTATTAAACAACAAAATAGCCCCATTTGGGGCTACGACTCAATTGTATAATATTTCTTTTCAATAAAGTAGAGAAATAATATGATTTTTTT
>MDTA01047023.1_pt1 | contig 16824 bp, 9 predicted proteins | sample 811151 | NCBI WGS metagenome assembly MDTA01 (sample SAMN05326648, study PRJNA326480) | marine metagenome | isolation source: seawater | place: Indian Ocean: South | collected 2010 | reverse complement strand
ACCTCATCCGCACCGGTTGGACTGAGTACATTTCTCGGTGTGTTTACGCCGACGATCCTCACCATTCTGGGTGCCATCATGTATCTGCGCTTCGGCTGGGTCGTGGCAAATGGTGGTATTTGGGGCGCCGTCGCCATCGTCGTGATCGCCAACCTGATCACTGCGGTCACGGCACTTTCGGTCTCCGCTTTGTCCACCAATATGCGTGTCGGCGCCGGTGGTGCGTATTTCATGATCAGTCGGTCGCTGGGTTTAGAGATCGGAGGAGCGATTGGCCTTCCGCTGTTCCTCTCGCAGGCCATCAGCTTGACGCTCTATTGCTACGGTCTCGCCGAGTGTATCCAGATGTTTTGGCCGGAGGCGCCGGTTTCTATTTTGGCCGGTACGCTGGTCCTCGTTGTGAGCGCACTGGCGGCACGCTCGACCGTGTTTGCCCTGAAGATGCAAATACCGATCATGGCCTTTGTGGGGCTTTCGATCCTTAGTTTGCTGCTTGGCGCGGACTGGGGAGGGAGTCCCGATCCCAGTTTAGGAACCTATCAAGACGCCAGCTTTTGGGGGCTCTTTGCAGTCTTCTTCCCCGCAGTGACCGGCATTTTAGCTGGTGTGAGTTTATCGGGGGATTTGGCAGATCCGGAACGCTCGCTTCCTCGAGGTACACTTCTCGCCGTGATCGCTGGTGCCGTTATTTATCTCATCATTCCTGTGGCTCTCGGCTTATCCGGTGATTTTCAGACCCTGTCCAAGCCCTTGGCATGGATGGAGGTCGCCTGGATCGGGGTGCTGATTATCCCAGGACTTTGGGGTGCTGTGCTCTCCAGCGCAATCGGATCCATTTTGGCAGCGCCTCGAACACTTCAGGCCATGGCCGAAGACAAATTAGTCTCGCCGAAGTTGGGTGAACTCGATGCACGGGATGGGGAGCCCAAACGAGCCCTTTGGCTCAGTGCTGCGGTCGCCTTTGCAGCCGTATTTTTAGGCGATCTGAACGCGGTCGCAACGACGGTCTCGATGTTCTTCCTCACCACTTACGGGATGATCAATATCGTTTGTGGCTTGGAAGGGCTCGTCGGGGATCCAAGCTTTCGTCCTCGATTTCAGGTGAACTGGATCCTGCCCTTGGCCGGTGCCGCAGCATGCCTTTGGGTGATGATGTTGATCCACCCGGTGGCAGCAACCGTGGCGATCGTTTGCGAAATTGGGATTTGGGCTTGGCTTTCTCGTCGGGCGCTTCAAGCCAGTTGGGGGGACATGAGAGGGGGGACCCTAATGTCCCTCGCAATTTGGTCTTTGGTGCAAAAGCGTCGTCAGCGTGAGCATCCCCGAAGCTGGCGCCCACACATCCTGATCTTCACCTCCGATGTGGGCAGAAATATGCGGATGGTCGATTTGACCTGGGCGTTTAGTTTGCGCCGAGGCGTCGTGACTGTCTGTTCGCTGGTGGAGGGGGATTTGGATGAGGAGGAGCCCCTGGTTCAGAGGGCAATGGAGGAGGAGAGTTACCTGACCCACAAGGGGGTGACTGCTTTTTGCGAGGTGCACGTGGTCCCGGACATCGAGTCGGGTATGGTCACGGTCGCTCAAGCCAATGGTATTGCGGGGCTTGCTTCCAACACGGTGATGCTCGGCTTTCCCGACAATGATGAGTTCCTCGTGCCTGTGGTGCGCGTGATGAGGCGACTCGATCGGCTCGGAAAATCCTTGCTCTTGGCCCGCATCGAGCGACAAGAATTACCACGAGATCGCAGTATTTCCATCTGGTGGGCGGGTCGTGAGAACAACGGCGACTTGATGTTGCTGTTGGCCCACCTGTTGCGTCAGAATGCAGGCTGGCGCCGAAGTCGGCTCACCCTCCGAAGCATCGTGGCTGATCCGGACGAGGCCGACGTGCTGCACGACGAAATGAAAGCGATGGTCGAAGAGATTCGAATCCCCGCCCAAGTCCAAGTTTTACCTCTGACCGCCGGGTCATCGGTTGGTGATATTATCCAGACCTATTCTCGCCGAGATACGCTGACAATGCTCGGACTCGGTCTTCCGCCGGTGGGTGAAGAGAGGGAATACGTCGATCGAATTCAGAGCTTGATTGGCGAGTTGGATAATGTGCTCCTCGTTCGGAACTCCGGCCCCTTTAAAGGGAAGCTCTTGTAGGCTTGTGCGGTTTTGCTGGCAGGCTTTTCGAGCCTGGTTTATCCCATCATCGCCCTATTGGAGTTCAATGATGAACCGTGTTGCCCTGTTCGCCTTTGCAGGTTTCCTGCTCGCCTGCCCTCAACAAACGGATACCCGTCCAGATCCCGTCTGCGGTGATGGAAAGGCGGAAGCCTGGGAGTCTTGTGATGACGGTAACGATATTGCGACCGACGAGTGCACGAACGAGTGCAAGCCGGCCCGGTGCGGTGACGGCATCGTTCGGGAGGGTATTGAAGAATGCGATGACGGGAACACCATCAAGACGGATACCTGTCTCAACGATTGTCGAAACAGCTACTGCGGTGACGGCTACATTCATGAAGGGGTCGAAGATTGCGATGACCGCAACGAGCGAGCCACCGATGACTGCAACGCATGCTCCTTCGCCGCCTGTGGCGACGGTGCAATCCAAGCGGGTGAGGAATGCGATGACGGAAATGAGATTAGCACCGATGCTTGTCTGTCAGATTGTACAGAGGCGAATTGCGGTGATGGTGTTGTCCAGGAGGGCGAGGAAGCCTGTGACGATGGCAATGATGTTGATACCGATGAATGCTTGAGCAACTGCATCGAAGCCCGTTGTGGTGATGGAATTGTTCAGGGGGGCGTCGAGGATTGTGATGACGCCAACGAGATCGATACAGACGCGTGTCGAAACACCTGTGCGGCTGCTGTTTGTGGTGATGGCGTCCTTCAGGAAGGCGTGGAAGGTTGTGATGATGGTAACCTCGATACGGGCGACGGTTGTGCCAGCGATTGTCGAGTCGAGTCCTGCGGTGATGGTGTGGTCCAAGAAGGTGAGGAGTGTGATGACGGTAACGAAATCGATACAGATGCCTGCACGGTTCTTTGTGCCGACGCCGTTTGTGGCGATGGCATTGTGCAAGAGGTCGTGGAGGCCTGTGATGACGGCAATGAGGTCGATACCGACGCGTGTCTGAATACCTGCGAAGTCGCCAGTTGCGGTGATGGGGTGACCCAAGAGGGCGTCGAAGATTGCGATGATGCCAACGATGAGGATGGTGATGAATGCTCGAATGCGTGCCAGTCGCCAGCCTGTGGCGATGGAATCGTCCAAGCGGGGGAGGCCTGTGATGACGGGAATGACCAGACGATGGATGCATGTTCTGGCTGCCAGATCGTCTCTGGCGGGCTTCAGTTCAGTGAACTGGTCGTAACTCCAACCGACGCCGAATACGTGGAGATTCACAACCCTAGTGATCAGGACGTCGATTTAGCCGGTCTCTACATCGCCGATTATCCCAGCTATTGGAGTCATGCTTACGATGGTGGCAGTGAGCCCGCTCGTTCTGACTTCTTCGCTCGGTTTCCCGAGGGCGCGACCATCGCTCCCCGCGGGTTTGTTGTCGTCTCGATTCAGTCGGCATCGGATTACCAAGAGGCTTACGGACAACTGCCAGATTACGACCTGGATTCGGAAGATGCTTTAGCGCCATCGCTGATCGGCGAGATTGGTTCCTCTGCAACGTTGACCAATGGTGATGAGATGCTGATTCTATTCTCCATCGACGAGAATGGTGTCGTGACCGATCTGGATTATCTTCTTTGGGGCAATCGGGATGATGCGCTCACCAAGGGGGGGCAAGCGGTGGGTGACCATGTCTATGCGGCTGAAACACCTGCTGGCGAGCAAGCCTACATCGGTAGCCCAAGGATCGGTCAGAGCGCTCATCGCTGTGATCCTTTGGAGGGCGATCAGGCAGCCGAGGGTGGTAATGGCGCCGACGGCGCCGATGAGACGAGCGAGAACCTAGGCGACACGTGGTCCTTTAGTGACGCGCCGTCGCCACGGGCAGCGCCAGCACCCGCCACCTGTCTGCCTGAGGAAGGTTAATCGATATGTTTGCGGTCCTTTCGCCGGCCAAGAAACTGGATTTCTGTTCGCTCGATACCGAGTTGCCTCACACGCAACCTCGGTTTCAGAATGACACGGAACAGTTACTGAAAAAAACCCGAACCTTGAGCAGCCGTAAGCTGCAAGACTTGATGGGGATCTCGGAGGCTTTAGGCACGCTGAATCAAGAGCGATTCCAACAGATCGAACTACCGGTATCGCCGGATAAAGGGAAACAAGCTGCCCTGGCATTTGCTGGTGATACCTACACCGGACTGGATGCACCGAGTCTGAGTTCCGATGACCTCGCCTTTGCTCAAAACCATCTGGGCATTCTCTCCGGGTTTTATGGCCTGCTCCGACCGATGGATTTGATCCAACCCTATCGGCTCGAGATGGGAACGAGGCTCCAGACTCGCCGAGGCAAAGACTTGTACGCTTTTTGGGGCGACCGAATTCGGAAGCAGATCGAGGCGGAGGTATCGAAACACCAGACACCGGTGCTCGTGAACTTGGCAAGTAAGGAATATTTCAAAGCAACCTGTCCGAAGGATTTGGGGCTTCGAACCGTGACGCCTAATTTTTACGAAATGCGTCCGAATGGACCGAAGATGATTAGCTTCCTTGCTAAAAAAGCCCGCGGAATGATGGCGCGCTACATGATTACCAACCGCATCGAAGATCCAGAGGGGCTAAAGGCATTTGATCAGGACGGTTACGTCTACGACCCCGACGGCTCGGAGCCGGATCATTGGCGGTTCGTCAGGGGTTGAGGGCTTTCCAGCGCGCCTGAATCAGGGATCGGGACAGAGTTTGTTCTTCCGCCTGAAGACTCTTTAGGTAGTCAGCGACCGGTTGGCGCCACGAACGGTGTAAGCGTGTTGCTTCGGGATCAAAGGCTTTCAGGGTGTAGTGGTTACCGCCAGCATACATGAAAGAGTTGACCACAACTCGCACCGTCGCATCCTTCGCCATGGGTTTCCCGCCCACCCAAACTTCGCCGCTGCGTATCTCTGCGCCGGTCGTCAGGCTCTGGGTATTCGACATCGTCGTCTTGAGTTGTTCCTTTGATAGGGTGAGGACCACTAAGTCGTTGTCGAAAGGCATGATGCTGCGGAGATCCCTACGGGTGATTTCGCCGGGCTCTAGGTCCTGGCGGAGGGAGCCATGATTGGTGATGGCCACGTTGGCGGCAGGGACGCTGGCGAGCCAGGCGATACCGACCAGTTGGCCCAAATGAGATTCCACCACATTGTCTCGAGCGTGGAGAGCATCCTTTAAATCGCCGAGAACTTCTGCATCTAGTGCACCGAGTCTTGCTTGAGACCTGGTGATTAATCGCTCGAGCCAGGGGTGTTGGATCTTTTGGTCACTCGATTCCAAAGATCGAACGTCGAGGTGCCCCATGCCGTCCTTGACCGTGACGACACAGATTTCTTGGAGTTTATCTTTGGGGTTACAATAAGCGACCCCTCCCAATTGAGCTTTGTCGAAGCGATGAACATGACCACCCATAACGGCGACGAGTCCGTACCGCTGCTGCAGTTCCTGTTGCATGGGTTTCAGCAACTGGGCGTCATCATGCATGAGGATCACCAGTGCATCCGCTCCCCTCTCTTTCAGCGATTGAGCTTCCCGAAGAATGGCGCCTTGATAGGGCTCAAAGCGAAGCTGCTCCACGTGATGAGGCGAGGTGGCCTTGTGGGTTTCTGCATTGGTTAGACCGATGATGCCGAATCGTTTTCCTTTTGCTTCAACGATCATACTGCCCGGGTAAGGACGACCTTCTCGCTTGGGGTCATTCCATCGAACGTTGGCTGCCAGCAGGGGGAATGTAGCTCGGCTTTGGTTGCGCTTCAGGACGTCGAGTCCGAAGTCAAACTCATGGTTACCAAGGGCGGCTGCATCATAGTTGAGGTGATTGAACAACTCGACGATGGGCTCTCCGTGCAGCAATGTCGAAAGCGCTGGCCCCGTCCAACTGTCCCCGCCGGAGAGTAACAGGTCCCGGGTTGGATCATAATTGATGGCTGTCAACTCACGCATGAGCAGTTCAGCGCCGCCCAGTCGTTTTTTCTCGGCTTTCTTCCATTGTCCTCGCAGCCAGCCATGCTCGTCGGCGGTAAAAATAATGCGTACTGCCTCGTCCGAAACGGGTTCAGGATGGCTGGCGCAGGAGGTTGTTGCCAGGATAAGGACGCTCGCCCAGGCTCTCATGCGGAACTCCCAGCATTCAGCAGTGATGACCCCTGACACGAGGCGATGGTATCGGTCAAAGGTTTGGCCTGTTGAACAGGAAGAAGGCGTATTTCTTGGGGCACCGTTTAAAGGGAACAAGCGAGATTGGCTTTATCGCCTCCGCTTTTTCCGTCTTCTCTTCTTTTTCTTCTTTTTAAACTTCTTCAGTCGTTTGCAGTTGGACTTATGTCCGGCTCGACAGCCCCGCTCCAAGCTTTGCTCGATGAGTTCGTTTTCTTTGGCTATTTTCGCCACCGACTCCGCCATGGCGAAATGCTTCTTCTCGACCGAGTTGAGCAGTCCTTGCTGCAAGGTTTCGATCCCCTGAGATCGTTTCCCTGCCTCGATGAGATAGTGGGCGCGCCGAATGTAAGCCCATGCGTCGTCTGGAGCCAGTTCCACAAGCTTTTCGGTCGCTGCGAGCACTTTCTTTGCTGACTTGGACTTGTCCCACCTCTTTGCCAGTTTCTTCAGTTTCGACACATCGCCGATGTCGGCGCAGGCATTGATCGCTTTTGTGTGTTTTGTCTTTGCGTCGGCAACACGGCAGACATCGCCGCTCAAATCCTTCGATTTCGGGCAACTTTTCTCTCGCTGGTGACGTTTCATCGCCGCGCCATCGTCGCCATCAGCAACCCAGGCGTAGTCATCGTTCACATAAAGTAGGTAGAGCGCCCCTTGCGGTCGAGATGTCTTGGCTAGGGGGACGCTGACGGCGTCGCCGCGATGGAGACGGTGGGCCATGGAAGAGAGGGTCTTCGGTCGGAACTGAATCCGGTGCGCAGGCTGACGTCCTTGGCAGTGGATCCAATCGGCTTCATCTCCCAGCATCACATCGCTGATCTTGCAGTAAAATCGCCCCTGAGTACCGACCTTTGCTTCGGTCATTCGCTGCATCAATTCGGGTTTCCATGGCTCGTTACTGGCTGAGTATAGATAGCTCTTTGTGTCCGGTTCCAGGGTGTAGCCGTGGGGAAGCCACTCGCCCTTCAACAGGTCCTCACAGGCGGCTTGGTCGGCACAGCAGCCACGGTTGACGGCATCACTCGAGCGGTACCACTGTTGATCGGGGGCAAGGCATGCCTTTTTCGACACCCATTTGTGACCTTTCCGTTTGGCCCAATCCACATCGATTCGGTAGTTTATTGGATAGACCTGTTCGCGCCACAACTGCAGCGCTTCCATGTTGGCGATTCGGCCACCCTCGATCCGCCTGGAGAGGTCTTTCTCAACGTTGCGGAGCGCTCGATTCTTGGTCATCTGCGCGTCGGTTGTACAGCGCAACGGATTGGCTGGATCAAGAAACTCAGGGGCTTGTTGGCGGTAGTTGAGCATCAGACCGTCGAGTCGGTGCAGAAAGGCCAGGGTTCCGTCTGAGCTGTCTTCAAAGTCATCCCGACGCTTTTGCCCCTGTCGCTCAGCGGCGAGGATGGCCTGAATCCGTTGGTCCACAAGGCTCTGGGCTTCTTCGGCATCCAGACCGCATCCCCAGACCAGACCTGCGGCGAGAAGAAGGGATAATGTTCGTGACCAGCGCTGCAAGAGTTCCTCCCTCGTCTTCAAATACCCTGGCGGCGGGATCGGCGCAAAATCAAGTCTTCGGACTGTTTTCTCATTGAGACTCAAGCGAACGGTCTGCGTTCAGATTGAGGGTTGCTGACCAGGCTTTCAGAGCGTTGGACAACTCAACGGCCATGGTCTTCTGCAGGTTATGACCGCCTCGGGCAAAAACATGTCTCGGGCCTGCATTTGCCGTCGTCGATAGAACTTCGCTGATGGCGGTCTCTACCAAGGGGTCATCCTGTGCCCAGGCGATGAAGCAAGGTGCGTTCATGGTTTCTAAATGCTTACGATGGGCTCGGAAGTCGATCGCAGCCACCATGCGCATGGTTTCGACATAGGCATCATCTGGAACGCTTCGAGGAAAGCCGCCGCGCCGAAAACCTTCTCTGATGATCGGCATCATGATTGTCCGAAGTCGTGAGAATCTAAGAAATGGAGTGACGAGTTGTGCGAGCGATGCCGACCGCATCCCACGGTGTTTACTTAAACCAAGGGCAGCGATCATGGCCACTCCGGCTACCCGGTCGGGATGCCGCGCCGCAATGGCCGCCCCGTAGCCTCCACCCAAGGAGTGACACAGAAGCAGGGACTGGTTGATGCCAAGGTGATCGAGGCAGCGGACAAACCAGTCCGCTCGAGCGCTGAAGTCCGGTTCGGGACAGGCGGCGATGGGGGTGCCTCCGAATCCCGGCTGTTCCGTGCGAATCACGCGAAAGTGTTCGGTGAGAACTGGAGCGATCCAGCGAAAGTCCCGCACAGACCCCGGTCCTCCATGAAGGCAAACAAGCGGCACTCCAGTACCCTCGTCCGTGTAGGATAATGCACCCGCTTCCTTGGCCAGCTGTCGCAAAGGAGGGTCGCTTGGATGCTCAGGACGCATCATCTTCTCCGTTCTGATCATCCTCGGCACCATAATGCCGAGAGCATCTCCATTTCATCGCAGCACTCCACTCTGTTTTATCCATGGAACCTACCGCAGCGTATTACGCTTTTTGAGGTGTCTACCGAACGCGTCATCGCTCCGTCATCGGCGATTCTGCCGGGCTGCCGTAAACGACGATAGTCGCCCTTCTCCAACTGTCAATATTGGCAATTTCAACACATTGGATTCTCTCGCCAAGCTGTATAAGGTCCGCCGCAGATTTACAGGGGAGGCATGCACCATCATGTCAGCCATTCGTATCGAGTCTGATAGCTTCGGAAACATTGAGGTTCCCAACGACAAATACTGGGGAGCTCAGACCCAACGGTCGATCAAGAACTTTCCCATTGGCTGGGAGCGACAACCCGTTGCGATTGTCCGCGCCTTGGGGGTGGTCAAACAGGCAGCGGCTCACGTGAACCGGGAGCAAGGAAAACTCTCCTCAGACTTAGCTGAAGCGATCATTGCGGCTGCGAAGGAAGTGGTTGAAGGTCGGTTTGACGACCACTTTCCGCTGGTGGTTTGGCAAACGGGTTCGGGGACACAGTCGAACATGAACGCCAACGAGGTGATTTCCAATCGAGCCATTGAGTTACTCCACGGGCAGATGGGTTCGAAGGATCCCGTTCATCCCAACGACCATGTGAATATGTCGCAGAGTTCCAATGATACCTTTCCGACGGCGATGCACATTGCGGTGGCGATGACCGCCAACGACCTTCTCATTCCCGCGCTGAAGCATTTACTGGGTGCACTCACCCAGAAAGCCGAAGGGTTTGCTGAGATTATTAAAATCGGGCGCACGCACACCCAGGATGCGACGCCGATAACCTTGGGTCAGGAGTTTGGTGGCTATGCCCATCAACTGAGTCAAGGAATCGGCCGAATCGAAGCCGCCTTGGCGAATATTTACCCGCTGGCTCAAGGTGGGACTGCGGTGGGTACCGGATTGAATACGAAAACTGGATATGCGGAAGCCATCGCCGCAGAGATTGCTCGAATCACGGGCCTTCCGTTTGTCACAGCGCCCAATAAGTTTGAGGCGCTCGCAGCCCATGATGCATTGGTCGAGATGTCCGGAGCCTTGAAAACGGTGGCTTCGAGCTTGTTCAAAATCGCCAATGATATCCGGTTTCTGGGATCAGGGCCTCGTTGTGGTTTGGGGGAACTCATCTTGCCGGCCAACGAGCCGGGTAGCTCGATCATGCCGGGTAAGGTGAATCCGACTCAGGCAGAAGCTTTAACGATGGTTTGTGCCCATGTGCTTGGAAACGATGCCGCGGTGGGCTTCGCCGGGAGTCAGGGACACTTCGAACTCAATGTGTTTAAACCCATGATGGCTTATAATGTCCTCCAGTCCATGCAACTCCTGGCCGATTCTTCCGTCGCTTTTACCGACAACTGCGTTGCGGGGATTCAAGCGGATGAGGAACGGATTTCCAAGTTGATGTGGGAAAGTCTGATGCTGGTCACGGCGCTTGCCCCTGAAATCGGCTACGACCGGGCGACGACGGTAGCGAAAACGGCCCATCAAAATGGGACAACGCTCAAGGAGGAAGCCATTCGGTTGGGATTTGTCGACGAACAAACCTTTGATCGTGTGGTTCAACCTGCGGACATGATTGGTCCTAAGTCATAGGCATCACGACCGGAGAGGACCTCGTTAGACGGGTGCCATTCGTCGTGATCACTTGAGCCATGACCTGTGGGTTTTTGCGACCGACCGATCCTGTGCAGGATCTATGGCTTTTGATTCACCAAGGAGACGCCTCGATCTGCGCTTTGATGCGGGCGGTTTCCGTCATCGCGTGCCACGGAGCGTTCAAAGTCTGCGAGGCTGGTTGCCCTTAAGGCGGAGCAGCTTTAGGTTGTGTCGTCGATGTGTTGTGCAGGATCGGTCCGATGCGATCGGTCGGGAGTTTCGCCGCCATGAGCCTACGCTTGCTGCTCGTCGGGGATATGCATTTAGGGAAACAGCCCCGCCTCAGCTCGACATTGCAAACCCTTGGCATCGAAGGAGCTGATATCGCGCCCTCTGCAGCTTGGCGACGTGCGGCAGAATTGGCCATCGAGCATGAAGTGCATGCTGTTCTGTGCGCCGGTGATTTGGTCAATCAGAAGGAAAACTGCTTCGAGGCACTCGCCGAGTTATTGGGGCCCCTTAAGTTGCTCCAGAAAGCGGGGATCCCTGTGTATGCGGTGGCTGGCAACCACGATGTTGAGGCATTACCGATGATTGCTCAATGGGTCGAAGCTACGGGCTTTCACCTTTTGGGCGCGAAGGGGGTGTGGGAATCGGTCGAGTTGGTGGGTGACGACGACTCGCGTGTTGAAATTGTTGGTTGGAGTTTCCCTTCCCAGGTTTATTTAGAATCTCCTCTCGCCGGATTGCCACCACGGCAAAATACCAAGATCCCTCGCGTCGGTCTTCTTCATTGTGACCGTGATGGTCATTCGAGTTATGCGCCGGTCTCTTCAGCAGAGTTGGTCGCTGCACCGGTGGATGCATGGTTTTTAGGCCATATCCACATTCCCGACCTTCAGGGTCTGCAACAGTCGAGACCAATGGGTTATCTTGGCTGCTTGAGTCCAATCCGTCGCAAAGAGGTCGGTTGGCATGGTCCCTGGCTCGCCACCTTGAATGAGGCTGCGCAATTCGCTCTTGAGCCTCTTCCGGGTAGCCCACTTCGGCTCGAGTCCATCGACTGCGATCTGCACGGGTTTGATGGATCGCTCGAGGCCTTGGAGTCGTATTTTCAGGACCGTGTGAGAAAAACGCTCGAAGCAGCCGACGAGGCGATGGAATTGAAAGACGACCTGCGCGTGGTGCGTGTTCGGTTGCGGCTTTTGGGTGCGGTCGCAGACCCGCTCTTGGTGGACCAGGTGATCGCCGCTGCCGATTATGACAAGTTGAGTGTGCCTATTCACGGTCGGAATTGGGTTGTTGATTGGCTGCGAAACGACTGTACCCGCCAGGTTGATCTTCAGGGGTTGAGTCGAGGGCACGACCCACCGGCTCATCTGGCAAAACAGCAACTCCAGTTGCTGGAAGGCCAGGGCGACGACCTGATCGAAGCCTTCAGGGAATCCCTGCGTCAAAGCGCCCTTGGCTCAGGGCGTTGGTCTCGGTGGCCTGAGCCCGACGAACAAGAGCTACGCCATTTGTTGCTCCGACGAGGCGCACGCCAACTGGCGCAATTGTTGGCACAAAAAACCGAGGTTTCCGGTGAAACTTGAACGTTTACACCTTTGTCGGAGTGTCGGTTTACCCGACGGTCTTGACGCGATTGAACCGGCACCTGGGCTGAATTTAATCCTTGGCGCCAATGGCTCCGGAAAGTCGAGCCTGACGGCGGGAGTCCTGCAGTCATTGTTCGACGAGGTGGAAGACGAGCAATTGGTGATGACCATGAATCTGAGTGAGGGAGTGAGTTTGAGTCATGCTCACGGCAAAAGCACTTGGAAAGGAGGCATTCCTCAGATCCCGCCAACGCATTTGGCAAGTAGTTATCGACTTGGGCTTTTGGATTTGGGCCAAGAAGGAGATTCAGAAGCCGATTTAGTTCAGCGTTTAAAGCGTGAACTTGCGGGCGGGTACGACCTGGGTGTGCTGAGCGAGGGGCGTCGCCTCAAACAAGGTTATGGCCGGACGGCTTGGCAAACTCACCATGGGGCAGAACAAGCGCTTCAAAAGGCTCTAAATCGCTATGATTCCTTGCAGCGAAAACAAAGGGGCTTAGCCCTTCTGAAAGAAGAACTGCGTCTGGCGGAACAAAGTCAGGCTCGCCAGCAGGATCTGGAACAAGCCAAACGCTACTTGGAAAGAAGAAAGACGATCGCCCAAGATGAAGCCATCGTTGCCGCCGCCCCCCAAAATTGGCGCGAGATTCCTCTGGATGCTGTGGAACAGGTTCAGCGCATGGAAAGCCAACTGGCCGAGTGGGAAGAACGATGGCGTGAGCTGGAACGAGAGTTCCGGCGTCATAAAGAAGAGGTCGGAGCTTTAGCGCTCGATGAACCTTTGGCCGAAAGTGATCTGACCGCGTGGCGTCACCGAGCCAAGCGCTTGGAAGGTTGGGAACGGGAGCGGGTTGATCGGCAGCGTCAACGAGCGTCATTGACCCCGACGTTACAGGTCGAGGACCAAGGTCAACTCCTGCCAAACATCGATGCGCTCGAGGCAAAAATCCTCGAGCGATCCACTTTGCTCCAACAACGAGATGCACTAGAGGTCATTGATCCAGGAGATGGGACCCCGTCGGATCAACGGCCTGAGTCGATCCAATTGGGGCGAGGCTTACTCTTTCAATGGCTCCATTCGGCTCGCCCCCGGCAATTACCTCCGTGGATCCTTTTTGTTCTCGCCCTTTTGGTACTCATGGGATCGGTGTTGGGAATCCAAGGGGAGTGGCTCGGTTACGGGGTCGCTGCGCTGGCTTTGTTCATGTTGGTGTGGACACGGCATGAACCTGAAACGGGTCGGACTCGACTCCAGCGAGACTATGAAAATACCGGGCTGCCTCGACCCCAATCTTGGGACGAAGATGCAGTCGGTGAAACGATGATTCACCTGAATGAACAACTGCAAATCGAAGATACGGTTCGACTTCAGGCTCAGCTTCGTCGTCAAAACGAGTCCGCTCGAACACGTCTCCAGGGGAAGTTGGATGAACTTGACGACGAGTTGAAAGGGATTGCTCGCAGTTTGGGGCTCTCGGAGGATATTTCCGGGTTGGGGTTGCGGGAAGCGGTCGAGGCGCTCAAAGACCGACGGATGTTGGCTAAACTCGAAGGCGAGGTGGAGGTAGCTGAAAAAGCGATAAATGCCCTTCGGAATGATGCCCTCGAAGCCTTGGCGTGTTTCGGCTTGAAGACACCCATTGACGGTCCGGGCTTGGATGCCTTCGTGGAAAACCTTGCGGACCGTAGTCGCAAGTTGACGCATTTACGGACTCAAAAGGGACTTTTGGAGGAGCGGTCGACTCAACTGACGAGTGATCGGGATCAGCTGCTTGAGCGTCGAGACCTCGTGCTCGATGGTGGTGATCTCGATGCGTTAAAAGCTCGAGTCGTGGAGGCGGTTGCAGCGCGCGATGCCGAGGTTCGCCTCGATCGGGATCGTCGGGAGCTTGAAGAAATCGCTGCGCAAATCGATGACCCCGAACTCCTCGATTGCGATGATGAGGATCTCCAAGTTTTCGCCAGATCATGCGAGCAGGCGTTTGCGAACGTCGCAGTGCTGAGTGAGCAGATCGGATCCATCGAGGCGGATATTCAGAGGACTCAAGACGATGCTCCGCTGAGACAAGCGGATCAAAGCTTAGAGTCGGCGAGCGAAGAGTTGGCTCGTTTGTATGAGGAAGGCTTAGAGTGTTTGGCTGACAAGTTCTTAGCTGCACGGCTCCAAGCTGATTACCAATCCCAATCCTCCCCACAGCTTTTCGGGCGTGTCCGGCAGCGACTCGAGACTTTTACTCAAGGGCGCTACGAACTGGAGTTGAGAGGCAAAGCGTTGCGGGCTGTGGATCACGGAGGCTTGGGTAGCCAGTCACTCGGCGCACTCTCTCACGGGACTCGAGTGCAATTACTGTTGGCGGCACGACTTGCATTTATTGAGGCACACGAAGGGGAAAGCAGGCTCCCACTCTTTCTGGATGAAGCCCTTTCCATCACCGATCCGGAGCGATTCGAAGCCGTGGTGACGGTACTGATGGACCTCGTCGATCAAGGACGACAGATCTTCTACTTGAGTTGTGATGATGCAGACGTGCATCGTTGGGCCCGAGCAACTCAGAGTCTCGGGCGACCTGCACCCAACGTCATTCGTTTGGGACATCTCGCTGAACTTAGCGAATACGTGGAACCGCCGGAGGTGCAAGAGCCGCAGCCTGGAGAATCGGCGGCGGATTACGGTGTTCGGATCGGTGTTGCTCGGTTCGGCCTTTGGTCCTCCTTTGAGTCCTTGGATTTGTTTTATCTAATCGAGGACCGATTGGATCTTGTTCATCGCTTGCGACAGGTTCAACAGCGACGGGTTGGGCCTTATGTTGCGCTTCGTTCTCGTGCTCGGAATCCGGCCCATTTGACCCATGAGGAGTTGGCTTTAATCGATCACAGGATTGCGCTTTTTCGCGATTTCTTACGTCTTCAACGGGTGGGTCGAGGCGCACCGATTCGACGGGAAGTCTTTAACGATGATCGACTCAAGCCCTCCTCTCGTGCCCTTGTTGAGGATTTAGTTCAGGCTGTCGATGGCGATGTCGTTGCGCTCATGGACTGTGTCAAGGCTCGGCAGGGTGATGCCTTTCGTCGCAAACAACGGGACCTCGCAGATGTTGTCGAACAAATACTTGAAGAAAGCGGTGCTCTTGATCCGCGACCCATACTGGGCGACCCCGCTCGTTTGGGCCGGTTGGCTGATCTCCATGGGGACCGATTGGATGGGGAGCAAATCGCGTCCTTGGACCGGCGCTGGAGCCAGCGAATTCTTGGTCTCGAGTTGACGGTTTCTACAGCCACGACGACCGACTGAGACGCCCAGCATGGGCAGCCGAACATCCTTGGCGAGGTGATCGGTGGGCACTTGGGCGATTGCCGATAGCGTCGGGCCCACGTCTTGAAACGGAAAGCGTTTGCTCGACCACTCCACAGACGGTCGTTGAACGTGTATGTTCGTTCGTAGGCGGAGGTGCTCCCGGCATGCGCAGCGTATCGATGGCAGCCATGGTGCTGTGTCTAGGTTGTCATTCAGCCATCGAAGCTCCGACTGATTTTGATGAGTTACTCATCTTTCTCTTCGATCATTTCGATGATGAGGACACCGACCATCTGGTGGCAGGTGTCGAAAATTTAGTCGCGTACGTGGAGGGTCACCGACCCGAATTAAAACAGGGTTACGTCGTGGATAACCTCAGTTCCGAAGTGGTGGAGGAGATCGAAGGTGAAGCCCATGATCTTACCGATCTTTTGGGCGTTGCCTTTACCCATGACTTCCAGCACTCGCTTCAGACCATGGTCGACGCACAGGTTCTTGATGATCCGATGGTTTATTGGCCTGGAAAGTATGAAAAATACGACAAGAGCCCTGTTACGGATCGGGAGTGTTTTCTCGCCAACAGTTGCCCCCGGTATGTCCAGGATACGGCGTCGATCAATAATCTGCCTCTCGGGCTGACGGCAGACGTTGAATACCGTGCCGTCTACCGTTGGATCGAAACCTCGGTAGGACCAGCGATGGTGCAACGAAATCATCTCCTGCGCTTGGCGAAATTCAACTGGGATTGGATCGAAATGGAGTTCCAGTACTACCTGGGCGTCCAGGTTGAGTTGGAAGCCGACAGTACCAATCGAACCGAAGCAACCTGGATGCTCGCCAACATGGGCGAGTCGCCGATTCCGGTCGACTTGGGGATTCAGTTGGCCTTGGACTCAATGCGGGGCAGTGCGGAGGCTTGGGATGTCTATCTCGAGACCAGAGACGACTAAACCATTTAAACGGGGCATCGACGGGTCGGGCTTGGTCTTCATGCCAGGCTAGATGCGACTCCGCTGGAGGGTCGCAAGCAGCCTTTAGAACGGCTTTGGCTTCAGAACAGAGTTGAAGTAATCCTTTAAGTCTTCTCGCCTGCAGGCCTTGCAGGTTCGGGGTGAGGTTCAGTACGATTTGACGTCTAACTGGAGAAAAAATATGGTTACTGAACCGATGGAGCCCCTGCGTCACGACCCCAACAGCACCGCCCACGAAGAGACCGTGACTTGGCTTGCCAGTGGAGATCAGCCGAACCCACTCACGACCATGGAGCGGGCTCGTCGAGAACGAGAAATGCGGCGGTCAAGCGCTGCGCCGCGTCCTGAACTCTTGGAAAACGTTCGCCATGCGTTTTTGTCCTTTGATCCTCAGGACGACAGCGAGATGGAGACAGATTGTTTTCATATGGACATCGCCGAGGTGCGAGACCGTCTCCCTGAATCGGTTCTGCTCGCTTATGATCATTACCGCCATTACGTCGAAGGTTACCGCTGGGGTGCCGTGCGCGTTCTCGCCCGTTACGTT
>MDTA01021992.1_pt1 | contig 16835 bp, 14 predicted proteins | sample 811151 | NCBI WGS metagenome assembly MDTA01 (sample SAMN05326648, study PRJNA326480) | marine metagenome | isolation source: seawater | place: Indian Ocean: South | collected 2010 | reverse complement strand
TAAGAGAACTTTTATAGAACAAAAAAAGTTTAGGTTTTGTTCTATGCTTACAAAAAAACAAAAAAATTTACTGATATATATCAACGAGAAGTTGAAAAATGATGGTGTTTCACCATCTTATGACGAGATGAGAGAATCTCTGAATTTAAAATCCAAATCAGGAATTCACAGGCTTATTTCAGCTTTGGAGGAACGTGGTTTTGTAAAAAGGCTTGCGCATAAAGCAAGAGCGTTAGAAGTTGTTAAGTTGCCTGAAAACGCTGGCGTAAAAGATTTATATAATAATTTTACACCAAGCATAATCTCTGGTGGGCTAGATAGAGTAAATAAAAAAAAGAATAATGATAAATATATTCCAGTAATAGGAAAAATTGCAGCTGGTTTACCAATCGAAGCTTTAGAGAATGAAAATGAAAATATACCCTATCCTCCTAATCTTAATAATAAAAACGAAGAATTTTATGGACTTAAAGTTGAAGGAGACAGTATGATCAACGCTGGTATAAACGATGGTGATACTGTTATAATAAAAAAATCTAACACAGCTGATAATGGAAAAATAGTAGTTGCTCTAATTGACGATCACGAAGCAACTCTAAAAAGACTCAGAAAAAAAACTAATTCTATAGCCCTTGAAAGTGCAAACCCTGCTTATGAAACGAGAATTTTCAATCCTGAAAGAGTAAAAATTCAAGGCATACTGGTATCTCTATATAGAAACTTTTAGATTTATAATATATTACTCTAGAATTATTATGGTAATAACTAGATTTGCTCCATCACCAACAGGTAATTTGCATATCGGAGGTGCAAGAACCGCTTTGTTCAATTTTCTTTATTCGAAAAATCAAAAGGGGAAGTTTTTGTTAAGAATTGAGGATACTGACAAGGATAGATCCAAAAAGGAATTTGAAAGTCAAATAATATCAAGTTTAAAATGGCTAGAAATAGATTTTGATGAAAAAGAAATATATCAATCAAATAATATAGCAAAACATATTGATGTAGCTAAAGAGCTTTTGAATAAAAATCATGCCTACAAATGTTATTGTCAACCAGAAGAATTGGAGCAGGAAAGAAATCAAGCAAAAGCTAAAGGAGTAAATTATATATATAGCGGAAAGTGTAGAAACCTCAAAGAAGAAAAAAATATACCATTTGTAATTAGATTAAAAATAGAAAAAAATAAAAAAATAATTCTTTATGATGGAGTTCAGGGAAATGTTGAAATAGACACAAATACTATTGAAGATTTTATAATATTAAGATCAGATAACTCACCAACATATAATTTGTCTGCTTCAGTTGATGATAAAATTATGAACATTAGTCATGTTATAAGGGGAGATGATCATAAAATTAATGCAATAAAACAAATCATATTATTTAAATATATGGATTGGAAAATTCCAAAATATTTTCATATTCCGCTTATTCATTCAACTGAGGGGAAAAAACTATCTAAAAGGGACAATGCATCAACAACAGATGATTATAAAAAAATTGGTATTTTACCAATAGCACTAAGAAATTACCTTTTAAGATTAGGGTGGTCATATAAAGATAAGGAAATATTTAATAATGAGGAAAGTATAAAATTTTTTAACTTAAAAAATATAGGAAAATCACCGTCAAGATTAGATTTTGAAAGAATTAAATCATTAAATGAATATTATATCAAAAATTTAAAAGAAAAAGAACTTTTTGATTATTTTATTATTTTCCTAAATGAATATAAAAAAAAATTAAACGAAAAATATTTAAAAATTATTTTTGAAAATTTAAAAATTTTAAAAAATAAAGCAAAAACACTTGAAGATATCTATAATAATTCAAAATTTATTTTTGAATATAATTCAGACTTAGTATTACAAAGTAGTTTAATTACTGAAAAAAACAAAGTTTATTTAAAATATTTTCTAAATGAAATATCAAAAATAGAAAGTTATTGTGACAAAAAGATAGTAGAAATTTCAGAAAGAGTCTTAAAAAAAAATAAAATTAAATTTAAAGAACTTGGTGAGCCACTTAGAATGATATTAACTGGCTCATCTAAAGCACCAAGTATAAAAGAAATTGTCAAAATACTTGGTATAAATGAAACTATTTCTCGGCTAAAGCAGTATATATAAATTAGACATTGCTAATCAAAACTGATAATAAGCTTTCTCGATGAATAATAATGCTAAAATTAAAATAGGAAATAATGAATTTAATTTTCCTATCAAAAAAGGCTCAGTAGGTCCTTCTGTAATTGATGTTTCCAAACTTTATGCTGAAACAGATCATTTTACTTTTGATCCAGGTTTTACATCAACAGGAAGTTGTGAGTCCTCAATAACGTATATAGATGGTGACAAAGGTCAGTGTTATTACAGGGGCTATCCAATGGATGTGTTAGCTGAAAAAAGTAATTTTTTAGAAATTGCATATTTACTTTGGTATGGTGAACTACCAACAAAAACTGAGTGGGATGAATTTTCTAGTGCAATAAAAAATCATACAATGGTTCACGAACAAATCAGAGTGTTTTTTAACGGTTTTCGTAGAGGAGCTCATCCAATGGCAATCATGGTTGCTTCTGTGGCTGCTTTGTCTGCATTTTATCCTGATTCAATAAATATAAAAGATCCAGAGCAAAGACGTATTTCAGCAAGAAGAATGGTTGCAAAAATCCCAACATTGGCGGCTATGGCATACAAATATAGTTTGGGTCAACCATTTGTATATCCTGATAACTCTTTGCCTTATGCAGAAAATTTTATGCAGATGTGCTTCGCAGTTCCGGCAGAAAAGTATAAAATTAATAAAGTTTTTGCTAATGCATTAGATAAAATTTTCATTTTACATGCTGATCACGAACAAAACGCTTCAACCTCCACTGTAAGATTGGCAGCGTCATCTGGAGCAAATCCTTTTGCTTCAATTTCAACCGGATTTACATCTTTATGGGGGCCATTACATGGTGGAGCTAATGAGGCAGCCCTCAATATGCTTAAAGAAATTGGTGATGTTAAAAATATTCCTAAGTATATCGAAAAAGCTAAAGATAAAAAAGATCCATTTAAACTAATGGGTTTTGGACATAGAGTTTATAAAAATTACGACCCACGTGCCAAGGTAATGCAAAAAACTTGTCATGAAGTTCTAAATGAAATTGGAAATACAGACAATAAATTACTTCAAGTTGCTAAAGAACTTGAAAATATTGCTCTAAATGACGAGTATTTTATTGAAAAAAAACTATATCCAAATATTGATTTTTATTCAGGAATAACTCTAAGTGCAATGGGCTTCCCCACTACAATGTTTACAGTATTATTCGGTTTAGCAAGAACAGTGGGGTGGTTAGCACATTGGAAAGAAATGATGATAGATCAAAAAACAAAGATTGGCAGACCGAGACAACTTTATACTGGCCCTAGTCCAAGAGCATTTAAGGAATTAAACAAAAGATAATTAATTTAAATTTTTAATTAAATCATCAGCAATTAGCTTTGAAGTATTTTTATTTGATAATTCTTTTAAAATAACACTATAATGATTTACTAAATTTTTTAATTTTTCCTTATTATTAAAAAAATCTTCTAGCTTTGAAATAATTTTTTTTGAATTACAATTACCTTGTATAAACTCTGGTATTATTTGTTTATTTGCAATGATATTTATTATATTAACATATTTTACTTTAACAAACGGCTTGATTATAAAATAGTTCATCCAGCTAATTTTATATATTGTGATGAAAGGAACTTGTAATTTACACAAATCTAAACTTATTGTTCCTGATTTTGCTATTGTTACTAAAGAATTTTTAAAATATTCTATTTTTAATTTTTCATCGATATTAACAAAAAAAGTAATATTTTTTAATTCTACTAAATATTCTTTAACAATATCTGCTGTATCCTTGGTAACAGCAAAATGATATTTAAATTGATTATTGTATTTTTTAATAATTTCTAAAAATATTGGCATAAAAATATGTATTTCTTTTTTCCTACTACCAGGACAAAAAGAAATAATTTTTTTTTCTACACTCGAGTCATAAATTGAATTTTTAAAATTTTCAAAGAATGGGTGACCTACAAAATCGTTATTTATGGAGTATTTATCAAAATATTTTTTTTCAAATTTAAAAAGTAAATATATTTTATCTATTAAATTTCGAATATTGTGACCTCGACTTTCTCTCCAAGCCCATATTGTGGGAGCTACGAAATGAAAAAATTTTGTTTGAATTTTTTTTCTTTCTTTTATTTTTTTTATAACTTGAAAAACAAAATCTGGAGAATCTACTGAAAAAACAATATCAGGTTTAAAATCTTCTAAATATTTAACTGTTTGATCAATTTTTTTTTTAATATAAAAAATATTTTTAATAACATCTGTAATTCCAAAAAAAGTAATTTCTTTATTTTCAAATGGACCGTCAATCCCTTTATTTTTCAAATTTGATCCAACAATGCCTTTGATGTCATATTTTTTTACATCTATACAATCTATAATTTTAGATGCTAAAATATCGCCTGATACCTCGCCTGTTATAACAAAAATTTTTTTTTTCATTAGGATGCAGTTATAAAAAAACCATGCTTATTTGCTAAATTTACTGCTTTTTTCTGATCAAGAAAAATATTTTGATTTTTTTTTAAAAAAATACCCTTTAACTTGGATTTGACGCATAATTCAACAGTTTTATAACCTATAGTCGGCAAATCATAACTCAAACTTTGTTTTTTTTTTGGTAATTTAATCAATACACCTGATTTTCCCGTAATTTTTAGTTTAATTTTTGCAACTCTTTTTAACATTTCATCTGTTCCTTCAGCTGCTTCTATGGCTATAACGTAACCATTGTCTAACAATATTCCCTGGGCAATATCAAATTTGCTTAAAGTATCTAGAATTTTTTTTCCTTTTGAAAAATCTTTAATATCTTCGGCAGAAGGTTTGCTTTTTGTAATAGTTTTATTTACTAATAAATGTTTACAATAAGTATGGCTATCAATAACTTTAATATTATTTTTTTTTAAAATTTGTTTAGCAAAATTTAAAATATTACCATCACCCTTTTTAAATACTTTCATCAATTTTGGTATATAAGAAATAGCTTTTAAATCAAATTTTAGACTGCTTAAATTTGGTCTCTTGACATAACCTGCAAAAATTACTTTTGTTATTTTATTTTTTTTTAATATATTTAATATTTTTCCAAATTGCCCTAATTGCACATCTATAGAGCCTTTAATTTTTTTATTTGATAAATTTAGAACAATATATTTTTTTTTATTTTTATTTAAAAAATAAAAAATTTCTTTCGGTAAAGTTCCACTCCCTGCAAAAATACCAATCATTATAAAGGTCTACAAATATCCCTATTAAGGTTTTTTTTATTAATAAATTCTATCAAATTTTTATTTAATTCAACACTATTATCCAATTTTAAAATATACTCTTTCATATTGCTGGCTTTAAATAAATTTTGAATTATTTTTTTATAATTTTCTATTTCGGTATTTTTAAAACCTTTGCGTTTAAGTCCAATTAAATTAATATTTTCAAAATATGATCTATTACCCTTGACGACCGTATAGGGCAAAACATCTCTATCAACCCCCGTCATACCACCTATCATTGCACCTTTACCAATTTTTGTGAATTGTAATATAGCAGAATTTCCTCCAATAATAACATCATCATCAAATATACAGTGACCTGCAATAGCTGCATTATTTGCAATCACTAAATTATTTCCTAATTGACAGTCATGACCAATATGAGAACCAACCATAAATAAATTATTATTTTTGATTTTTGTAATCAACCCACCATGCTCAGTTCCTAAACTGATATTTGAATATTCACGAAATGAGTTATTATCACCTATCTCTAGATAACTTTTTTCTCCTTTAAACTTTAAATCTTGAGGTATTGTGCCAATACTACAAAAAGGGAAAAATTTGTTTTTTTTACCAATCTTTGTATTGCCCTGAATATTTACCGAATTTACCAGATCACAATCATCTCCAATCTCTACGTTTTCTCCAATAACACAAAAATCTCCAATAAATACATTTTTTCCAATTTTAGCGTTCTTATGTATCGATGCTTTTGAACTAATCATTTCTATTAACTATTGTTGCCATCCATTCAGCATCTGCCATTTTTTCTCCATCGCAAAAGGCTTCACCTTTGTATCTCCAAACCTTGCCTTTAATTTTGTCAACATTGCATTTTAAGTATAAATCACAGGGAGGCAAAACTGGTTTTCTAAATCTAGCATGTGAAACTGACATTAAATAAACAAGTTTGTTCTCAACCTCTTTTTTATCAATGCTATATGCAGCCAATGCAGCAGCGGCTTGACCAAAGCACTCAACGATCATCACACCAGGCATCACTGGTTGACCAGGAAAATGACCTTGTACATAAAATTTTTCTGTAGTTATTTTTAGATGCCCTAACGCAGATTTCATTGGTACAATATTAAATAAATTATCTATTAATAACATCGGTTCTCTATGAGGTAAGAGGTTTTGTATTTGAAATTTATCTATAAATGGTAATTCTTTATTAATCATTCAACCTTTTTTTTAAAAACTTCTTTATTGGGATAGAAGGGAAACCAATTACTTTGGAACCGTCCATTAAATTATTAAGCACACCAGAATGTCCGCCAATATTAACGTTATTCCCTATATTTAAGTGTCCCGATATTCCAGCTTGTCCACCAATCATACATTTATTCCCTATTTTAGTACTACCAGCTATGCCAACTTGTCCAGCAATAAAACATATTGAACCAATTTTTACATTATGTGCTATGTGCACTAGGTTATCGATCATCGTAGACTCACCAATGATCGTATTAGAAAAAGATCCTCTATCAATGGTACAATTTGATCCTATATAAACATTATTTAATATTTTTACGCACCCAATGTGTGGTATAAAAGTTAACTTTTCATTTATTACTTTAAACCCATAACCAATCTTACCAATTACAGTTCCATCATTTATAATTACATTATTACCAATTATTGCGTTTGAAATTGAACAATTTGATCCAATAGATACGTTATTTCCTATTACTACATTTTTTTTAAAGACTGTATTAAAACCAATTTTGGAATTCTTACCAATCTTAACCGATTTATCTACAAAAATATTTTTTTTTAAAAGAGATCTATATTTTAAATGCTGTTTAAACTCAAAAGAGTCATTATCTGCTTCAGGATAAAATAGTTTTGATATAATAATGAAATCTAATAAAGGTTGATTAGAAATTATAGGTGTACAACTAGGACTTAATTGAGATTTAAATTTTTCTTTGATAAAACAAAATGATGCCTGTGTCTTTTTTAATTCCTCTAAATATTTAAGATTATCAAAGAAAGTAATTTCATTTTTTCTTGAGTCTTTTAAGTTAGATATATTATATATCTTTTTTTTTTTGATTTTTTTTTTTTGTGAATAAATTGTTTTATTTATTAAAAAATTAATATCAAACGGACCTTTGTTAGAAAATAAAGTCTCCATAGTAAAAATTAAAAATTGCTACCAATTTGAAAGCTGAAACGCTCATCGATATCGCCATCGGCTTTACTAATGTTTTCTGACAATGTAATTGATAAAGGCCCTAGAGGTGATACCCACTCTAATGAAACTCCTATAGAACTTCTTAACTTGTTACTATCAAGCGAGTCATCAAAATCAACACCCCACACGTTTCCTGTATCTAGAAAAATTATACTTTTTGCATTCCAACTATCTGGTATAGGATTTGGTACTGTAGAAGATAAACTTGCATATGCAGAATAATTTCCACCTATATGATCTGTTCCATCTTTCGGCCCAACACCATAATTTTCGAACCCTCTTAAATTAGATTGTCTCAAAAACTTTCTATCACTTAGTTTTATATCATCATCGCCTATTGCATTTATTGTATTAATTCCTGTTTTCAAACTAACAATATAATCATTTGAAATTGAATGATAAATTGATCCATTAACGCTATTTTCCAAATAAGTTATATCACTTCCTGGCAAAGCAAGACCTTGACCAAATCCTATTCTGTAACCTTTGGTTGGTTGAAAACCGCTGTTTCTTTTGTCATTTGCAATAGAATAAAATCCTTTATAAGTTAAGTAATCACCCTCTCTGGATTTATATAAAGCTGAAGCATTTGAATTTGTATCAATAGAGTCCAAGTCTGCTGCAAAACCTATTTTGAAGTTAACATTCTCATAAATATTGTATTGAGTAGACAGTCCGTTTCCTATTTTTTTACTCTCATATCCAGCATTTTCAAAATCGGTACTAGTAGCAAAAATATTATAATTAAAAGTATTATCTGTATTCATAAAATCTGGTAGGGCAAGAAGGATATTGCCTGAAATTTTTTCCGTGCCTAAACTTACATTTCCATTTAGAGTAATACCTTTTCCAAATAAATTTTTTTCAACTATTGATGAACTAACTGTACTACCTTGTGATCCAACACCAACACCAGCAGAAACAGATCCCGTAGGTTGCTCTTCAACAGATATATTTAAATCAACTTTTTCATCTCCAATTATTTCTGTTTTAAATTTTACATCTTTAAATATTCTTAAACTTTTAACCTTATCTAATGATTTTACAATTTTGTAATCAAGAAAGCTATCTCCCTCTGAAAAAAGTAAATTTCTCCTTATTACATTTTCTTCTGTAATAGTGTTTCCAGAAATATTTATTAGATTAATATATTTCCTTGGTTTTTTTACAAATTTAAATTCAATATCTAATTTGTCATCATTTGATTTTTTAATTCTATTAAAAAAAGTTACAAATTCAATTTTTTTTGTTCTCAAATACTCGTTAAGAATGTTATTTATATCATTTAATTTTTTTTGGGAAAATGTACCGTTAAGTTTTTTTGAAATAATTTGTTTTAAATCTTTTATGTTTGACTCATTTAAATTATTTTCAGGATCAATGATTTCATATTTTGCAAATGAATACTTCTTTCCTGAGTTAATTGAAAATATAATATTAGCTAAATTGTTGCCAATAAAATTTATATCAGAAGATGTAATCTGTACGTCATAGTATCCGTTATTTAAATAGAATTTTTTTAATAAATTTTTGTCAAAATCAATTCTACCTTTGTTTACTAGTGATGATGATGATAAAAATTTCCACCAACCATTTTCGGTAGATGATACAACATCGTATAATCTAGATGACTTGTATTTTTTGTTTCCAATAAAAAATATTCTATTAATTTTATATTTTTCTTTTCTGTCAATATTAATAACTAAATTTAATGCATTGCCAGAAATTTTAGAGATTGAAGTATCTACTTTAACATCAAAAAAACCTGCGGCATGAAAGATATCTTTAATTTTTTCAATATCTTGTTTGAGCAGAGCCTCGGAAAAAATTTTGTTCTGACCCAGTAATAGATTTTCATAAAAAAAATCTTCTCTCTTTTTATTTATTACGCCATTTATATAGAAAAAATCTATTATTGGGTTTTCGCTTACTATTATATTAATTTTGTTTTTTTTTATTTTGATAGAAACTTCTTTAAAATAATTTGTTTCATACAATTTTTTTTGAAAATTATTTAAATCCTCGATATTGTAATTTTTGTTTTTCTTTAAATTTACAATATTCTTTATAGTTTCATCAGAAATTCTTTTATTGCCAACTATATTATATTCAAGCGTCTCATTTGATCTAACAAGAGTTGATAAAAATATTAAAATTAAGAGTTTAAATAATAGTTTCATAATTTTATTTTTTTTGCATATTTAATAGTGTCAAATATATCTTTTAAATTTTTAATATTTTTTTTTGCATTTTTTAACAGAACATTGTGTTTAAATAATTTTACAAGTTTGTCTACAATTTCACCATATTTAACCTCATTTTTAAGGTATTTTTCAACAAGTCTTTCATTTAATACAGTAAAAATTATGTAACCTGCTGAAGAACAATTCTTTAAAATATAAAAACCTAACCTGACAAGTGGAAATTTTTTTGTATCAACATCTTGATATATCGAGCTTAAATTATTCAGTTTGATTTTTTGCTCGTTATTCACCTCTAAACAATTAGCAATAGGTATTTTCATACTGGGGTAATGAATAATCGGAAAAAAAATATTATTTTTTAAATTTATAATAGCATGGGTATTGGATCTACTTTCAATTTTTATACCAAGTTTATTAGACGGTAAATTGAAAAGAATTTTGGCCTCAAATAACTCTAGAACTTTATTAGCGAATGTTGAGGAGTCTACACTAATTTTTTTACCCATTTTCCACGTTGGGTGTTTAATCACTTTTAATAATTTTTCATTATAATTAATTTTTTTTTTAAGGAAAGGCCCCCCAGATGCTGTTAAATAAATTTTTTTTATATTTTTTTTTAAATGAAAATTTTTTAAAAAAAAATCTATGCAATGATGTTCAGAGTCAATTGGTAAAATTTCACATTTGTTTTGTTTCGCCCTTTTTAAAAATACGTTTCCACCACAGATTATTGTTTCTTTATTTGCAATCAGCAGTTTTTTTGAAATTTTTAATAAATTAAAATTTAAATTGATTGCTTCATATCCAGACACACCAGAAATAACATAATCAATTTTTTTTACATTTTTTTTTAAAAAAAAATCCTTTGTTATAAAATATTTATTTTTTAGTTTATTTTCATAATATTTATTATTTATTAAAAAAATATTTTTTGGTTTAAATTGAATATATTGATTTTTTAATTTTTTATAATTCGTATTGGCTGCTAGTGTAACAAGTTTAAATTTTTTTCTATTTTGTTTAAAAACTTCTAATGCTGATTTCCCTATTGATCCTGTTGACCCAATTATGGCTAGTGTTTTCATATTAGTAAATAAACAGTATTAAATATTATGATTAAAAAAATAAATCCATCTATTCTATCAAGTACACCGCCATGACCTGGAATAAAATTAGAATAATCTTTAATATTATTTAATCGTTTAACATAGGAAAAAAATAAATCACCAAATATTACTATAAACGAGCAAACCGTTAAAAATAATACATAGTGTCCTATATAAGAAAACAAATTTAATTTAAAATATATTATATATACTAAATTTAATTGAACAAATAATAAGCTTCCAAAAAACCCAGAAAAAGTTTTGTTTGGGCTAATAAATTTTATTTTTTTTCCTCCAATAAGTTTACCAAACAAATATCCACCGATATCAGAGCACCACGTTATAAAAGTCAATAAAAGAATCATTCTAAGACCATCGGATTGATTTCTTATGTTGTAAAAAGAATAAATAAATATTAATAAAATTATTAGTAATAAGTATTTACTATAATTAATTTTAAGTTTAATAATTTCATAACTACTTACCAAAAATAAAACGAATAAAAAAAAATTAAAAACTATACCACCTTCGAATAAGCAAAATAAAAATAAGGGAATTAAAATCAATAAAGAAATTAGTCGTAAAAAAAAATTATTTATCATCTTCCAAAATTTCTTTTAATTTTATCAAATTTTAAAATTATTCTTTTTAAATCATTTACTTTAAAGTCAGGCCAAAGTTTTTTTTCAAAAAAAAGTTCAGAATACGCAGCCTGCCAAAGCAAAAAATCACTTAATCTACTGTAGCCACCTGTTCTAATAATTATATCTGGATGGCCACTAGTAGCTGTAAAAAGATTTTTTTCAACATTTATAATATTTAATTTATTTTTTTTTTTTAATTAATTTTTTAACTGTGTTCAATATTTCTGATTTTGAACTATAATTAATTGCAACATTTAAAGTAATTTTTTTTTTTGATCTACTTAATTCATTTGAACTGGCTATTAGAATTCTACTTATATTATTTGGTAGTTTATTTATTTCTCCAATAAAATTGATTTTAATTTTATTTTTTTTTAAATAATTTAAATTATTTTCTAGATAATTTTTTAATAACTTAAAAATATTTTTAATCTCATATTTGTCTCTTTTTTTAAGATTATCTTTGGAAAGTGCATATATAGTTAAGTGAGGAATTTTTTTAATAACACAATATTCTAATATTTTTTGAATATTGTTTATTCCTTTTTCATGGCCTAATAATCTATTATTAAATTTTTTTTTACCCCACCTGCCATTACCGTCCATGATAATAGCAATATGATTTGGCAAATTCATACTTTTAAGATTTCTTGCTCTTTTTCTTTAATTTTATTTTCAATTTTTTTTATATAATCGTCGGTAAGCTTTTGAAGCTCACCTGAAAGTTTTTTACTCTCATCCTCGCTTATATTTTTATTTTTTTCTTCCGATTTTAAAAAATCCATCCCACTTCTTCTGATATTTCTTATTGAAATTTTATTTTTTTCTGATTGTTGATTTACAATTTTAGACAATTCTTTTCTTCTTTCCTCGCTCAATTTTGGAACAGGAATTCTCAAAATTTGACCATCGATAATTGGATTTAAATTTAAATCACTCTCTCTTAATGCTTTTTCACAAAATTTAACGTTGTTATTATCCCATACTTGTATTGAAAGTGTTTGAGAATCAGAAATACTAATAGTGCCTACTTGATTGATAGGTGTTAATTGTCCATATACTTCAACTTTTATCAAATCCAACATTGAAGTATGTGCACGACCTGTCCTTATAGTAGATAAATCTTTAGTTAAAGATATCAGCGACTCTTCCATTTTTTTTTGAAAAGATTTCAAACTATTATTCACTTGCATCTTGTTATTTGGTTAAGGATTTAACTTCCTCGCTAAAATCAACTTTTTTAATTTCTATACCCTCACCTACTTTAAATTTACAAAAATCTAATACTTCAAATTTATCAGAATTATCTTTATTAAATTTTTCTATTGCTTTTAAGACTGTCAATTCTTGATCAAGTACCCATTTTTGATTTAGTAATGTATTTTCAGAAATTACTTTGGTTAATTTTCCTTTAATAATTTTTTCTATAATTTCAGATTTCTTTCCATTTTTATCAATTTGCTCTTCTATTATACTTTTTTCTTTTTTTACAAAATTTTTATCTAAATTTTTTTCATCTAAAGCCATTGGCGACATGGCAGCTATGTGCATACAAATATTTGTTGCAAATTTATCTCCTTCAGCTTTATTTGAATTATATTTTAAAGCAGATACTATTTTTCCAGCAATGTTACTAGCTTTATTGTGAATATAAAAAACAAGATTTGAATTTTTTTTAAATATTTTTTTAAATCTTCTTAGCTTTATATTTTCGCCAATTTTGGAAACTAAGTTTACGATAGAATCTTTAATTGAAACACCATCAATAATTATATTGTTTAATTCATCTATGTTGTTAGCTTTTGTGCTCGACGCTGATAATTTAGAGCAAAAATTTAAAAATTCACTATTCTTTGCAACAAAATCCGTTTCTGTATTTATTTCAATTAAAACTAAGGCTTCCTGATCTTCACCGGCCACGATCAAACCTTCTGCAGCATCTCGTGAACTTTTCTTTGCAGCCTTTAAAACTCCTTTCTTTCTTAAATATTCAATTGATTTTTCAATATTATTATTATTTTCTTTTAGTGCATTTTTACAATCCTGCATTCCCGCGCCTGTGACATCGCGTAATTCTTTAACTTTTTCCAAAACTGACATTTTATTTTTCCTTATTATTATCTTTTATTAAATCTTTTTTGTTCTGTTTGGATTTAAGACTATCTGGTTTAACCTCTTTTTCACTTACTTTAATATTTTTTTTTGCATCAATTATTGTTTTCTTTATTAAATCACAATACAAATTTATTGCTCTTCTGGCATCATCATTACCTGGAATAGGAAAATCAATATTATCTGGGTTTGAATTACTATCAAGAATACCAATAATAGGAATGCTTAACTTTTTAGCTTCTAAAATTGCAAGTGACTCAATATTTGTATCAATAACAAAGATTATATTCGGAAGTTTTTTCATTTCAGAAATACCACCTAATGATCTTTCTAGTTTTTCTTTTTCAAGATTCATTTTAATTAATTCTTTTTTTGTAAAACCCGAATCTTCCTCTATTAAATTTTTTTTTAAATTTTTTAATCTTTTGATAGAGTTACTAATAGTATTCCAATTAGTTAGCATACCACCTAGCCATCTAAAATTTACATAATAATTATCAGTCTCTTTTGCAACATCTGCTATTAATTCTGATGCTTGTTTTTTTGTAGATACAAATAAAACTTTACCTCCTGATGATACTGATTTGTGCAATTCTACTAAAGCATTTTTTAGTAATTCTAAAGTTTTAGATAAATCAATAATATGAATTGAGTTTTTTTCTCCAAAAATGTATTTTTTCATTTTAGGATTCCACCTAAATGTCTTATGACCTAGGTGCACACCTGCCTCTAATAGATCTTTAACTGTTACTTCTGGTAAGTTCATTTTTTCCTTTCCGGTTATTCCTCCAGAGAAACTACTGAATTAACAGACCGGGGGCTTTAAGCCAGATTCTCTGTGCGTATTTTTTTTAGGCTTATATAATCGAAAAAATAAATATCAACACTAAAATACTCTAAAAATAGGATTTTACATGATTATTTTCAAAAAAATCAATATCATTTTGCACAATTTTATACTTTGATTTTAAAGTAAAAGTTAAAATTCCATTTGGCATGTCTTTGACTACAATGTTTACAACAGAAGATCCTTTTAGTTTTAATCTTTCTTTAATTATGGACAATGAATTTAGATTTTCAATTTCAAATGTTACTTTTTCAATATTTTGGTTTTTTAGATTATCAATTAAAAAAATATTGTCTAAGTTTATACGGTCAATGTTATCTTTATTTTTCTCTTTTTTAACTTTTATCATAAAAGAATTTCCTACTAAAAGATTGTTTCTATTTTCAATCAAACGTTCTGAAAAAATAAATAGCTCAAACATTGAATTCAAATCTACAAGTTTAATAATTGCATAAGGGTTTCCTTTTGCAGTTTTTTTTTCCTGAATAGAGATTAAAGTACCTGCAATAACTGCTTCTTTTTTTTTATAGTCTTTTACAAATTCATCATAACATATAATATTATATCGTTTTAATATTGCTAAGTTTGATTTTAAAGGATGTTTTCCTACAAAAAAGCCAATTGACTCAAATTCCTTTTTGATTTTTTCATTTTGATCCCAGTCTTTAAAAGTACCTTCAAACATACTGTTCTTATCTTCTACATTAAACTCATTTGAAAATAATAAATTTTGATTTTCTGAATTTTGCTTATCTGATGATTTGGATTGCTTTAGATAGTTAGGAACATTATTAAAAAGCTTTCTTCTATTTTTGTCCAAAACGTCCAATGAACCGGATTTGATTAGACCTTCTAATTGTAGCTTATTTAAATTTTTACTATCTGTTCTGCTTAAAAAACTTGAAATGGATTTAAAAATTCCATTTTTTTCTCTTTCTTTGACAATATTTGATATAGATTCAAATCCCACAGCTTTTATAGCTGATAAAGCATAATATATACATTTATCTCTTGGTAAAAATTCAGCAAAAGAATAATTTATATTTGGTGGTCTAATATCTATTTTTAACCTTTTTAATTCTTCATAAAATAAATTCAATTTATCTGTGTTTGAGAGTTCAGTATTCATTGATGCACAGAAAAAATAAATCGGAAAATGAGTTTTTAAATAAGCAGTTTGGAAAGCAATTAAAGCGTATGCAGCTGCATGACTTTTATTAAAACCATATTGAGCAAATTTTTCTACAAGTTGAAAGATATATACTGCTTGATCTTTTGAAATTCCATTATTTATTGCCCCATCAATAAAATCTTTTTTTTGCCTTTCCATTTCTGCAGATTTTTTTTTACCCATTGCTTTCCTCAAAATATCAGCTTTGCTTGCGCTAAAACTAGAAAGTGCTTGAGCTATTTGCATCACCTGTTCCTGATAGATTATCACACCATAAGTTTCTTTAAGAATATTCTTTAATTTTTCATGTAAATAATCTGGAATTTCCTTGCCATGTTTTCTTGCGATATAAGTTGGGATATTTTGCATCGGTCCGGGTCTATATAGCGCAACCAATGCTATGATATCTTCAAATTTATTTGGTTTAAGTTGCTTTAAAACTTCTCTCATTCCTGAGCTTTCAAGCTGAAATATACCCATTGTTTCTCCACTACTTAATAATTCAAATGTTTTTTTATCTGAGAGGTTAATTTTATCTAAATCAAAATTTGGATCTTGCTTATGAATAAATTCAATGGTTTTTTTAATAACAGTTAAAGTTTTAAGGCCAAGAAAATCAAATTTTACTAATCCAGTTTCCTCTGAAGACTTCATATCGAATTGGGTTACTGGAATAGGTAGGTTTGAAGATAAATCTTTATATAATGGTACCAACTCATCTAAATTTCTGTCACCAATAACAACACCTGCAGCATGAGTAGCGACATTCCTATAAAGTCCCTCAAGCTGCAATGAATAATTAATTAATTTTTTTATTGCAGGATCATTTTTTTCCTCTTTTTGCAATCTAGGTTCTATAGCTATTGACTCAGCTAATGATAAAGGTCTGGATGGATCAAAAGGTATCATCTTACAAAGCTGATCAACTCTACCGTAAGGCAAACCAAGAACTCTTCCAATATCTCTGAGCGCCATTCTAGCTTGCAATTTCCCAAAAGTAATAATTTGGGCAACCTTGTTTGGATACTTATCTTTCACATATTTTATAACTTCATCTCGACCTTCCTGACAAAAATCTATATCAAAATCTGGCATTGAAATTCTATCTGGATTTAAAAAACGCTCAAAAATTAAACCAAATCTTATTGG
>MDTA01179818.1_pt1 | contig 16836 bp, 18 predicted proteins | sample 811151 | NCBI WGS metagenome assembly MDTA01 (sample SAMN05326648, study PRJNA326480) | marine metagenome | isolation source: seawater | place: Indian Ocean: South | collected 2010 | reverse complement strand
CCATAATTCCGGCGTAGCTCAGCTGGTAGAGCAAGCGACTGTTAATCGCTGGGTCACAGGTTCGAGTCCTGTCGCCGGAGCCATTATTATGAAGATATTTATAAGCGGAATTGCAGGTTTTTTGGGTAGCCATCTGGCTGATGCATTTATCAAAGAAGGTCATCATGTTGTAGGATGTGATAGTCTGATTGGTGGAGAACTTGATAATGTTCCTGTAGATGCTGAATTCTACCAATACGATTGTTGTTTCAGGAACTCTATGCTGAAAATTACGAAAGGTTGTGACTTGGTATATCACACTGCTGCAACTGCTTATGAGGGTTTATCAGTTTTTTCACCACACTTAATAACGCAAAATATTGTAACAGGTTCTGTCTCATTATTTAGTGCCGCAATAGAAAATAAAGTAAAAAGAATTGTATTCTGTTCATCAATGGCAAGATATGGAACAAATAAGGTTCCATTCAAAGAAGATTACATCCCTGCCCCTCAAGATCCATATGGAATTGCAAAAGTAGCAGCAGAAAATATTTTGAAAAATTTATGTGAAGTCCATGATACAGAATATGTAATTGCTGTACCACATAATATTATCGGACCAAGACAAAAATATGATGATCCATATAGAAATGTAGCATCAATTATGATTAATTTAATGCTGCAAAATAGGCAACCATTTATTTATGGTGATGGAGAACAAAAAAGATGTTTTTCCTATATTGATGATGATTTATTTTGCCTTAAAGAGATGGCAACTAACCCAGATGTAAGGGGACAGGTGATTAACATTGGTCCTGATGAAGAATTTATATCAATAAATAATTTAGCAGAAAAAATTGCTAATCAATTAAAATTCAACCTCAATCCAAAATATGTAACAGGGAGACCGCAGGAAGTTATTAAAGCAACTTGTTGTGCTAACAAAGCAAGAAAGTTATTAAATTATGAAACAAAAACAAAATTAGATGATGGCTTAAAAAATATGATTGATTTTATTAAGAAAAAGGGAATCAAAAAATTTAGGTATCATTTAGACCTTGAAATAATTAATTCTAAAACTCCAAAAACATGGAAAGAAAAACTTTTTTAAATGTATAAAGTTAGCTTTGTATGTCCGATATACAATAAAAGAAAATACCTTCCTTATGTTCTAAAATCTATTAAAAATCAAAAAGGAGAGTTTAAAAAAGAATATATTTTTATTAATGATGGCTCAACTGATGGATCATTAGAATATTTACAAAAACAAACTTCTAAGTGGAAAAATACAATTATTATTAATCAGTCTAATCAAGGTCCTGCTATAGCAACACAATCAGGGATATCTATTGCCAAAGGCGATTTTATTAAACTTGTAGGAGGTGATGATATAATGGCCCCTTTTTGTACAGAGATTTTATTAAATGCTATTCTAAAAACCAAAACTGTTGCAGTATTTAGCTTATTTAAATTACTCGATGATTATAAAAATATAAGTCATGAAAATAATAAATTAAAGAATCTAAGAGTATTAAATAAGCCATTATTAAAAACTATAAAATCATGTTTTTCAGGAACTACTCCGAATCTTTATTGTAGTAAATCTATTAAAAAATCTGGTGGATGTGAAAAAAAAATCTTTGTAGAGGACTTCTCTTTAACACTTGGACTATCCAATTTAGGAAATTTTTGTTTTATTGATAATATTACATCATACGGACCAAGAAATGACAAAATGAGAATCATGATAGGAAAAAAAGATCAACTGATTCACGATTATAACGCAGCACTGTATTATTTCTTTAAAAAAAATCCTAAAATAAATGAAAAGTTTCTAAGAATTGCCTGTATTAAGTCGCTTGGAAGATCAGAAAAATGGTATAGACGGTTATTAAAAAAAAATAAGTTAAATAAAATGAATTATTACAGATTATTAATATATTTGGGAAGAAATGATTATTTAAATTTGATAAGAAAGTCTTGTTTATTTTTTTATGAAAAAGGTAACCAAAACTCAATAAGATACAAACTGTCGTAATTATTCACCCTGATTAAAAAGTAAACCTTTTTTTCTTGCTGTTTTAATCATTTTTAAGAAAAAACAAATACTTGATAAAATATAAATACTATTTAGGATTAGGATATTTAAGATATCGCTCATAATAATTTCTCTTTCAATTAATACAGATCGCATTGATTCAAAAATATGAACTGTTGGCAAAAAATTCGCAAACCACTGAAGAATGTCTGGAAGAGAACTTAAAGGATAATAAACACAAGAAAAAGGTAAAATTATAAAAATCATTGCCCAAGCCAACTCCTCAAAAGCATGACCATACCTCAGAACTAATCCTGACACAATAAAACCAATTGACCAACCCATAATTATTAAGTTAAAGAAAAGAAAAATTAAAAATATCCCAAGTTCAAAAAGGTGAAAATTAAAAAAATAATTTGCAAAAAATACTGCCGGAGTCATTCCAATTAAAGTTCTAATGAAACTTGCTAAAATCAAAGACATAACAATTTCAAAATCTCTTATTGGAGTAATAAAAAGATTTGGAAGATTTCTTGACCATAGCTCTTCAAAGAAAGACATTGTCAAACCTAGTTGTCCTCTAAATAAAATATCCCATAACACCACAGCAGAGAGTATAATATTTAAAGAACTCCATACACCAAAGTTTTCATTACTCATGAAAAAATTTGTAAAAAAACCCCAAAAAAGAATTTGGACAGTTGGCCAATAGAAAATACTAATAAGTCTTGGTAAAGATCCAAATGCAATATTTTGATATCTAATAAGTAAAGCTAAAATTCTATTAATCATTCTTTAAAAAAAAATCCCTTAATGATGAATAATTATTTTTTTTTATAAGTTCTTTTATATTCCCTTGATAAAAAACTCTACCCTTTTCTAAAACAATTAGATGTGAACACATCGCTTCAATTTCATCAAGGTTATGAGATGTAATTAATATCGTTGCATTATTACATTTTTGGAAATTTTTTATATAGTTTCTAATAAATTCGGAAGTCATAATATCTAATGAAGCAGTTGGTTCATCAAGCAGTAAAAGTTGAGGTTCATTTAATAAGGCCTTACATAGGTTAACCCTTGTTTTTTGACCAGATGAGAGCTTTCCGTAATTCTTCTCTAGGAAGTCGCTGATTTCTAGTTCAGTAGAAATTTTATTAATTTTTAATTGATAATCATTAACATTATATAATCGGGCATAGAAATTTAAATTTTGAAGAACTGTCATTTTTTTTGGTAATTCAACATAAGGACTCTGAAAATTAATGTCTTTCAAAATTTCATATTTTTTTTTTTTTAAAGATTTTTCAAAAATATAAATTTCTCCAGATGAAGGAGTAATCAAACCCATCAACATAGCCAACAATGTAGTTTTTCCTGCACCATTTTTTCCAAGAATTCCAATTATACCATTTTCTGGCAGCTCAATTGATATATCATTTATTGCTTGAAAATTACCATATTTTTTTGATAAGTTTTTGGTCTTTACCGATGATTTAATCACTTAATTAAATTCAAATGCAGTTAGGTTGTTATTTTGCATCATTGGAATAAGAATCAAATTTTTATGCATTAAAATTTCAAGGTCTGCTGCACCTTTATTAACATCTTTAGAGTCAACAACTATACCTTTTTTATTAATTGATAATAACTTTCCATTCATCCAATCGGTTGCTAAGTATCCGTTATTTTTATTAAAAACTAGACCATCAAGATTTCCGATTGGGCGTGTGCTAAAAAATTTTTTTATTTGACGTGACTCAATATTGACCTTAATTAACTTTCCTCTAACCTTTGTCTTAAATCCTTCTTTTATTTTACCCCACGATGCTATCACTAAATACTTACCTTCAATTAATAATCCATTGGGTGATTCGAGAAGATTACTATGTTTCCAAATATTTATTTTATTATTTTTTAAAATATAAATCCTATTTTTAAACATATCTGAGGCAAATATTGTTCCATCTTTATATGCTACTAAATCATTTAAAAAACCAGCATCTTTAATAAGAAAAAATTTTTTTTTTTTATTTTCAATAGAAATTTTCCATATTTTATTGACATCAGATATATAAAGATAGTTATTGAAGATCGCCATACCTTTGGGTGCGTCTAATCCAGAGATCCATTTTTTTTCGATAATTTGACCATCCACAGTTATTTTTGAAATGTATCCGTTCTTATCTAAATCAAGAGGATCTCCATTTATATTTGAAATGTAGATTGCGTTATTCTCTTCATCATAAACGGCTGATTCTGGTTCATTCAAGCCATCCACAATCCATTTTATTTCAAAAGAATTTCCTAAAGATGTCTGAAATAAAAAAATTAAAAACAAAGATTTTAAAATATAATTTTTCATCATTTTTTGAATTAAAGTAAACTATAGTAGACTTTTTGTATATGATTTAACAAAAAAAAGTTTACAAACTTAGAAAAAAATTGTTTTTAATACTATGTTAAATAATAACATTAAGAAAAATTTTGCTCACTGTATTGGAAATACACCAATAATCAAATTGAAACTTGCTTCAGAAATCTCAGGATGTGAGATTTATGGGAAATGTGAATTTCTTAATCCGGGAGGTTCGGTTAAAGATCGGCCTGCATTGCAGATTATAAAGGATGCGATTAACGAAAAAAAACTGAAGAGTGGTGGAACAATTGTTGAAGGTACAGCTGGTAATACAGGCATTGGTATATGTTTAGTTGCAAATTCTTTGGGAATAAAGTCAGTTATTGTGATGCCTAAGACTCAAAGTGAGGAGAAAAAAAAAATGCTTAAACTTTGCGGTGCTGATTTAGTTTTAGTTGAAGCACTTCCATATAAAGACCCTGGAAATTATATTAGATATTCTGAAACTTTATCAAAAAAAATCAATGATCCAAATGGAGTCTTTTGGGCAAATCAATTTGACAATCTGTCTAATAAAAAATCACATTATTTAACAACTGGACCAGAAATATATAATCAATTGTCAGGTAATATTGATGGATTTATATGTGCAATTGGGACAGGAGGGACAATTTCAGGTGTTTCAGCATTCTTAAAAGAAAAAAACAAACAAATAAAAATTGGGCTTGCAGACCCAATGGGATCAGCAATGTATAATTATTATAAACACAATTCCTTAGAATCATCTGGATCATCAATAACAGAAGGAATAGGTCAAGGTAGAATTACTAAGAATTTAGAAAATACAATAATTGATGAATATTTTCAAGTGTCTGATAAGGAAGCACTAGAAATTGTTTATGAAATGATTCAAAAAGAAGGCTTAATTTTAGGTGGATCCTCAGGTATAAACATAATAGGAGCAATTAAATTAGGAAGGAAGATTGGTCCTAATAAGAAAATTGTTACAATTCTCTGTGATTATGGAACAAAATACGAGAGCAAAATATTCAACAAAAAATTTCTAAAAGAAAAAAATCTTCCAATTCCAAAATGGTTATAGAAAATAAAATTACAAAATTTGTTATAAAACCAAAACAACTTGTCGATAAGATTAATTTAATAAGTACTAAAATAATTGATTCTAGATGGTACTTAGATGATGAAGAAAAAGGATTGAAAGAGTTTAAACAAAATCATATTGAAGGAGCAATTTTTTTTAATATTGAGAAAATGTCAAAGAATCTTAACGAATTACCCCATATGTTTCCAGATAAAAAACAGTTCTCAGAATTTGCAAGAAATAATGGCATAAGGAAAACTCATGAAATCATAATTTACGATCAAACAGGTTTCTTTTGTTCATCAAGAGTATGGTTTACATTTATGTATTATGGTTTTAAAAACATTAAAATTCTAGATGGTGGTATAGAAAATTGGAAAAAGAACAAACTTCCATTAACAAGAAAGATCAAAGCTTATAAAAAATCTAGTTTTAATCATAATGAAATTATTCCCAATCTCATAATTAATAAAAATGAAATTGATGAAAGCATCAATAAAAAGAATTTTAAAATAATTGATGCCAGGCCAAAGGATAGGTATCTAGGTATTAAAAAAGAACCAAGACCCAATTTACGAAGGGGTAATATAAAAAATAGTATAAATATCCCGTATGATAGTATCTCAAAAGACGGTAAAATAAAGGATCTAAAAGATTTGGAATACTTGATATATGATGAAAAAAATATAAAAAAAAATAATAGTGTTATATGTTACTGTGGTTCTGGGATAACTGCTTGTAATATTATTTTTGTGCTTAAATTATTAGGTCATAAAAAAATTAAATTATATGATGGATCATGGGCAGAATGGGGAAAGATAAAATAGAATCAAAATTAATAAAGTCTGGGAGTAACCCAAAAATTCATCATGGATCCCTTGGCGATCCAATTTATAAAACTTCTACAATAATATTTGATAGTTACAAGAACTTTATAAAAGCAAAGGGAGACAAGTTTAATCTTCCGTATTACGGAAGATTTGGCAATTACACGACAAAAAGATTTGAAAAAATTGTATGTGAAATCTACGAAAGCCAAAAGTCTGTAGTAACAAGTTCTGGATTATCTGCAATCACTATTAGTCTTTTATCCTTTTTATCGAATGAAGACGAATTATTAGTATCAGAAAATTGCTATGAACCAGTTTTTAACTTTTGCACTAACGAGTTAAAGAGATTTGGTATAAAAACTTCTTTTTTTAAAAATAATTGCCCAACAACACTAGAAAAACAAATAAGTAGAAAAACAAAATTAATTTACCTTGAATCTCCTAGTTCATTAAACTACGAAGTCGAAGATATTGAAAAAATTGTAAAAATAGCTAAGGCATATAAAGTGAAAACGATAATTGATAATACATGGGCAACATTTTTAGGTTTTAATCCTCTAAAGTGGGGCATTGATATTGTAGTAGAATCATGCACTAAGTACTTCTCTGGTCATTCTGACAACTTTTGTGGCATAATTGCATGCTCTAGTTCAAATTATAGAAAAATCAAACAAACTGCGGTAAGACTTGGAGATTTCGTTTCCGCTGAAAGCTGCTTTTATGCAACTAGAGGCTTAAGAACTCTTGATGTAAGATTAAAAAAACATGAAGAAAATGCAAACAGAGTTTTTAAATTTCTTGAACAAACACCAATTGTCAAAGAGGTTTATTTTCTCCCTGATAAAAATAATAAATACCATAAACTTTGGAAAAAATATTTCAATAATGCAAATGGTTTGATAACATTTGGAATAGAAAAAAAAGGAGCTATTGAAAAGTTTTTGGATAATCTTTCTTTATTTAAAATTGGTTTTAGTTGGGGTGGTTATGAAAGTTTAATACTTCCGTTAAATCAAATTAGGAACTCAACTAAAAACTATAAAAATTCACTGAATTGGTTTAGAATTCATGTTGGTTTGGAATCTACTAAGGATATGATTATTGACTTAGAAAATGGATTTAAATGTTATGACAAAAAATAATTTTTTGATTTTTAAACCGCCAAAGTCTGCTATGCAGTCCGGTCTTAACAAAACTAAAAAATGGTGTTTGTGCAATAATGATATAAATGAAACGTTTATAAGTAGCAAATTTTGTTGGACTGGTAGTTCTAACCCTGAAAAGCAAATTAAATTATTTTTTGATGATTTAGAGTCTGCAATTAATTTTGCAGAAAAAAATAATTATAAATATGAAATTCAAAAACCAAACAAGCGGAACCTAATAAAAAAATCATACGCTGAAAACTTTACCAAAAAATGAAAAGATGAATACGGGAAAATTTTGTCCAAATTGGCTTTTTAACATTATATTATCTCAGGCAGTATATGATTATATTGTGAGAGATGTTGCAATTTTTATTACGGCCAAAAAATATATCTCCTTTTTTTCAGAATATTATGATGAACTACAAGCTGAAGAAATTGAAACAGGTGCGATAGCATTTATAGAGTTTTTAGGGGAAATTAAAACAAAAGATCCATTTCTACTCCTTAATCATTTTACATACAGCATAATTACAGATGTAAAACCAACAGAAAAAGGGATCTTTAAGAAAGACCCATATGAGGGTGAAAAGGAGAAAACATATACTCCTCATGACGCTGTAAAAGAGTTTAAAGTATTTTGTTACTCTTGCAGGTCTGGTTTAACAAAAAAAGCCCCACTTGGATGGGACATTAACAATGAACAAGACTTAGGACTAATAACTGCAGCAATAAAAAAAGAATTTTCAATTGATGATATGATTGATAGTGTGACTTAATTATGAAATTTTTTATTTTCTTATTCTTATTGATAACATTATCTTGCGTTGAAAGTTCAGATGATAATTCACTTGCAGATGCAGTGACAAATGAATATAGAAGTGAAAATAATAGAAAAAGAGATAAATTCAGAAATCCAATTGAAACATTAAGTTTTTTTGGATTAGATAAAGAAATGAAAGTTTTAGAAATTATTCCTGGTAGAGGGTGGTATACAGAAATTATTAGCAAATATATGGATGGCTCAAATAACTTTTATGTGGCAACTTATAAAAAACCAAGTTTTGCAGTAGAGATAATAACTAAAATTCAAAATAATTTTTTCAGTTATTTTAAAGAAAATAAAAAAAAAATTCGGTGAAATTAAATCAATTTTTATTGACGAAGATTTTCAACTTACAGGCAATGCAAATTATTTCGATATGGTTCTAACATTTAGAAATACTCACAATTTTTTAGATCGAAATAAATCAGAAATAATCTTTCGATCGATTCATAAATCACTAAAAAAAGGTGGGATTTTAGGCATTGTTCAGCATAGAGCTTATGAGTCATCTAAATTTGATTATAACAAAGGGTACGTAAAAGAATCATTCTTAATAAATCATATAGAGATTCTTGGTTTTGAATTTATTGGGAAATCTGAGATAAATGCAAATCCAAAAGACCTTAAGAATTATGAAAAAGGTGTCTGGACACTCCCTCCTAGATTATCAGAAGGAAATAAAAACAGAGATTTTTACAAATCTATCGGAGAAAGTGATCGAATGACGCTAAAGTTTAAAAAAAAATAAATGATCCGATTTATTGTTGCAACCTTTTCAGAAGCCAAACCGATTATTGATATCTTCAATTTAAAAAAAAATCATAATTTTGATAAATTTTCTGTATTTGATTCAAAAAGTATAAGTTTAACAATTTCAAAAATTGGTAAAATAAGTTCTGCACTTGCAGTTTTTTATACTTTCTACGAAATGAAGAGTAAAAAGAATGACATTTGGATTAATTTTGGACTTTGTGGCCATAAAGATCATAAAATAGGTGAAATTTTTTTGGTAAACAAATTATATGATAATTCAAGTAGTAAGATATTCTACCCTTTTATTCCAGACTTTAACTTCAACTCAATAAGCTGCATAACACTAGACCAAAAAAAAAATAATTACACTAAATCTCTTCATGAAATGGAGTCCAGTGGTTTTTTTGAGGCTACAAGTAAATTCTCTTCAAAAGAATCAATTTATATTTTGAAAATAGTATCTGATAATAAAGATACCTCCATTGATTTCACATCAAAAAAACAAATATACGATATTATTAGAAAACATAGTTCTATTTTAGAGAATTTTTGTAAACATTTATTACACATGCAGACTAAGTTTCTAGAAAATGAGGACGAAGTTTACGAAAAAGAGTCCCTAAAAGTCTTTCAAAAAATAACTTTTACCTATACAGAAAAGAAACAAATGAAATCATTACTAAAATTGTATTTTTTAAAAAATAGAAAGTTTAAAAGCAATCTATTAGATTTTAAAAAAAACGGATCTTATAACATACAACAATTAAAGAAATATCTAAGTATATGAAAATTAAAAACATTTACATTGAAAAACAGATTAAAGACCACCCAAACACAAAAAATATTTTAAAAAAATTAAAATTTGATAATTTAATATTTTGCAATCACTATTCTGAAATATTTAATCCAGCAAACCAAAACTTTAGAATCCAGAAAAGAAATCAATCACTTATTCTTGCAAAAAAAAAAAATAATTTTATTCATAAAACTCCCAAGAAATTTACAATAGGATTTGAAAATAACTTTTATTTCTCACACATGCTTAATTGTATTTACGATTGTAAATATTGTTATTTACAAGGAATGCTTAATTCTGCAAATTTTATTATATTCGTTAATTATGAGGACTTTATATCTTCAATAGAAAATGAAATAAACGCAAACATAGATAGCACATGTTTTTTTTCTGGATATGATTGCGACAGTCTTGCATTAGAAAATATAACTAATTTTTTAGATAATTTTATAAAACATTTTCAGAAACTTAAAAAAGGTGTGTTAGAAATTAGATCCAAAAGTATAAATATAAGTGTCATAGAGAAATACAAACCTCTATCAAATATTATTCCAGCTTTCAGCCTTAATCCTCAATTTATAATTAGTGATTATGAAGATAAGACACCAAATCTCAATGAGAGATTGAAAGCTATAAAAAAACTTCAAGATTTAGGCTGGAATATAGGAATAAGATTTGACCCTTTAATATGGACAGGTAAAAAGGAAGATTATAAAAAATTTTTTTCAATTGTTTTTAATTTTTTATTTGTTGAAAGGATTCACTCGGTTACGCTTGGTGGCTTTAGAATGCCGTCAAACTACCTAAAAAGAATTTCTAAAATTAGACCAAATGATTATTTTATACAAAAAAACGATACAAGAAGAATACTAGGCATTAAAAAAGAAAATTTGGATATTAAAGCTAGGGAATTTTGCAAAAAAGAGATATTACGATTTTTATCTAAAAAGAAATTATTTATTAATTAAAACTTTCTCTCTTTCATTTCAAACTTTCTGCAGTTAAAAACAAGGGAACTTAGTTTGTCATCATCATCTTTAATAAAATTTAGAACTAATTCACCAGAGTATCTTCCAATTATACCAGAAATTTTACCTTTAGATTCTGGATATAAATTAACATCACTTGCAGACCATGATATATTCGATTTTGTAATCAAAATATCATCGGCAAAAAAATTTAGACCACCTAAATTGATTTCTTTAGAATTAGAATCTAATAAAAGGAACACATCTTTAACATCCACATGTTTATAAGATGAGTAATTATTTGTGCATAGTAAGTTTAGTTCTACGCCAAATGTTAACCAAGGAAAAAAAAATAAAATCAAAAATAAGTACATAGAAAGATAATTTCAAAAAATAAAAAATTGTCAATTCTAATTTTAATACATTTATAATTTTTAAAAAATTGAAAAAATTATTATTAGTAAGTATTCAAAAACTTTTTATAATATTGTGCTAAAGTTTTAAAATAAATTTACAAAAATTATTATGAAATTTAAATTATGTGGAAAAAAAAACTATACATAAAAGATAATCTTACTCCTTTTTCTATAAGCAGGTCAAAAATTGATTTATATTTTGATTGTAACAGGTGTTTTTATCTTGATCAAAAATTTGGAATTAAAAGACCTCACGGGACACCATTAGTAATAAATAATTTCGTAGTAAAACATTTTAAAAATATTTTAGGAGAATATAGAAAAAATCAGACTTTCTTCCCTGACTCGTTAAAGATTAATAAAAGGCTTGTTCCAAGTAATAATGAACTTTTGATTAATTGGAATCACCCATTCAAGGGAATCTCATTTATCGATAAAAAAACAAACTTTAAATTAAAAGGTAATTTAGATGATGTCTGGCGATGTGAAGAAACCGAGCAGAACTTTCCAATAATAATAAAAAGCACCTCAAGGAAAAAGGATATAGATTCAACAAATATTTGGCCTGGATATTGGAAACAATTATCTCTTTATTCATATTTGCTATCAAAAAACTCAATTAAAACCGGGTCTACAGGAATATTATTATACCTTAATGCCTCAGATAATTTACCTAATGAATTAAAAAAAATAGATTTTGAGTTATTAATCTTTGAAAAAAAGTTAGATCTTTCCTGGATTGAGCCAACTCTAGATAAGATTTTTTTAATGCTTAACTCTGATGATGTTCCTTTAAATAGCTATAGTTGTAAATATTGTAATTATCAAACTAATATTCAGAAAGTTCTTGATGGAAAATTATAAAATTATTCAAATTTTAGAGTCTACAAATTCTCGAATTGAAAAAGAAAGAATTGTTTTAAATGAAATGAACAATCATAACGATACCTTCTTTAAAGGGATGGAATTGGCATACAATAAATTAATTACTTTTGGTGTTAAAAAGGTTCCTGAATCTCAAGAAGATGGATCAGGGCTTAGCTGGGAGGAATTTAACGACCTATCTCAAAAATTAATTCTCAGAAAACTTACGGGTCATGCGGCTAGAGATCAAATAATAGAAAAATTGAAAAAATCCAAAAAAGATGAATGGAATTATTTTTATAAAAGGATTCTACAAAAAGACATGAGATGTGGATTATCAGAAAAAACTATTAATAATGTTGCAAAAAAAAACAATTTTTTAAAATATCAAATATCCGTTTTTGCGTGTCAGCTAGCTCAGGATTCAGACTCACACAAGAAGAAACTCACTGGAAATAAAATCTTAGAGGTTAAACTCGACGGGGTAAGAGTAATAGCTGTTTTATATCCAAATGCTAGAGTAGATTTTTTTAGTAGAAATGGAAAAGAACTTAACAATTTTAAGCATATACAAGAAGAATTATCAGATTGTATATTAAAAAAACCAATTAATCATGCAATTGTTTTGGATGGAGAGGTGGTTAGTAAAAATTTCCAAGAGCTTATGAAACAGATACATAGAAAAAATATAACACAAAATTATGATGCAAAACTTTTTTTATTCGATATTCTGCCATTTGATAGTTTTAAATTAGGTATTGAAAAAAAAACTTACAATGAGAGAATTAAACTACTTGAAAGATGGTATAAAAATAATTTGGAGAAATCTGAAATAATTAAACTAATAGATAAAGAATTCATAAATTTAGATGAAGAAAGTGGTAAAGAAATCTTCAAAAGGTTCAATACCCAGGCTATTTTGGACGGGTATGAAGGAATAATGATTAAAGACCCGGATTCATTTTATGAATGCAAACGATCAACAACTTGGTTAAAACTCAAACCTGTAATTGAAATTTCACTTAAAGTAACCTCTTATGAAGAGGGTTCTGGAAGAAATATTGGAAAGCTAGGTGCAATTATTGCGGAAGGGGAAGACGATGGAAAGTTTTTTAAACTTAATATTGGGTCGGGCTTTACAGATCAACAAAGAGATACATTCTGGAAACAAAAAGAAGAGCTCATAGGTCAAATAATTGAAATAAGAGCAGATTCTATAAGCAAAAGCCAAGATGGTGATCACTGGAGCCTAAGATTTCCCAGGTTTAAATGCTTTAGAGGTTTTGAAAAAAATGAAAAAGTTTAAATTCATGAAGTTATGATAATAAAAAATAACAAATTTATTTTCTTTTATTCTACTTTATTTTTAATATTTTCATGTGAAAGTAGTAACGACAATAAAATTGTAGGACAGATCGTTGGAGCTGCAGTTGGAGGATATTTAGGTTCAAAAGTAGGTTCAGGTATCACAAAAGATATTTCAATAATACTTGGTGGCGCTGCTGGTTATATTTTAGGTGGAAAAATTGTCAATATTCTTAACGATAGCGAAAAAGATGATTTTAATAATGTTATTGAAGATTCATTAAATTACAGTCCTGACAACACATCAGAAAAATGGAAAAGTAAATCTGACAATAAAACATCAGGGGAAGTAATACCCTTAAATAGCTATCAATTAAAAAAGAATATTTGTAGAGACTTTAAAAAAATTATTAAGAAAAATAACGAGGTTTTTGAAGAAAAGTCAACGGCATGCAGAGATAAGAATGGAGATTGGGTGCTTATTTAGAGTTTGTCATTTTGAGGAAAATTGGAAGAAGAATTAAACTTGAAATTAATGTGTTCGATAGACTGATAAAAAGAAGCATACCCATCGATGATGTGCCCTGATGAGTAGAAAGATATAATGTACTAAAAGAAAAAGTAGTTGTAAGACCGCTAAATAAAATAGCAATAGGAGTATTAGATTCAAAAATTTTTTTAACATCATTAAATTCTTGATATCTTTTAAGAAAATAAATTGGATAACTAATACCAAGGCTAAAAATCAATGGTATTGCTATCATATTTGCAAAATTTAAATTTATTTTTAAGACAATCATAAAGAAAATTGTCAAAATAAAAGCGCATGTCAAAGAAAACAGACATAATAAGATAAGTCGAGTATTTCTAAAAATAATAATCAAAAATACTATCAAAAAAACTAAAGATATTGTCAAAGCTTTAACAAAAGAATCAATTACTACATTACCAGCTTTAAATTGAATAATTGGCATTCCAGTCGCATGAGGAAAATAACTTTCTACAACTTCAACAAAATCTATTAAGTTTTTTGGAATAGACAAATCTTTTGAAGGAAATATTTCAATTCTCTCAAGAGTATCATCTGAAATATATCTTTTTGTAAAATTTTCAGAAATTTTTTGAGAAAGATCTTCAGGAATTTTTCCTATGTTATTAATAAATAATATCAATTGATCAAATTCTTTGAATAATAAACTCTGAATATTAATTGAAGAAAAACCTTGACCCTGTAAATTTAAGATTATTTTTCTCAGATTTTCTGCTTTTTCTGATGTGCTATCTAATTTTTGTGCAATTATTTTATTTAGTAACTTTAAAAATCTATTAATTTCATCATTTTCAATGACACTTTTTGTTATCGATTTGCCTGATAATAAAAATTTTAAATAATCTAATTCTTCTGATTCATATTTTTCAAAAATTTTATTATAAGAAAAATATGATTTAATATTTTCATTTTCAAAAATTGAATGCTGTGCATTAAAATTACTTGACTCTTCTCTTCTTAAGATTATTGATGCAATGTAATCAGAAGTAGGATTCTTTTCAATAAGCTCTTTTGCTAACTTTACAGATTGTAAATTTTGATCTTTAAGATTCAATGCATCTGAGTCAAAATCGATTTTTTTAAAATTAAATGATGTATATATCAATACTATAAAAAATAAAAAAAGAATTAAATATTGAGATTTTAAGATTTTGTCAATAATACTTACCTTGTAAAATGTATAAAAATTGAACTCTTTTTTCTTAAAAATTAATTTAATAATAGAGGGTAAGAAAGTTATATTGAGAATTAAACCAACTATCAGTCCTATTGCTGAAATAATACCTAATTCTGACAAACCGATATAATGAGTAGGTATGAATGACATAAAACCGATAATTGAGGGAATTGAAGCAATAAAAAGAATTTTTGAAATTGAAAAAATACTGCTATCATAATCTAAATTTCCATTTTGAAGAAGGCTTTTTTTTTCAGAAATTCTAGAACAAACTTGTATTCCATAGTCTACAGAAAGACCTATGAACAAAACAGCAAATGCAACAGAAATAAGATTTAAAGAACCAACAAAAATTGTTGTTAAACCAAGAGTAATTGTTAATCCGATTAAAATAGTAAATAAAATAGAAAAAATAATTAGAAAATTTTTAAAAGCAAACCAAAGTAGAAGTCCAACTAATGCAAAACTTAACAAACCTGAGTAAATAGCACCTGAAGAAACTGAACTGACCTCCTCATGATCAATTATCAAACCACCGGTAAAATTTATTGTTGTGCTTTTAGAGTTTGTTTTTTTTATTTCATCTAAAAATTTATAAATATTTGAAAAACCATTATCATTTAAATACATTTCTTCTACTCCAAAAAGTATAAAAGATTCTTTTTCCTGCGACGAAAGCAAGTTTTTCCAATCTACGAACTCTTTCTTCGAGAGTGATTGAGAGAAAATATCCAGGATATACGAAAGATCTTGAATTTCTTTTGGATTGTTTTCAATAGAAAGCTCTAAAAGGTTATTGAAACCCTCAAGTCTGTTTTCATGATTATTAATTCCTGATAAAAATGGTTGATAATCATATAGTTTCCCAATTATTAAATCTTTGTCTAAATCATTTAAAAAAAGAAAAAAATTTTCTTTAAAAGTTTCATCTAAACTAGGAGAATATACAAAATTTACAAACTCACTCGAATCAAGTTTTGATACTATTTCTTTGGTTAAAAAATCACCGTTTTCCTTTTCATCGTATTCGATTCTGATCAAAATGTTATTATTAAGGATCTTGAATGATTTTTTAAATTTTTTTTGGTTAATTTTAAAATCTAATTCACTTGATATTAGTTCATCCGTAGAAGTGTTAATTTCAAGATTTTCAGTTGTATGAAAAATTGAAACAATACTTAAAAAAATGTAAATTGAAACTATCGTTTTTGGGTGATTTAGTATATATTCAAAAAACTTTTTCATGTTAGTTAGATAATATGAATTATTAATTTATTACAATTAAAATACTACAGTTTTTTTTATGAATGTTATTATAGATAAAATTATCCAAAAAGTATCTGATCGCAAAATGAACAGAACTAAATATAAAGTTAAGAGATTAAAAACAGTTTCAGGTATAATCCATGCTGTAATTGCGGATATAAAAGATGAAAATTCAGAAATCCTTGTTGCATTATCTGTATTAGAAGATAAAAGTAAATTTAAAATATTATAAGATTGGAAATATAAATTATGTTGTATACTAAATTCACTATTACTCTTTCACTTTTAATTTTTTTTTCCTCTATAGCACTTTCCCATGGGCCATCAAGACAAAAAGTTTCTGAATCAATTGAAATTAACGCACCAGCAGAAGATGTTTGGAAAATTGTTAGTAACTTTGCAAATTTCAAATGGAATGAAAACATTGATGATGTCAAGGCAGAAAGCAATGAGATTGGTTCT
>MDTA01011969.1_pt1 | contig 16842 bp, 16 predicted proteins | sample 811151 | NCBI WGS metagenome assembly MDTA01 (sample SAMN05326648, study PRJNA326480) | marine metagenome | isolation source: seawater | place: Indian Ocean: South | collected 2010 | reverse complement strand
TCTTTCTTTAATAATACTTCTCCCTCAGCTTGAGCAACACATCCTACAATAATCACAATTGGTTTTAGTTTATTTCTAAATTTTTTTCTTAACCTTCCAATGTCATGATAAACTTTTTCTGTGGCTTTTTCTCTGATATGGCATGTATTCAAAATATAACAATTGGATTTCTCAATTTCGTTAGTTTGTAAATAATTTATTTTTTTTAAGGAGTCTAGAATACGATTACTATCGTATTCATTCATTTGACATCCTAATGTTTTGATAAATATTTTTTTTGCCAAATTATTTTTTTATTTTTGATCCATAAAGTTCTAATTTATGATCAACAAGTTTGTAACCTAGTTTTTTTGCAACTTCTATTTGAAGCTTTTCAATTTCCTTATCAACAAATTCTATTATTTCTCCACTGTTAATATCTATTAAGTGGTCATGATGTTCATCCGGTGATTGCTCGTATCTTGCTTTACCTCCTTTAAAATCATGTTTCTCTAAAATGCCAGACTCTTCAAATAACTTTACAGTTCTATAAACAGTTGCGATGCTGATTTTATCGTCTATTTCACTAACTCTTTTATGTAGCTCATCAACATCTGGATGATCCTTAGATCCATATTTTTCTTTAGAGTCAGACATTACCTGAGCTATAATCTTTCTCTGGTCAGTTAATCTAACACCTTTTGCTTTACATTTTTCTTCTATTGCACTCATATAATTCTGATTTAACTAAAATATAAAGGTTTTATCAAATTTTTTTCTATTAAATTTTTTTTAATTAAAATCTCAATATTTTCAAGGTTAAATAAGGATAAATCTTTATCTTTAAAACCAAAAAGCTGTGCATTGCTAGAAATTTTGATTCCTTTAGCTACTGCTAGTGCCACTCTTATAGTAGAAAATCTTCCAGGGCCATTATTCACTATAACTGTAAAATTTTCATTAATTTTGGCTTTATGTTTATTAACTAGATTAAGTATATTAGAAACTAGCAATTCATTGTCTTTAATTTTTGTTTGAAAATCGTGAGTAAAGAACTTATTATTTATTCTTAAACCAATTATATCATTTTTGCCTGTGCAATTTATTATTAAAAAATCTTTAATTGTTTTCATATTTTTTTTATCTTTATTTCAAATAAACATATCACATTCTGATACTTTACCAAAAAATTTTGATGACTACGGAATAATTTCGATTATGTACCACAGATTTGGTGAAGACAAATATCCTTCAACGAATATTAATGTAGATATTTTTAAGGAGCATTTGAAAATGATTGAAAACGAAGAAATTAGTTTTGTGAATCCGAAAGATTTTTTTAAAAGTTTAACAGAAAATAAAAATCAAAAGAAAGTTTTGTTAACTATAGATGATGCCTTCACCTCTTTTTATGAAAATGCTTGGCCAATACTTAAGAAAAGAAAAATCCCTTTTATATTATTCGTAAACACAAGAGAAGTTGGAACTTACAATTATATGAATTGGGAACAAATTTTGGAGCTATATAAAGAAGATTTTGTTGAGATTGGAAATCATAGTCATTCACATGAGTATTTAGTAGATGAAAGCTCTAAAGATATTAAAAAAGATATTGTTAAATCCATTAAAATTTTCAATGACAAGCTTGGTAAAAATTCTATTTTTTTTTCTTATCCTTTTGGAGAGTACAGCATGGAATTTAAAAAAATTATAAAAGACTTAGATTTCAAATATGCGTTTGGTCAACATTCAGGAGTTATTGATGATACAAAAGATCTATTTGAGTTACCTAGATTCCCAATAAATGAAAAATATGGGGAATTAAAAAGGTTTACTTCTTTATTAAAAACTTTGCCTTTTAAATATAATAAAATTTTACCAGAAGAAAAATATTTAAAACAATCAAAAAATCCTCCCAAAGTTAAAATTGAATTTTCCGAAGAAATTAAAAATATAAATCAAATTACTTGCTATTCAAATGAGGGTAATAAATGGAGAAATTCAAAAATTAATTTTTTAGATAATAAAAATTTAGAAATATTGATCGAAGAAAAGTTTATAGGTGAGCGTGGTCGTATTAACTGTTCTTTGAGAGAGAAACTAGGTCATTGGCGATGGCTTGGAATACAGTTTGTGATAGCTGAAAATTAATTTATAAATTAAGCTCTCTTTTCTTAACGGAGTTTGCCAACCTAACCGGTTCAAAATCCATTAGTCTATTTTGCAAAATAATTTGATTTAAAATTTTTGTATATTCACTGCCAGTTTGTGCATAATTATTTAATGTCTTAGTTAACTCTAAGCCATTTATTTTTTTATTTCTTTCTCTCAAATTTTGTCTTTTTTCTCTGAATTTTATGTAGCTTTTATGGGTATTTAAATTATTTTTGTAAGCTTTTACAGATGCTCTCAAAATTGGGAATCGAAGAATTTTGTGGTTTTTAGATTTATCTTTTAGCAAAGGCTCAATACCTCTTCCGTTCCATGTCCACTGGCCAAAAATAGCGTTTCCTTCCAAAGCAAAACGTGATGTTCCCCAGCCACTTTCTTTCGCTGCTTGAGCTAAGGCTATTGAGGCTGGTATTATATCCATTCTCATCATTAGCTCCTTAACACTACCTTTTTTAACTTTGTATTCTAAAAACTTCTGCCTTAACCATTGTTTTTCTTCATCAGTAGTATTTTTTCTTGAAGTTATATTCTTCAATTTGAATCTATCATCTAATATTTTCTCATTTTCGGCTACAATTAGCGGAAGCACGATTTTAATAAAAGTTTCTTTTTTCAATTTGACACTTTGGATTTCATCTAAATCTTTTGGAAACTGTGTAAAATAAATCGGTTTTACAGTTTTCTCATATCTAACTTTGTTTAAATCATAGTTTACATCTTTGAATAAACTTAAAACTGTCTCTGTTTTTAGATTTAAGTCAGGTAAAATTAATTCTTTTACTTTTTCTTTTTTCTTATTTTTTGGTGTTGGTTTTTTCTTTGCAACTTCAACTTTTTTTTGTTCTTTTTTTTCTACTTTAGCTGGAGCTTCTGGTTTTTTATTTTCTTTTATAACAATTTGTTTATTTGTGTCTAATTTTTGATCATTGAACTTTGATATACCTGATACTAATATAGTAATAAATCCAACAACAACAAAAAAACTAATGATTATTTTGTTTGTTTTACCAGCATTAATTTTTTGATTGTAAATACCATGAAATAAATTTGTAAAAAAATCAGCAAAAAAATTATAATAAGTTTGTCCAAGTTTAGGCATTATGTTTAAAAAACCTAACCCAGCTTTTCCAATATTTCTCCATACATTAATGAAAAAACCAGATATGGATCGCCTACTATCTTCTTTGAAATAAGTTATTTTTCTTGAAACTCTTGCAGCTCTTTTTGAACTATCCTCTTTAAAATCATCAATTTGTTTTGTAACTCGGTTTATTGGTTTAACAAAATTTTCTTTAAAAAAGTTGGTTTTGAATTCTTTTGGAATAATAATTTTATTTTTCTTTAAAATAAGTTCAAGTTGACCTGATGTAAGGTTTTTTCTTCTTTTTTCGTATTCTTTTATTTCTTTTACATCGTAGATATATGCTAACTCCAATAACTTATCTCTATAACTCAATTTCTTTTTCATTTAATTGGCCTCTACAGAGTTTACTTCTTTTACATAGTGCTTTAATAGATTTTGTACACCTTGTTTAAGTGTCATTAAAGAACTTGGGCAGCCTGAACAACTGCCTTGTAATTCAACTTTTACAACACCTTTTTCGAATGACATAAATTTTATATCACCGCCATCTCTTGCTACCGCAGGTCTAATTTTTGTATCAAGCACGTCTTTAATTTTTTTAACAGTTTCATTGTTATTCTCATCCTCTTTTTTTGTATTTTTTATATCAATTTTTAAGATCGGCTCTTTATTATTTTCAAAGTAATGATTTAAATGTGATATGACCATTGGTTTTAGCTCTTTCCAGGAAACTTCTTTTGTTTTTTTTACTGATAAAAAATTTTTTGATAACAATATTAATTCAACACCTTTGAAACTTAATAATTCAGAAATAAAAGTATTATTAACTTTATGAATATCATTCTTTTGGAATTCTTCTGTTCCAACTGCAGATATTATATTGTCAGACAAGAACTTTAGTGATTCCGGATTTGGTGTTGTTTCTATTTGTATCATTTAGAATTTTATATTATATCAACCCTACTTTTTCACGTATATTTTTTAGGTTCTCCTCAGCTTTTATACTTGCTTTTTCGCTGCCTTTTTTAAGAATCTGGAGTATATGCGTCCTATCGCCCATTAATTTTTTTATTTCTTTACCTACTGGACATATTTCACTTATCAAAAGCTCAGCTAATTTATTTTTAACAAAAGAATAATCTTTACCTGACATTTCAGTCAAAACTTTTTCTAAACTACTATTTGAAATTTCTGAGTATATATTAAGCAAATTTAAGGCTTCTGGTTTTTTTTCCAATAATTTTAAATCTTCAGGTATCGGTTCTGAGTCAGATTTTGCTTTTTTAATTTTTTTTGAGATTTCATCAGCACTGTCTTTCAAATTAATCCTTGAATAATCTGACTCTTCCGACTTGCTCATTTTTTTGGTGCCGTCTCTTAAACTCATTACTCTAGATATACTTTTAGAAATTAATGGTTCTGGCAAGGGGAAGAAGTTTTCACAATTAAAATCTTTATTAAATTTTTGAGCAATGTCTCTTGATAATTCTAAATGTTGTTTTTGATCTGCACCCACAGGAACATGCGTGGCTTTATAAAGTAGAATGTCTGCTGCCATCAAATTTGGATAAATATACAGTCCTACACTAGCTTTTTCTTTATCAGAGCCTGCTTTATCTTTAAATTGTGTCATTCTATTAAGCCATCCAATTCTTGATACACAATTAAGTATCCATGCCAACTCTGCGTGTCCAGAAACTGATGATTGATTAAAAATAATACTCTTGTTAGGATTAAGTCCAGCAGCTAAGAAGCTCGCTGTAGTTTCTAAGATGTTATTTTTTAATTCATTCGGATTTTGGAAAACAGTGATTGCATGTAAATCTACTACACAATAAATACAATTTGTGCTTTTTTGTAATGATACAAAATTTTTTAGAGCACCAAGATAATTTCCTAAATGTAAATTTCCTGTAGGCTGAACTCCTGAAAAAACTAATTTTTTATTGTTCATAATTAATATGTTTTAAAATTTTTCTTTTTTAAAACTCCCATTAAATTACACGATATCAAATAAAAAGTTGTAACAAAACCAACAATAATTAACAGGTATACTGATTTAAACTTGTAATTATACACCATATATTCTGCAAAAATATCTAGGCTGAAGACTAATATAGAAGTCATAAATATTGTAGAAATAACAATCTTTAAAATCTTTATTGTTAAATAATTTTTTAAATTTAAAAAATTCCTACTTTTTAAAGAAAATATGTATAGTGCAACACCTACCCATGTTGAGATAGAGGTTGATATGGGGATGATTATAAAACCTATTTGTTTAAAAAAAGAAACACTGATAATTATATTTAAAAACACAATTAAACTCGAAATATAAAAAGGTGTTTTAGTATCATTTCTGGCAAAAAAGAAATTAGATAAAATTTTCACTAAAGCAAAAGCTGGTATACCATAGCCAAAATATTTTAAAGCCTCTGCAGTCATTTCAACATCTTTGCTAGTAAAAGATCCATATCCAAATAATGCGTTAATAATTTGTTCTGATGCAAATATAGTTCCTAAACTTGCTGGTATTGAAAATAATAGACAAAGTTCTAAGGATTTACTTTGTATATCCGAAACCTTTGAAATATTTTTTTCTTTGAAAGCTTTAGATAAAACTGGAAGAGATATTGTACCTACAGCTATACCAGCAATAGCTAAACTAATTTGATAAATACGATCTGCATAGTACAGATACGATACAGCACTTGCCTCAAAGGAAGCTATTATTGTGCCAACCAAAATATTTATTTGGGTAACACCTGATGAAAGAATGCTTGGCAAAAGTTTTTTAAAAAAAAACTTTATTTTATGGTTAAGTTTAATTTTAAATTTTATTGTAGGTATATAATATTTTTTTGTAAAAAATATTAAGAACGCAAGTTGTAAAAATCCTGAAAGAGTTACTCCGTAAGCTAACTGTTTAGCAAAATTTAAATTAAAGAAATATGAAATGATTAATGCAAGAATTAATATAATATTTAATATAATTGGAGCTGCTGCTGCGGCTGCAAATTTATTATTAGAATTTAGTACCCCAGAAAAAAATGAAGAGATGCTTACAAAAAATAAAAAGGGGAAAGTTATTCTTGTTAGCTCAACAGCAATACTAAATTTTTGGTCATTTTCTATAAATCCAGGAGCTATTAAATAAACAATAAAAGGTGTAAATATTTCAACTAAAAAAATTATTGTTAATAAAATTAACGTTATTAAGTTGAGAACGTCATCAGCAAATTTTTTACCATTTTTTTTATTTTGTGATTTAGCAGAGACATAGCTAGGTATAAATGCTGCGTTAAATGTTCCTTCAGCAAATAATCGTCTGAAAGTATTAGGTAATCTAAAAGCTACAAAAAAAGCGTCTGCAAAAATTGACGCTCCTAAAAATATTGCAATTAATATATCTCTAAGATAACCTAAAAATCTGCTGATAAGAGTAAAAAAACTGAAAACATATGTTGATGATAACAAATTCATATAAATTCTAAATTAAGCCACAAATAATAATTAAATAATGCAATACTATTAGTTATATTAGACATTCATAAATTTAAATGACAAAAAAATCTAAAATTGATCATTATTCAGATAAAGAAGCTCTTGATTTTCATATAAAAGGAAAGTCGGGCAAAATTGAGATAATTTCATCAAAATCACTAACCACTAAAAGAGATTTATCTTTAGCTTATTCGCCGGGCGTAGCTGCTCCTGTTAAGGAAATAGCGAAAAATCCAGAATTGGCTTATGATTACACCACCAAAGGAAACTTAGTTGCAGTAATCAGCAACGGATCTGCAATTTTAGGTTTGGGTAATTTGGGATCACTCGCATCTAAACCTGTGATGGAAGGAAAGTCTGTTTTATTTAAAAGATTTGCTGATATTGATTCAATTGATATTGAGATAAATAGCAATGATACAGATTCAATTATCGAAACAATTAAAAATATTTCTGGTACGTTTGGGGGAATTAACTTAGAGGATATCGCAGCTCCCGATTGTTTGATCATCGAGCAAAAATTGAAAGAGGTATTGGATATACCTATATTTCACGATGATCAGCACGGAACAGCAATTATTACTTTAGCTGCACTAATAAATGCTTTAGATGTTTCAAAGAAAAAAATTGATGAAGTAAAAGTTGTTATTAATGGTGCTGGAGCATCTGCACAAGCATGCACTAACTTATTTATAAGTTCAGGCGTAAAAAAAAAGAATATTATAATGTGTGACAGCAAAGGAGTGATCTATAAGGGTAGAAAAAATATTGACCAATTTAAATCTACCTTTGCAGTTGAAACAAAACTAAGAACTTTAAAAGAAGCCATGAAGAACTCAGATGTTTTCTTAGGTTTGTCTGCAAAAGATGTTGTTTCAAAGGAAATGATAAAGTCTATGGCTAAAAATCCTATTATTTTTGCTTGTGCAAATCCAGACCCAGAGATAAAACCAGAACTTATATACGAAGTTAGAGATGATGCCATCATTGCAACTGGAAGATCAGATTATCCTAATCAGGTAAATAATTTAATTGGCTTTCCCTATATTTTTAGAGGAGCCTTAGATGTCCGTGCAAAAATAATTAATGAAGAGATGAAAGTTGCAGCTGCCAAAGCGATAGCTTTGCTAGCAAGAGAAAATGTTCCTGATGAAGTTGTTTCAGCTTATGGTGGCGATAGACCAAAATATGGGAAAAATTATATCATTCCGTCTACTTTTGACCCTAGATTAATCAGTGTAATACCAGTGGCAGTAGCTCAAGCAGCCATTGAAAGTGGAGTGGCCAGAAAAAAAATAAAAGATATGTATGAATACAAAGATCGATTAGTAAACCGATTAGATCCATCTATGTCTTTAATGCAAGGTATAAATGCAAAAGTGAGAAGAAACCCCAAGCGAGTAATATTTGCAGAAGGTGAAGATGAAAATATGCTTAAAGCTGCTATTGAATTTGGTAAAAATAGGTTAGGGACACCAATATTAATTGGTGCCGAAAAAAGAATTAAAGAACAGCTTAGAAAAATTGGTCTAGATGAAAATTATAAAATAGAAATAGTAAATTCAACTGATAGAGAAAAGAGAGAGAAATATGTTAAACACTTATATAAAAAATTGCAAAGAGAAGGTCAGTTAGAAAGAGATGTCGATAGAATTGTAAGAAATGATCGGATAGCTTGGGGTGCGTCAATGATAGCTTGTAATGATGCAGATGCAATGGTGACAGGGAACATAAGACACTATGCGGCTTCGATTGAAAAATTAAAAAAAGTCGTTGATTCAAGACCTGGTGAAGAAATATTTGGAATGACTATGATTAATTCTAAAGGAAGAACTATTCTAGTAGCAGATACCAATGTTCAGGATTTCCCTTCCGCACAAAGGCTGGTTAATGTTTCAAAATCATGTGTGAGAGTAGCTAGATTATTCGGTTTCGACCCCAAAGTAGCTTTCTTATCACATTCTACTTTTGGAAAACCAGTTTCCAAAAATACAAAACATGTCCGAGATGCAATTGAATTATTGAAAAAAGAAAAAGTAGACTTTGATTTTGATGGAGAAATGCAGCCTGACGTAGCGCTCAATCCAATTTATCAAGAAGTATATCCTTTTTCAAAAATTGTGGGTAAAGCAAATATTTTGATTATGCCAGCGCTACACTCTGCTGCAATTTCAACAAAACTAATGAAAGTATATGGTGGCGCAAAATTAATTGGGCCACTTTTAATTGGTTTAGGACTTCCGATAGAAGTTGCTCCTCTAAGGTCTAGTACTTCAGACATCTTAAATCTTGCGTCTGTAGCGGCATACTCATCAGATGTAATTGATTACTCTAACTAAAGTTTATTTCTGCTTAATTCTGTTACTAAATAAATAGATGGAATTACTTTTTCCACATCGTAAATTTTATTGGCTTCATTAATAACTTCTTTTTTTTCATCCTCATCCATAGCAATCCCAAAAATATAAATATTTTTGTTTATAGTTTCTAAAGTATAATTTCTTGCTTTTGTTTTTTTATTAAACACTAAAGCTGATTTTAGCTGACTAGTAATTAGTATATCTTTCGCTGTATTTCTAAAACTGCTTTGACCTTTAATAGTAATGGCGTTTTTTACCGATCTTACTCCCTTCGTTTCCCAAGCCATCTTAGTTATTTTTATTTTTTCCTCTGGAGTATTTACCTTACCTGATAGGAATATTCGCCCATCTATTACTTCTGATTGAATTAATAAAAAATATTTTTTATCTGTTAATGCCAATCTTGCAGCTAGATTTTTTTGCATAATAGTATCATCAATTTGCATCCCAATAGTTCTTGGATCAAATGTAATATCTACCCCTGTACCAAACCTCCCCACTGAAGAACACGAAACTAAAAATATTAATAAAAGTATGCTAATTATTTTTTTCATTTTTTTTTATATCTAAACAAATTTGATAAATCTTTTTTTTGTTAATTTTTTCTGTTTTAAATATAAGTTCAACAACATCCTTCAAACTATATTTTTTTAAATACTTTTTTGCATCTTTTATAATCTTATTTTCATTAACAGTCTTATTTTTAGTATTTTTTTCCGAGATTACAACTGTTAACTCGCCTTTAATTGGAGTTTTAAACATCTCAATTCTTTTAATTTCATCTCTAAAAAAATTTTCATGTAATTTTGTTAATTCTTTAGCTATCAATATTCTTCTTTCGGGATAGAATTTTTTAAAATTTTTTATATAAAAATTTATTTTTATAGCAGGTATAAAAAAAATTTGGGTGAAATGCTGTTGACTTAAACGTGATAGTATTTTCTCTAATTCTTTTTCAGTTTTAGGTAAAAATCCATAAAATAAAAACTGATCTTTAAACCCAGAAACACTCATTGATGTAGTGATAGATGAAACTCCAGGTATTGGAATAATTTTTATGTTCTCATCAACACAAGCATTGATAAGTAAGCTTCCTGGGTCAGATAAAGTTGGGGTTCCTGCGTCAGAAATTAGAGCCAAAATTTTGCCTTCATTTAAATATTCTATAACTTTTATGAGTTTATTTTTTTCGTTAAACTTATGATAAGAAATTAATTTTTTTTTGATTTTTAAATGATTTAATAGTTTTATAGAATGTCTTGTATCCTCACACAAAATAATATCTGCTTTTCTCAACACATCGATGGCTCTCAAGGTAATATCATCAAGGTTTCCAATGGGGGTTGAAACAATATATAAGGTTTTATTAGATAATTTCATTTTATGAAAAAAAAATTTTTTATAATATTAACCTATATATTAATTTTTATTAATTCTAATTTATTTAGTAACGAAAATAATACCCTTAAAGTCGGTTTGTTAGCTCCTCTTAGTGGTGATTATAAAGATTTAGGATACTCATTATTATACACATTACAATTAGCGCTTGATGAAATAGATGATAGGAATATTTATGTTATTCCAAGGGACTCTGGTTCTAACGACAAAAAAAAGCTTATAGAGTCAGTAAATGATCTTAGATCTCAAGGGGTAAAAGTAATAATTGGCCCAGTAGATAATAAAGATTTCAACATAGTAAAAAAATTTGATGATATTATTTTTATTTCTTTATCTAATATAAGTCCAGAATTTCAAAATAACATAATAAGTATAGGAGTTAGTTTTGAGTCACAGATTTTAGCTTTAAATAATTTTATAAAAAAGAAGAAGAAAAATAAAACAATAATACTTTTGCCCAACAATCAATATGTAAATTTTCTCGAAGAAAAATTAAATAAGATCAACTTGAAGAATTATAAAATATTTAAATATAATCCAGATCCAAAAATTTTGACCGGAGAAATTGAAAAATTAACAAATTATGCTCAAAGAAAACAAAATCTAAATTTAAGAAAAAAAATGTATGAAGATAAAGATGACGAACAATCAAAGAAACAATTAGAGAAATTGGAACAAAAATATACTTTAGGAAAAGTAAACTTTGACTCAGTTATTATAATTGATTTTGGAAGCAGTCTTAAAAGTGTTTTAACATCTTTGGTATTTACTGATGTTAATCAGGAAGATGTAATATTTACAACATTAAATCAGTGGTTTGATGAAAGTATTTTTTATGAAAATACGGTAAAAAAAATTTATTACCCATCGGTAAATTATAAAGAATTTACAAAATATAAAAAGAGTTACTTTAAAACATTTAAGAAATCACCTAATGAAATATCTATTCTTGCATATGACGCATTAGGATTGATTTATTATTCTTGGAAAAAAAATGGCAAAATAAATTCCATAAATGATTTTAATTTTAAAGGAAAGATAAAAGGAAAAATTGGGACTTTCACTTTTAATAATAAGCAATTAATTCAAGATCTTCATATCTATAAAGCAGAGAATAATAGATTTACAAAATTTTAACTTTTGTTTTAAGCTTTTTAAAAGCAATATGTCTGTGATCCATTTTTATTTTTTTGAGTTTTGACATTTGACCAAAAGTAATTGACCCAGAATAAGGAATAAATATTGGATCATAGCCAAAACCTTTTTTGCCTAAAATCTTTTTTGATATCGAGCCTTTAATTTTACCAGTAACTGAGATAATTTTTTTATTTTGAGATATAAATGTCAGACTACAAACAAAAATTGCAGATCTATCTTTTTTATTTCTAAGTTTTTTCAATATTGCTTTCATAGCTTTATGAAAACTGCCGTGCTTTTTTGCCCACCTAGCTGAAAAAATACCAGGTTTCCAATTTAAAGCTTTTATACAAAGCCCAGAATCATCTGAAATGACTGGCAATTTTGTAATGTTAAAGAAATATAAAGCTTTTAGTTTTGCGTTGGCTGAAAACGTTTTTCCTGTTTCATTGGGGCTTGTTATTCCAAAGGATTTGGGCGAAATCTTTTTTAATTTTCTATTCAAAAGATAGCTAATTTCTCTGAACTTGCCTACGTTATGAGTGCCAACAATTATTTTTTTCATTACTATCTAGTAATTTAAATTTTAAACACTATATAGCAAGTATTATGAGTACAGATAGTCAAAATAAAGATGATAGTCCTAAAATGGATAATGATAGCCAGGGAAAAGGTGGCTCAGAAAAAAAGCAAGAAAAACCTTTAGAGGAAAAACTTAAAGAAACAGAGGATAAGCTGCTAAGGTCTTTAGCTGAAGTTGAAAATCAGAGACGTAGATTTGAGAAAGAGATTAAAGATGCTTTCGAATTTGGCTCGTACAATTTTGCTAAAGAAAGCTTAGCTATTTTAGATAATCTTCAAAGAGCTAAAGAAGCTATAAAAAATGATGAAGTCCTTAAAAATAATAAAGATTTAGATAAATTTTTGGAGAATATAACAATTGTTGAGAAAGATTTACTGTCTATATTTGAGAAAAATAAAATTAAAAAAATTGAAACAGAAAAAAAGAAATTTGACCCAAATTTACATCAAGCTATGTCTGAAATTGAAAATGTAAGTGTAGACGCTGGAATTATACTTCAAGAAATTCAAGCAGGATATATGCTGGGTGATAGGCTTCTAAGACCGGCATTAGTAAGCGTTGCTAAGAAAAAAGCAGATAATAAGCCACTAAAAGAGGAGAAAAAAAAAGATAAATAACCTTGTAGAGGGAAAAAAAACACCCATATAAGGTTGTAGATTAAAAAGGAATTATAATTATGAGCAAAGTAATAGGAATTGATTTAGGAACAACTAACTCTTGTGTGGCAATAATGGATGGCTCACAAGCTAAAGTTTTAGAAAATACAGAAGGGGCAAGAACAACTCCTTCTGTTGTAGCATTTCTAGATAAAGAGGAAAAATTAGTAGGTCAACCAGCAAAAAGACAAGCTGTAACTAACGCAGGTGATACAATATTTGCTGTAAAAAGACTCATCGGTAGAAAATTTGACGGGCCTTCAGTACAAAAAGATATTTCAAAGGTTCCCTATAAAATTACAAAATCTGAAAATGGTGACGCATGGGTTGAAGGGAAAGGTAAAAAATACTCTCCATCTCAAATTTCAGCTTTTATTTTACAAAAAATGAAAGAAACAGCTGAAAAATATTTAGGTCAAGCAGTAACTAAAGCTGTGATTACAGTTCCTGCATACTTTAATGACTCACAAAGACAAGCTACCAAAGATGCTGGAAAAATTGCAGGACTTGAAGTTTTAAGAATTATAAATGAACCTACTGCAGCTTCTCTTGCATATGGATTAGATAAAAAAGGTGGAAAAAAAATTGCCGTTTATGATTTAGGTGGTGGTACTTTCGACATATCTATTTTAGAAATTGGCGATGGAGTTTTTGAAGTAAAATCTACAAACGGTGATACATTTTTAGGCGGTGAAGATTTTGATGATACAATTGTTGAATATTTAGCTTCTGAGTTTAAAAAAGATAATGGAATTGATTTAAAATCAGATAAACTTGCTTTACAAAGATTAAAGGAAGCAGCTGAGAAAGCAAAAATTGAATTATCTTCTGCCACTCAAACTGAAATCAATCTTCCATTTATAACAGCTGATAAATCTGGACCAAAGCATTTAAATTTAAAGTTTACTAGAGCAAAACTTGAGGCTTTAGTTCAATCTTTAGTAGATAGAACGTTAGAGCCATGTAAAACAGCTTTAAAAGACTCAGGTTTTTCAGCAGCAGAAATTAATGAGGTTGTCTTAGTTGGTGGTATGACAAGAATGCCAAAAATTATTGAAACTGTTAAAAACTTTTTTGGAAAAGAGCCTAACAAAAGTGTTAACCCTGACGAAGTTGTTGCGATGGGAGCTGCTATTCAAGGAGGAGTTCTTCAGGGCGATGTAAAAGATGTTTTGTTATTAGACGTAACTCCACTTTCTTTAGGAATTGAAACGTTAGGTGGAGTTTCAACAAAACTAATTGAAAAAAATACAACTATTCCGACAAAAAAAAGCCAAGTATTTTCAACTGCAGAAGATAATCAGCCTGCGGTTTCTATAAGAGTTTTACAGGGTGAAAGAGAAATGGCCGCTGATAATAAGATCCTAGGAAATTTTGAATTAGTTGGTATTGCTCCAGCTCCAAGAGGAACACCTCAAATTGAAGTTACGTTTGATATAGATGCAAACGGTATTGTTAGCGTCTCTGCAAAAGATAAAGGCACTGGTAAAGAGCAAAAAATTCAGATTCAAGCTTCAGGAGGTTTATCAGAAGAAGAAATACAAAAAATGGTGAAGGACGCAGAAGCGAATAAGGAAGCAGACAAGAAAAAAAGGGAATCTGTTGATGTCAGAAACCAGGCAGATAGTTTAGTATTTTCAACAGAAAAAAGTTTAAAAGAGCATGGCGATAAAGTTTCTGCAGAAGAAAAAAAAGCTATAGAAACTGGAATTTCTGATCTTAAAAAATCTCTTGAAGGTACAGATACCGAAGAGATTAAAAAGAAAACACAAAGTTTAATCCAAGCTTCCATGAAACTAGGTGAAGCGGTATATAAAAGTCAGCAAAAACCTGGCACAAAAAACGAAAATAAGGATGAGGGAAAACCTAACGACAAAGACAATGTTGTAGATGCAGATTTTGAAGACGTAAAAGAAAAAAAAGAAGAAGATAAAGAAAAAAGCGCCTAAGATAATTGTAAAGGAGACGTCCTGTGGCAAAAAGAGATTATTATGATGTCTTAGGTGTAACTAAGGCAGCATCGAAAGACGATATAAAAAAAGCCTACAGAAAGTTAGCACTTAAATACCATCCCGACAAAAACAAAGGCGATAAAACATCAGAGGAAAAATTTAAAGAAGCGAGTGAGGCATATCACGTACTTTCTGATGAGAAAAGAAAAACAAATTATGATCAATTCGGTCATGCAGCTTTTGAAGGAGCTGGTGCTGGCGGGCAAGGCTTTGGAGGCTTTGATACGTCTTCTTTTTCAGACATTTTTGAGGATTTTTTCGGTGATTTTGGTGGAGGTTCTTCAAGAAGAACTTCTAATCGAGGAAATGATTTAAGATACGATGTAAATATAAGTCTTGAAGAAGCATTTAAAGGATTAGAAAAAAATATTAAATACACAACTTATAAAAAGTGCTCATCTTGCGCTGGAAGTGGAGCAGCAAAAGGTTCTAAACCTATTAAATGTAATTATTGTTCAGGAAGAGGTAAAGTAAGAACAAATCAAGGTTTTTTTACTATTCAACAAACTTGTCCTCAATGTAGCGGGTACGGGGAAACAATAGGTGATCCTTGTAAAAGCTGCAGCGGTAACGGAAAAACACAAGGCAGTGAGAATGTGACGGTCAAAATACCTAAAGGAGTTGATGATGGAACGAGAATAAGGCTATCCGGAAAAGGTGAGGCAGGTACTAAAGGGGGTTCAAGTGGTGACTTATACTTGTTTATATCTATTGATAATCACAATATTTTTAAAAGATCTGAAGAGAATTTATACTATGAGCTTCCAATAACTTTTTCTGATGCAGCCTTGGGTACAAATGTTGAAGTGCCCTCTATAGATGGGGGAAAGTCTAAAATAAAGATTCCTGCTGGCACACAGCATGGAAAACAATTCAGACTAAAAGGAAAAGGAATGCCAATTTTAAGAAGGAGCATATTTGGTGATTTGTATATAAGAGTAGTCACACAAGTTCCGACAGCTTTATCAAAAAGACAGAAAGAAATTTTAGAAGAGTTTAATGAGATAGAAAACAACAAACCTGACCCTGTAATTAAAAGTTTTTTTGAAAAGGCAAGAAAATTTTGGAAAAAATCTTAATAAATGGAAATTAATCAAATAATGTCTGCAATCTTTCTTCTTGCAGTATTAGCTTTAGTCTTACCAGGCTTTTTATCAACAAATAATAAACTTAAACAATTTATAAGTAATTTATCTATTTGGGCTATAATTGTGATCGTTATTATTGTAATTATTTACTTAATTATATAATGAAAAAAATTAATTTAGCTATTACAGGATGTATGGGAAGAATGGGCCAACAACTTATTCGATCTTCTAAATCTAACAAAAATTTTAAATTAGTTACATTAACTGAAAATAAAAAGTTTAAAAAAAAGATATTAGGAATAGCTCCAGAATTAAATACAGCTAATGCTTTTAAAAAAGCCAATGTTATAATTGATTTTACAGTTCCTAAATGTACTTTAGAAGTCTTAAAAATAGCAGCAAGACTAAAAAAAAAAGTTGTGATTGGCACTACTGGCTTCACGACCAAACAAGAAAAAATGATAAAAAGTTACTCAAGAAAAATTCCAATATTAAAAGCTGGTAATATGAGTTTAGGAGTAAATTTATTAATTTATTTAACTGAAATTGCCTCTAAATCGCTGGGGAAGAACTTCCTAAGTAAAATTTATGAAGTTCATCACAAACATAAAATAGACTACCCTTCAGGTACAGCTTTAATGCTTGGCAATGGTATAGCGTTAGGCAAAAAAAAAGAATTTAGGAGTTTAATTGGAAAAAAATATCTAAATAAAAAGACTTTTCCCTTTAGCAAAAAAATAAATTTTAATTCTGAAAGAAAAGGAGAGGTTATTGGAGAACATAAAGTTATGTTCTCCAGCGGCAAAGAAATTGTAACATTAAACCATGAGTCATTTGATAGAGCTTTATACTCTGAAGGAGCTTTGACT
>MDTA01107694.1_pt1 | contig 16845 bp, 16 predicted proteins | sample 811151 | NCBI WGS metagenome assembly MDTA01 (sample SAMN05326648, study PRJNA326480) | marine metagenome | isolation source: seawater | place: Indian Ocean: South | collected 2010 | reverse complement strand
TCATTCAACTTTAGCTTATCTTTAATCATGTAGAGAAATATAAGAGAAGGTATTACCATTATAGCAGTCAGTATAAAGAATATACCCCAATCACCATTTAACCAGTCGACCAAAGCCCCGGATGAGGCGGCTAGCGTTGTCCTCCCTGCTGTTCCAATTGAGGCAAGAAGCGCATATTGAGTAGCCGTATAAGTTCTATCAACTAACATTGAAATAAAAGCTACAAATGCAACAGTGGCAAATGCTGCTGCCATATCATCGAATATTACTGCAATTGCGAATAATAATTCAGATTTTCCATACCAAGCCAATAGCGAGAACAATAAATTTGTTGAAGCCATTAGTATACCTGAGACAAACATTGCTTTAATTACTCCTGAGCGAATGGCAAATAAACCTCCTAATAAAGTAAAGATTACTGTGGTGATCCAACCCAAACCTTTTGAATAAAGTGCTATATCAGATTTGGTAAATCCGATTTCTTTGTAGAAGATTACAGACATCCTACCTAAGAACGCTTCACCGATTTTAAAAAGAAAAACAAAACCTAAAATGGCAATAGCAATATTAAACCCATTTTTTTTAAAGAAACTTATCACAGGACCAATTACAGTCCCGGTTAGCCAAGCAGCAGACTTAGAAATTATATTTGAAGAGCCTAATTTGCTCACAATCATTTCATCAGTTTGCCTTTGAGTTTCAGCTCTATCTAAGTTTTGAGTTTCTTTAACAAACATTAAACCAATGTTACAAGCAATTATAAAAATTCCTAAAACTAAAAAAGTTATTTGCCAGTAATTTTCAAATCCAGAATTTTGAAAAAATTCTGCTGAGTTTAGAGCAATCATTCCGCCTAACTTATAACCAGTCCACCATCCAACTACTGCCATTGCAGCACCTGCTTGCATAGATTTTCCCTCATGCTCACTTATTTGCTCAATCCTTAGTGCATCGACAGTAATATCTTGCGTGGCAGACGCAATCGCAATTATCAAACCAATACTAATTACTAGGGCCAAATTTGCAGTAGGGTTTATTAAACTCCAAAAAATTAAGCTGATTAAAATAATAATTTGCATTGTTACGATCCATCCACGTCTATGACCTAATTTTTCCGTTAACAAAGGAATCCTTACTCTGTCAATAATTGGTGCCCAAAGATAATTAAATGCATACACGGCAAAAATTAGTCCTGCCCATCCAATAGTACTTCTACTTAAACCATCTTCTTTTAACCAAAGACTCAGGCTACTTCCTATAATTACCCATGGAAAACCACTAATGGCACCTAGAAGTAATATCTTAACCATTCTAATATCAAAATAGACTTTAAATGTTTCAGACAATGATTGTTTCTTATAAATTTCCATAATTTAATCTCTCCAGAATGATGGAAAAAATAAAACCAAAACTGCAAAAAGCTCTAATCTTCCAAGCAACATTCCAAAAGATAATATCCATTTTGACAGGTCAGGTATATCTTTATAATTTCCATTAGGCCCAATTATATCACCAAGCCCTGGTCCTACATTTGAGATTGAGCTAGCAGCACCAGAGATAGACGTAATAAAATCAAGCCCGCTTATTGATAATAGCATAGCAAGTATCAAAAAAATGAACAAAAAAGTAAAAATAAAAATAATTACAGAATTAATAAAACTATCGGAAATTTTTTGGTTGTTATATTTATTTATAATAACACTATTTGGAGAAATAAGCTTTTTAATTTGATTTTTCAAAAAAATTAAAAGCATTTGTAATCTAAATATCTTTATTCCACATGCAGTCGAACCTGCACAACCTCCTATAAACATTAAAAATAAGAAAAAAATTAAAGAAAATTTTCCCCATAAACCAAAGTCATCAGTTACATAACCAGTGCCAGACAATATTGAAATTACATTAAAGGAGGAAATTCTAATTTTATCAAATATATTTGTTTCATAATTTGTAAATAATAAATAAAAAAACATTATCGTTATTGAAATTATTAGCAAATAAATCAAACCTTTAATTTGAACATCTTGAAAAAAAATCTTCCTATTTCCTTGGGCAAATTTTAAATAAGCAATGAAGGGAATACTTCCTAATATAATAAATATACTGGCAACAATTTCTATATTAGGATTTTTAAAAAAACCAATTGATTTATCATGAGTTGAAAAACCACCCGTTGCGATCGTTGTCATAGAGTGACTAATGCTGTCAAATATCGTCATTCCAAATATCCAATAAAAGAAACCACATAAGAAAGTAAGAATTATATATATTGATATTATTGTTGCTGCTACTTCGATTGTCCTTGGTAATATTTTTTCTGTGCTGTCTGGCCCCTCTACTTTAAATAATTGCATTCCACCAACCTGAAGTAACGGAAGTATAGTTATAGCCATCACCACTATTCCAATGCCACCTAACCACTGCATTATGGCTCTCCAAAGCAAAATACTTTTTGGACTATTATCTAAATTAGAAATTATTGTCGCACCAGTTGTTGTTATACCTGACATACTTTCAAAGAATGCCTCACTAAAGGTAAATTCTTGCTTAGAAAGCAAAAATGGTAAACTACCAAATGTAGCTATCATAAACCAAGCTAAAGATGAGAATAAAAAAGTTTGTCTCAAATTTAACTTTAAATCTTTCTCAAGATTTCCCAAGACAAACAATGATCCAATAAAAATAGTGACTATAGATGCAGAGATAAAACTATGACTTTCCTCTTTAAATAAAATTTGTAAAGAGTAGGGTGCTAACATTGAAGCTCCCAAAACAATCAACAATATACCTATTAGAAAAAAGATAGTTTTGTTAGTAGCCATTTTAAGTGAGATTATTTATATAGTTTTAAAATTCAACTTAATATCATACATTATAGTCTGTATTTTGCGAATAAAATTTAATAAACCATAATAATGCTTGATAAGAATTTAATTCAGACTACCTCATCATGGCCTTTTGTTGAAGTAAGAAAACTTTTAAAAGATAGAAAAGCTATTATTGCTAAAAAGAATAAGATTACATTTCAGACTGGATACGGACCCAGTGGACTTCCACATATTGGAACTTTTGGCGAAGTAGCCAGAACATCGATGATGATTAATGCGCTAAATCATATACAAAAAATTGATAATGAGTTAATTACTTTTTCAGATGACATGGATGGTTTAAGAAAAGTTCCTGATAACATACCAGATAGTGATATTTTAAGAAAGAATTTAGGAAAACCTTTAACAGCAATACCTGATCCATTTAAAAAATTTAAAAGTTTTGGAGAGCATAACAATGAAATGTTAAAAGCTTTTTTAAATAAATTTAAATTTAAATTTGATTTTAAAAGCTCAACAGAAAATTATAAAAAAGGAGTTTTCAATAATTCTTTGATGCGTGTCCTTGAAAAATATGATGATATAATGAATATAATTTTACCTACTTTAAGAGAGGAAAGAAGAAAAACTTATTGTCCATTCTTACCCGTATGCCCTAAATCTGGAAAGGTTCTTGAGATACCTTTATTTAGCATGGATAAAAAAACTGGAAAAGTTGTCTTCGATAACAATAATGAAAAATTAGAAACAAACATTTTAGATGGAAATTGCAAACTTCAGTGGAAAGTTGATTGGGCAATGCGGTGGTTTACATTTGAAGTTGACTTTGAAATGTATGGGAAAGATTTAATGGAAAGTGCAATTTTATCTAATAAAATATGTAAAATTTTAGGTAAAAGTCCACCTAATGGATTTGCCTATGAATTATTCTTAGATGAGAAAGGTGAAAAGATTTCAAAGTCAAAAGGAAATGGAGTTTCCATAGAGGAATGGCTAAGATATGCTTCACCTGAAAGTCTATCAATGTATATGTATCCCAATCCAAGAAGAGCTAAAAAACTTTATTCCGAAATTGTCCCAAAAACTGTAGATGAATATTTATCTAATATTGAAAAGTATCCTATCCAAGAATTAAAAGATCAAATACTTAATCCAGTTTGGCATATACACAATGGAAATCCACCAAAGGAAAAAATTATCATGCCTTTTTCCATGTTATTAAATTTAGTTGGATCGAGTAACGCTGATAATAAAGATATTTTATGGAAATTTATTAATAAATTTCATAAAGAAATTAAACCAGTGGATTATAAAATTTTAGATGGGCTTACTGAATATGCAATTAACTACTTTAAAGATAAAGTCGAGCCTAATAAAAAGTTTAAAAAACCTAATACTAAAGAGAAAAAGGCTTTAGAAAATTTAGTACTTAAATTGAAACAAATTGACAAATCTTTAACACCTGAGGAAATTCAAACTTATGTTTACACTGTTGGAAAAGAAAACGGATATGATAAAAATCTCAGAGATTGGTTTAAATTAATCTATGAAGTAGTATTTGGAGATGAAAATGGACCACGGATGGGTTTTTTTATAAGTTTTTTTGGACTTAATGAAACAATTAACTTAATAAGTGGTAAAATAAAATAATGTTTTCAATTTTTAAACCTTATATCTTTTCACTTGATCCTGAAGTTGCCCATGATTTAGCAATAAAATCCTTAAAATTTAATGTTCTTCCAAAAAGTATTTTTTATGTTGATCAAGAAGAAATGCTCGAAACTACATTATTTAATGAAAAGTTGCCCAATCCTATAGGATTGGCGGCAGGTTTTGATAAAAGCGCAGAAGTATATAATTCATTATTTAAATTAGGCTATGGTTTTGTAGAAGTTGGAACGGTCACACCAAAAAGGCAACTCGGTAATCCTAAACCAAGAGTTTTTAGATTAGAAAAAGATCAAGCTTTAATAAATCGTCTAGGCTTTAACAATCATGGCTCAGATGTTGTTTTTAAAAGAATATCAAACAATCTACCAGATGGTTTTTTAGGAATAAATATCGGACCTAATAAAGATACCATCAACAAAGAGGAGGATTTTTATAAATGTTTAAAAAAGATTTCTCATTATGGTGCGTATATAACTATCAATATATCATCCCCTAATACTGAAGGACTAAGGGACTTTCATGACCAAAAAGAATTAGAAAAACTTTTAGCAGGTATAAATAAAATTAAGAAGAAGAGTAACCTTTCTAAACCTATAGCAGTAAAGCTTTCCCCAGATTTAAAAGATAAAGAAATAAGCAAGATTATTGAAGTTATCATTAAACACGAAATCTCTGGGATAATATTATCAAATACAACTGAAATTCGTGAAGATAATTTAAACGACAATAAAAAAAATGAAATTGGAGGATTATCTGGACAACCTTTAAGAGACAGATCTACAAAATTAATAAAAAAATTCTACAAAGAAATTAAAGGAAAGATACAAATTATTGGTGTAGGAGGTGTTGACTCTGGGCAGGCAGCTTTTGAAAAAATAACTAGCGGAGCTAGTGCAGTGCAGCTCTATACAGGTATGGTGTATAAAGGCCCAGGAGTAGTAAAGAATATTAAAAAAGAGTTAATTTCAATTTTGAAAAAAGAAAACTTAAAAAACATAGGTGACGCAGTTGGAATAAATGCTTGACCCATCTAATTACTATAATTATATAACATTAGGAAAAATTTATGTCTAAAAGATGCGAGTTAACAGGAATTTCACCTTTAAAAGGTCATAACGTTAGTCATGCTAAAAATAAGACTAAACGAAGATTTCTTCCAAATTTAAAAAAAATCACTTTTAGAAGTGATATTTTAAAAAAAGATATTAAATTGAATGTAGCTAATTCTGCCCTAAGAACAGTGGATTTTAAAGGTGGGTTCGATAAGTTTTTACTGTCTGCAAAGAACAGAAAACTCTCAAAAAAAGTTAAAAAAATAAAAGCTTCAATTTACGCTAAATCATAATAATGAATTTATTCTATAAACTTTCAATTTTGATGGGAGTTGTAGTAGTAACTTCTAACTATTTAGTTCAATTTCCTATAAGTAAATTTGGACTAGATGAAATACTCACTTACGGAGCCTTTAGTTATCCAATCACTTTCTTAATTACCGATTTAGCCAATAGAGCTTATGGAAAGTTAGTTGCGAGAAAAATTGTTTATATCGGTTTTATTATTGGAATATTATTGACTTTATTTGTGTCCACTAATTTTTCAGACATAATTTCTATTAGGATTGCAATCGGATCTGGAGTTGCATTTTTTATTGCACAGAATTTAGATATAAATATTTTTGATCATTTAAGAAGAAAAGCATGGTTTATCGCTCCATTAACTTCCTCTACTTTAGGTTCAATAACTGATACTTTATTATTTTTTTCGATTGCTTTTTATGGCACAGGAGTACCTTGGGTTACATTAGCTTTAGGTGATCTTGTAGTTAAATTATTCGTTACTCTTGTGATGTTGATTCCATTTAGACTTTTACTAATTAAAATAAAAGATTATACTGATACGAAAGACAATAGAGTAAAACTCTAATGCAAAGTTTTTTTATTAGCAACGAACAAATCAGTTAGTTGATTTATCATCACATCTCCTAAATCTTGAACATCAGTAATCTTAACTGCTCTATTATAATATCTTGTAACGTCATGTCCGATTCCTATTGCTAATAATTCTACTTCAGATTTGTCTTCGATCCACTTAACAGTTTTTTTTAGATTTGCCTCAAGATAATCACTAGTGTTAGTTGAGAGAGTACTGTCGTCTACTGGAGCGCCATCAGATATTACCATTAAAATTTTTCTGTCTTCTTTCCTTCTGCTGATCTTATTAAAAGCCCATTTTAAAGCTTCTCCATCAATATTTTCTTTCAATAATCCCTCTTTTAACATTAGTCCCATATTATTTTTAGCTTGTCTCCAATGTGTATCTGCTGATTTATAAATGATGTGTCTTAGATCATTTAACCTCCCAGGCAAATTTGGTTTATTATTTTTCATCCATTTTTCTCTAGAGGAACCACCCTTCCAATGTTTAGTTGTAAAACCTAGAATTTCAACTTTGACCATACATTTTTCTAAAGTTCTTGAGAGTATATCTGCACAAATAGCCGCTACTGAAATTGGTTTTCCTCTCATAGAACCTGAATTATCAATCAGAATTGTTACCAATGTATCTTTAAATTCAATATCTTTTTCCTTTTTAAAAGACAAAGAGTTAAAAGGATCCATAATTACCCTAGTAAGTTTTGATGTATCTAAGAGACCCTCTTCTAAATCAAAGTTCCAAGATCTATTTTGTTTAGCAAGCAATTTTCTCTGCAACTTATTTGCTAATTTTGAGATAAAATTCTTTAGTTGTAATAATTGCTGATCAAGATTTTTCCTAAGTCTTGAAAGCTCCTCCATACTTTCCAGGTCTTCAGCTTTAATTATTTCATCAAATTCTTCAGTATATATTTTATATTTTAAATCTTCTAAATTTTTTAAGTTTCTTTTTTTTAGATCTGGTCTGGCACTGTCTTCTAACCCAAGCTCTTCATCTGTTTTATCTGAATCTTTTGTCTCATTATCTAAATCCGGAATCCCGCTTTCAATGGACATTTCCTCATTGTTTTCCTTTGTTTCTTTTAAATTTTGTTCATTATCTTCAGATTTAGACTTTTTATCATTATTATCATTTTCTTCGTCCCTTTTTTCTTCTTCATTTACATTTTCATCTAAGCTCATGTCAGAAATTAATTTAGAAATTATCGAATTAAACTTTTCTTGATCTAAGGCTACGTTTCTAAGTTCTGATATTTTAGCTTTAAATTGATCGTTAAGATCTTTTTTATAAGCTCTTAATTTTTTTTCAATTTCGTTATCATTTTTAAAATCTAAAAATTTAATTCTAAGAAAATTCTCAAATGCTTCTAGTATTTTAGCCTCACTGCTTTTAAGGTCTAAATCTGATATTCGTTGCTTATAAAATTTTTCGATATTTTTTTTTACCCCTTTAAAATAACTTGTTCCTATTTTTTCACATCTTATTTTTTCTGAAATTTTATAAAGTTTTTTCGATATATCACCGTCAGGTTGATATTTTTCAAAAATTTTTTTATTTGAAAATCTTAAATTTAAAGATTTTGAATCAGCTATCGCTCTTATTTCTTCATAATTAATCTTGTTTCCAAGGTGGTTCAAATCAGGTAATTTAATTGAGTTTTGATTACTTTTAATTGTTTGATTTCCAAATAAAACTTCAACTTTTTGAGAATTAGATAAGGATTTGACAGTTGAACTTATTGCTGTTTTAAAATCTTCTAATTTCTCTTTTTTTGTATCCACTTTTATATAGTGATATTTATTGAAGACTCAGGCAAATCTTCACCGAAACATCTCTGATAATATTCAGAAATTATTTTTTTTTCTAAGTCATCACACTTATTTAAAAATGTAATCCTAAACGAATATCCTTTGTCCTTGAAAATATCCGTATTCTCAGCCCAATGTAAAACAGTTCTTGGACTCATTACTGTTGATATATCTCCGTTAACAAAACCTTTTCTTGTTAAATCAGCAACTTTAATCATGTTTGATAATAAATCTTTACCTTCTTTATTATTTAAGCCCTTATTTTTTGCTAAAACTATTTCAAATTCTTTTTCAAATGGAAGGTAATTTAAAGTTGAAACAATATTCCATCTATCCATCTGACCTTGATTTATTTGCTGTGTTCCGTGATAAAGCCCGGTTGTATCTCCTAGACCTACAGTATTTGTAGTCGCGAAAATTCTAAAAAAATCGTGCTGTTCTATAACTTTGTTTTTGTCGAGCAATGTAAAATTTCCATCGCTTTCTAAAACTCTTTGAATTACAAACATAACATCTGGTCTACCTGCATCATATTCATCAAAAACTAAGGCAACTGGATTTTGAATTGACCATGGGAGTATACCTTCTTTAAATTCAGTAACTTGTTTTCCATCTTTTAAAATTATTGCATCTTTTCCAATTAAATCTATTCTGCTAATATGACTGTCCAAGTTTACTCTTATACAAGGCCAATTTAATCTTGCTGCAACTTGCTCGATATGGGTAGATTTTCCAGTTCCATGGTACCCTTGTATCAAAACTCTTTTGTTAAAAGAGAAACCAGCAATTATTGCTAGGGTTGTATCTTTGTCAAATTTATAATCAGGATCTATTTTAGGAACATATTCGTTTTTTTTTGAAAATGCTCCAACCTTCATATCACTATCAAACCCAAAAGTTTGTTTAACAGAGAGTTTTATATCTGGTTTCTGTATTAATTGCTCAGAACTCATTTTTTTCCTAAAGTTTTTTTAAGTTGACTGTAAGCCAATGTAATTTTTTTAAGTTTATCCTCAAATTTTTTGTTTCCTTGGTTTTTATCAGGATGATATTTTTTTACAAGCTCTTTAAATTTTGATTGAATTTCCTCCCATTTAACATCTTCATTAAGCTCCATAGTCTGAAGAGCATCCCTATCGGTTTGAGATACTTTTGTTTTTTTAAAATCTCTAAAATTTGAAGTTTTAAAAATGTTCAATTTATCGTCTAAAGCGTTATTCCATAAAATATTAAAAAAATTCTCTGAAGAACCAAAATTTTTTGTTGACTTATGCCAAGTGAGATCAGATTTAATAAAAAATTCAATTTCTTGATCATTCATATTTTCAAAATAATTCCAGTTTTTATTAAATATCTTTATATGTTGAAGACAAAGCAGTCTATATTTTTTACTATTATCTTTCTCTACAGGTGCTTTATAAGCACCTATCTCTTTACAATTCTTCCAATCGCATATAATTTTCATTAGTTTATCTATATAATATATTTTCATTAATGAAAGATTATTTTAAAAAAATAGAAAAAAAATTAAGAGATCAATTCAAGTTTGAAAATTTAATTATTGTGGATAATACTTATTTACATGTTAAACATAAATCTTTTGCTCCAGGTAAATTGCATTTACATATTAAAATTACTTCTGGTTACCTTAAATCAATTTCTAAAATTAATGCTCATAGATTAATTATGAAAGTTTTAAGAGAAGAATTAAAAGAAAATATTCACGCATTAGAAATTTCTATTAACTAGTAATTTTGATAATTTTTTTAAAGTAGTAATATCTATTTTATTTTTATTCGGTTCCGCAGTTCTACCAATTGCTTTTAATAATAAAAAGTTAATTTTCTTATCTTCATTTTTTTTATCATTTTTTAAAAAGGGGATTAGATCTCTTATTGCTTTAGAATTAGAAAATTTTTTATAAGTATATGAAAGGTTATTTTCCTCGTAGACATCAATTATTTGTTTTAAAGTTTTAACAGAGCATAATCCTTTTAACAAAGAAAGCCTGCTTTCCAGAATCATGCCCGACAAAACCGCCTCACCATGAGATATATTTTTTGAAAAATTATTTTTCTTTTCAATAGCATGAGCAAAAGTATGACCAAAATTTAGTACCATTCTCTTATTTCTTTCATTTACATCCTGGTTTACAAAAAACATTTTTATTAAACAACTTTTTTTAATTGCGTAATTTAAATATTTCGGTTTTTTAGAAAAAATATTTTTAGTATTTTTTTTTAACCAATAGAAAAATTTTTTATCTTTTATGATAGAATGTTTTAATATTTCAGCGTAACCACAAATAAATTCTTTTTTCGGTAGAGAATTTAATATTGAGGTATCACTTATAACAAGTTTTGGTTGATAAAAAGAACCAATTAGATTTTTTCCAAGTCTTGAATTCACCCCAGTCTTCCCTCCTATAGAAGCATCAACTTGAGCAAGAAGAGTGGTTGGAATATTAATATAATTGATACCACGCTTAAAGATACTTGCTATAAAACCAGTTACATCTCCGGTAATTCCACCACCAACACCAATTATTAAGTCAGATCTGTTAAAATTAAGGAGTAATAATTTTTCGACAATTTCATTAACGGTTTTTACTGACTTAGATTTCTCATTTGCATTGAAATTTAAAAAAACTAATTTGTATCTCTTTAATTTATTTCTAATTAATTTTTTGAGTTTATTTGGAACATTTTTATCGATTATTAGCGCGATTTTTTGCACTTTTGGACAAATAACTTCGATTTTTTTAGGTAGTATATTAAGGATATTTCTTCCAATTAATATCGAGTAACTATTTGTAGATCCACTAAATTTGATCTGTTGTATTTTCATATAAATCTAAAATTTTACTTACGATTGTTTCAGGTCTTAAATTTTCACACCTAATTTTAAAATTTGCCTCACTATAAGTTTTCTTTCTCTCCAAGTAAATTTTTTTGACTGCATAGTTTAAGTTTTTTTTCGTTATAAGAGGTCTTTTTTTGTTTTTCTTTAACCTTTTAATTAAAATATCAAGATTAGAATCGAGCCAAAAACTGATAGAGGAACTTTTTACTGCACGCCTAATTGAATTATTTAAAAAAGCACCTCCACCTAAAGATATGACTACTTTTTCTTCTTTTAGCTTCTGTAAAGTGATTTTACTTTCCAAGGACCTGAAGTAACTCTCACTTTTGTTTTTAAAAATAATATCAATCGTGCATCTCTCTTTCTTCTCAATTACTTTATCAATATCTATGAATTTAAAAGATAGTTTATTAGCTAATCTTTTACCAATAGTGGATTTACCTACACCCATCATCCCGGTTAAAACAAGGTTTTTCCTCAATTTGATACCTGATTTAGAATTTGATTTTTCATAAATATGTCTTAATTATTGAGTTTAAATTAATTCGAAAAGTATGCAACTTAAATACAATAGACAAACAAGTTTAGGCAGCTCACTGGTAAAAATTTTAGTAAAATTACTACTAGCTATAGTCATTTTTGTTATTGCAATATTTTTAATTGAGAAAATTAATTTTCCTAGCCCAGAAAAAAATTACGATATTAATGTAACCAATGAAATTAAAAAGCTTTAAATATTTTTTAGGCTTTCTAATATTAATAACATTTACTCAAATAAAGAGTGAGGAGAAGATAGATATTTGGAAAAATAAAAATAGTGAAAAAGAATTAAATACAAACAAAGAAAAGAAAAATGTAGAAAATATTCAAGAAAAAATGGTAATTCAATCTGCTGATGTTAAAGATCAAAAAATTGAGATTGAAAACACTTCAATCAACTCAGAAGAAGAAGATAAAGTTTTCGGCTTATATGACCCAGAGAAAAACGATTTAGACTTAAATATGTGGTCCTTTACTTCTGCAGAAGATGTTAGGTCAAGTTTAAAAAGATTAAAAAAGATAAAGCTATCAAAAACATCAAACGAAATTTTAGAAAATGTTTTATTGTCATATTCGTTTCCCCCTAAAGGTATGACTGAAAAAGAATTTACTAGTCTAAAAATAAATTGGTTAATTGAAAATAATAGATCAGATTTAATTGAAAATTTTTTAAAGCAAAATGAAAATTTTCATAACAAAGATAAGGCTGTCCAATTTTTAGTAGACGAAAATATAGCTCAAGCAAACATAAAAGAGGGATGTAAAAAGATTAAATTTATAGGAAGTAATATTAAAGACGCTTATTTGGAAAAATTTAAAATTTATTGTTTGGTGCTTGATAAAAAAAAAACCCAAGCTCAATTATTACTTGATTTGCTTAGAGAGCAAAATAAATCAGACAAATTTTTTGATGATAAAATAAATTTTTTATTAGGAATTTCAGAAAAAACCACTGAAAAAATTAATGAGAAAAATTTACTAAATTTTTACTTATCAAGTATAACAATAAAAGACTTTAAATATACACCGACAAATAAAACAAAAAAAGAAATCTGGAAGTATTTAAATGCAGCAAATTTAATTAAATTAGAAAATATTGGTGACAAAGAAAAAATAAAAGAATTAGAAATCGCCGCTAACAAAGGTCAGGTAAATAAAAAATTAATTTTCGACATATATAAGCAAATAGAATTTGATCTTAATACTTTAGTAAACGCAAAAAATATTTATCAAAGTCTAGATACAAGTGATGCTAGATCTTTAATTTTTCAAAAGTATTTAATTGTTGAAAATATAGAATCTAAGGTTGATTACCTTTTTTTATTAGAAGAGCTATTTAAAAAAGATCAATTAAACAATATCTTTGCAAAATTTTTAAGTGATAAGTTAAAGGAAATTGGGTTAGAAAATTTACCTGAAAATTATAAAGAAATAGCAAAGAATAAAATTTTAACAGACGAAGAGATAATCTTGGGGAAAGTGAAGTATAATGATAAAATTCTACATCAATCTAAAATTTTAAAGCATTATATTGAAAAGGGTGGAAATATTAAGAAAACGCAAAAAGACTTAGATAAATTATTAAAAAGAATAACTAAGGATAGAAAATATTTTATATCTGCTAAAGATCTGGCCTTAATAGACTCATTATTAAAAGATGGTTTTAAGATCCCTAATAATTTTAATTATGATGATCTTGCATCAAAATATGATGTGCCTGATAATCTAGTAAAGCTAATAAAAGACAAACAAAATGCATTTGTAGCCCTCAAAATTGTGGAAATAATTGGTGAAGATGAACCGTACCAGTTGGACTCTGAAACAATCTATTTTATTACAAATCTTTTAAATGAAATGAGTTTAATAAATATAAGAAATAAAGTTTTAATCTCTGCATTACCTCAAAGGGTATAAAATAAATCAAAATGTCTAAAAGAAAAATTATTATAGAACCAGATCCCATTTTAAGAAAAAAAAGTGCCAGCCTAGAAAAAGTTGATAACGATTTAAGGATATTGATGGATGATATGTTAGAAACTATGTACTCAGCGCCAGGAATAGGTTTAGCCGCAGTTCAAATCGGGATATTAAAGCGAGTAATAGTAATTGATATTTCAAAAAATGAAGAAAAGAAAAAACCAATATTTTTAGTTAACCCTGAAATAACTTTTAAATCAAATCATACCTCAACATATGAGGAGGGATGCTTGTCTTTACCAGGGCACTTTGCTGAGGTTGAGCGTCCGGCACAGTGCCATTTAGATTTCATTGACTATAACGGTCACAAGCAAAAATTAAAGACAGAGGGACTTTTAGCAACCTGCGTCCAACATGAAATAGATCATCTCGATGGAGTTTTATTTATCGATTACCTTTCAAAGCTTAAAAGGGATATGATTATTAAAAAACTAAAAAAAAGCAAAAAAGAATTAAATAAAATAGTTTTGTAAATGTCATTAAAATTAATTTTCATGGGGACCCCCGAATTTGCTGTGCCGATTTTAAAATCAATTCATAAATCTGATCATGAGGTTTTATGCGTTTATACCCAACCGCCAAAAAAAAAAAATCGAGGACAAAAAATTGAGTCTTCACCTGTTCAACAATATGCAGAAAATTATAATTTAAAATTAAGGTCTCCCTCTATTTTAAATAATGAAGAATATCAACATATTAAAAATTTATGTCCAGACATAGTCATCGTAGTAGCATATGGAAAAATTTTACCAAAAAAGATATTAGATATAAAAGATATTGAATTTCTTAATGTGCATGCATCTTTATTGCCAAAGTGGAGAGGTGCAGCTCCTATCCAAAGAGCCATTATGAATTTAGATAATATTACAGGAATTTCAATTATGAAAATAATTTCTAAACTTGATTCTGGCCCGACTTTAATAAAATCAGAAATTCCCATAACCAATGAAACAAATTATGTGTCTCTTAGTGAGCGAATGTCTAAATTAGGAGCAATCAAAATATTAGAAGCTATTAATTTAATCGAAAATAAAAAAGCAAATTTTATTAACCAAGATGAAACTAAAGCTTCCTACGCAAAAAAAATTGAAAAAATTGAAGGTAAGATATCGTGGAAAGAAAATGCAGATAAAGTGATTGCAAAAATTAACGCGCTTAATCCTAACCCGGGATGTTGGTTTTCTTTTAAAGGTTCTAGAATAAAGGTTATAAAAGCAGTTGAAGTTTTTAGAAAAGGTAAACCTGGTGAAATATTGAGTAACAATTTCACTATAGCATGTCAAAAAAATGCAATTCAAATCTTAGAGCTTAAAAGAGAAGGAAAAAATAAAATGAAAACTCAAGAGTATATAAAGGGAAATAAATTAAATGTTGGGACATTAATTAATGAATGAATAATTATTTAATTACAATAGAATATGATGGATCAAACTATGTTGGATGGCAACGTCAAAAGAATGGGATCTCAGTTCAAGAAATAATCGAAAAAAAAATTCAAAAAATATTAAAAACAAATATTAAAATAATTGGTTCAGGCAGAACAGATAAAGGTGTTCACGCTAGAGCACAATCAGCCAATTTCTTAACTGTAAAGAAAATACATGAAAAAAAAAAATTTTTAAACTCGATTAATTTTTTTTTAAGAAAATATCACATATCAATTATTGATATAAAAAAAAAGAAATTATCTTTTAATTCAAGATACTCAGCAAAAGAACGAGTATATGAATATAAAATAGTTAATAGAGTAGGTCGTTTATCTTTAGATCACAACAGAGCTTGGCACATAAAATCGAAATTAGATGTTAACCTCTTAAGATCTGGAGCAAAAATTTTAGAAGGCCGGCATGACTTTTCAACTTTTAGATCTTCTTCATGTTCTGCTAAATCTCCGATAAAAAATATGAGTTCTGTAAAAGTAAAAAAAAGTGGAGATGAAATATTTATTACTTTTAAGTCAAAATCATTCTTACAAAATCAAGTAAGATCGATGGTAGGCAGTCTAAGTTATTTAGCTAGAAAAAAATGGAATTTAAAAGAATTTAAAAAGATATTTAAATCTAAAAAAAGAAGTTTATGTGCTCCACCTGCTCCTGCTTGTGGGTTGTATTTGAAAATAGTCAAATATTGAAACTTTTTAATTTAAAATCAATTAAACTATTTTATCAAATATTTTAAGAACCTTTTCCCATTTAAAATTTTTAATCGCGCTTAAACTTCTTTTAGAATATTGATTACTAAAAGATTTATTTTCTTTAAATTTAATGATTAAATTAATTAGATCAGAGTTATTCTTGTAATAAATCATTTTGTGAGTTGAAATTTTATCGAAGTTTTTAATCACCTGTTTACTAGATATAGACGGAATACCATAAGACATGTATGTCAATAATTTAGTTTGTATACCGGTAGAGATATTGAGATTAGCTAAACCGCAAATCACTTTTGAAAGATATGGCTCTAAATTTTTAATCTTACCATAAAATTTTACACCTTCTGCACGCATAAAAAAGTTTTTGTCTATATCTCTGATCTCACCAAAAACATGAAATTCAATATTAGAAAATTTTGATTTCAATTTAGGAAAAATTTTTTTAATAAAATTTAAACACGCTTGTCTATTAGGGGTATATTTGATATTACCGACAAAAATAATTTTGTAACTATTTTTGTTATACTTATAAAAATTTTTTATTTTATCAATTCCAAAGTTCATTTGTATAATTTTGTTTTTTTTAACATCTTTTAAAAGACTTATTTCTCTCTTTGAAAATAAAAGAGTTGTATCGGCTGTTTTTAAACAATAATTTTCATAATTTTTTACAAAAATACTTTCAAAAAAATAAATAATCTTAAAAGGATTTATAAAAGATAATTCTTTGAAAGTTTGATAATAATTTTTTGAGTATAAATCCCCCATATCTAAAATAATCTTTTTATATATTTTGTCTGATAAAAATTGAAAAGATCTAATGGACTGACAAAAAATTACATCGAAATTTTGATAGTTATCATTAATAAACTCTTTTATTTCTGCAGAATGAAAAAAATTAAAATGTAAAGGTCTGAATTTTATTAGTGATGTTAAAATATTGAGCACACATTGTAGAGGGTTATCTCTTTTAAATGATCGTATTGTTAATCTTTTTGACGTGGTTACTTTATTAGTTGAACCTAAACAAACAACTTCAACATTGTTTTTTTTTAGTAAATATTGAACAAAT
>MDTA01081441.1_pt1 | contig 16848 bp, 14 predicted proteins | sample 811151 | NCBI WGS metagenome assembly MDTA01 (sample SAMN05326648, study PRJNA326480) | marine metagenome | isolation source: seawater | place: Indian Ocean: South | collected 2010 | reverse complement strand
GTTTTGGAAACAAATGAAGTCAATGAATATGTTTCTGGAATTACTGCTGCTGAAGTAATTGTAGATATCCATGGGAAAAAACATGGATGTGTTGCAGCAAGAATCGACGGGATTCAAAGAGATCTTTCTTATGAAATTCTTGAGAACTGCGAAATTAAGGGAATTAAAACTGAATCAGATGAAGGAATGTATATTCTCAGACACTCTTGTGCACATCTTTTAGCACAGGCAGTTTCTGAACTGTATCCAAATGCTAAACCAACAATAGGCCCCCCAGTTGAAAATGGATTTTACTATGATTTTGCAATGGAAAATATTGGAGAAGATGATTTAAGATTAATTGAGAAAAAAATGGAAGAATTATGTAGGAAAAATTTGAAACTTCAAAGAGTTGAATATTCTCAAGAAGAATTAAAAGAATTATATCATGATAACCCGTACAAACTTGAAATAATTAATGAAAAAATTGGAGAGGGTACAGGCTCAACGGTTTATCAGCAAGGAGATTGGTATGATCTATGTCTTGGCCCTCATGTTCCATCGACTTCAAATTTAATGCATTTTAAACTAACTTCGATTTCATCTGCCTATTGGAGAGGTGATCAATCTAAAGAACAATTAGTACGAATTTATGGAATGGTATATCCATCTAAACATTTACTTAAAGAGCGCCTAAAGCAACTTTCAGAAGCAAAATTAAGGGATCATAGAGTTATTGGAAAAGACATGAAATTATTTCATATTGATGAAACAGTCGGTCAAGGACTGATACTCTGGACTCCAAGAGGGGCTAGTATTCGTCAAGAATTACAAAATTTTATTTCTTCTGAACTTCATAAACAATATTACAAACAGGTTTTTACTCCACATGTTGGAAAATTAGACCTTTACAAGGCAAGTGGGCACTTCCCTTACTACCAAGAAAGTCAATATCCTCCATTAATTAATCATGAGCAAATGAAAAAGTTCGCTAGTGAGGGTTGTTCTTGTTCAGATTTAGCGAATAAGATGGAGGAAGGTGAAATTGATGGATATTTACTGAAACCGATGAATTGCCCCCATCATATCAAGATATATTCTTCACAACCAAGATCTTACAGAGATTTACCATTAAGATTGGCCGAATTTGGAACAGTATACAGATGGGAACAATCCGGAGAAATTAGTGGAATGACACGAGTCAGGGGTTTTACTCAAGATGATGCCCACCTTTTCTGTCGTAAAGATCAAATTGAAGATGAGCTCTTGGGATGTCTTAGCTTGGTAAAAACAATCTTTTCAACATTAGGAATGGAGGATTATAGAGTGAGAGTAGGTTTAAGGGATCCAGATAGTAGTAAATATGTAGGGTTAGAAAATCTATGGGATGCTGCGGAAGATGCATGTAGAAATGCTGCGAAATCACTAGGTGTAGAATTTTCTGAAGAGCCTGGAGAAGCTGCATTTTATGGACCTAAAATTGACTTTGTGGTAAAAGATGTTCTTGGAAGAGAATGGCAATTAGGTACTGTACAAGTAGATTATAATCTACCTGAAAGGTTTGATTTACAATTTGCTGGAGCAGATGGAAAAATGCATCGTCCAGTAATGATTCATAGAGCACCATTTGGTTCAATGGAGCGTTTTTGTGGAGTATTAATCGAACACTTTGCAGGAAAGTTCCCTACGTGGTTATCGCCAACACAAGTAGCAATTGCTACGATCTCCGAAAAGCATTCGGAATATGGAAAAATGATTGCAGATAAATTACATTCTTTGGGAATTAGAATCGATACAGACTTTTCTGATTCGACTATAGGTAAAAAAATAAAGAATCTAAGAAAACTAAGACCCCCATATACATTAATTCTTGGTGATGAAGAGGTAAGTAATGCCCAAGTTAGTATTCGGGGATTGAATAATGCTCAAAGAAATGGAATTCCAGTAGATGAATTTATTAGAGAAATTCTTGAAGAAATAAATACAAAAGATAAAACATATAGTTTAACACCCAAATAATGAATTTATTTGAATAAACATACCTCTGGCTTTTTGAAGAATTTATGCCTATACTTGGCTATAATCCTGTATACAATATCTCGAAGAGGTAATGGGAATATCCAAGAAAATGGATACAATATTGCATAATACCATTTCAAATAAAGTAGTATTCTAATTCCTGCAGCAGAACGAATATATGTTTTCCCATTACGAATTAAATACACTGAATCTGCATCTCTTTGTCTTTTACTAAAACCCTTAATTATGTTTTGACCTTCTTCCGATTCAATAGATAAATATGTTAGATTCATCCCTCTTTTCCTTCTTTTATCAATAAAAATTGCAATTCTATTACATAGCCCGCATTCTCCGTCAAGCAATAAAATGTCAGATTTTCCGTTCATTTTCTCACTCCACTTTTTCTATTGACCACGTGTGAACATAAACACCATCTGACATATGTACATAATCTGGTTTTAATGGGTTTTTTATTCCAAGATCATAAGACTCTGTAAGTGTATTAATACTTAATTTTGCTTTTGCTTCCTTAAATTTCCAAGGCTCATGTAACGTATATGCCATTTTTGCAGTATTTTTATGTTTAACATATAATGAATATCTTTCAAAAAGAAATTCTTCTAATGAATCTGATTTTGCTTGCATTTCTTCGCCAATAGATTCGCATGAACCTTTTAGCTCAAATCCTTTTTTTGATCTCTTTGATTCCCAATTATAATTATCATCATTAATCTCTAATTTACATTTGGAGTAATTATATGGTAATCCATAAGCCCAAGGTGCATATGTACAAGTAATCCTACTTTGTGCATCTAATGTTAAAAAAAGAACTCCTGCCTTACCATTTTTCTTAACATAAGTTCTAATGTTAAATTCAGGAAAAGTAGAAATTCCAGGAACTGCAGGTAAGAATCTAGGTCTAACGTTCTTCATTAAAAATGGAATCACTCCCACAAAGGATTTACCTTCAAAAAAATCAATTTCTACTCCTTCAGGGAGATATGGATGTAATTTTTCAGGTTCTACTTCCCAATGTAAAAAACTCAGATATCTCCATTCTTGCACAAGAGAATGAGAACGGTTAGGCATAGAAAATGGTAAATGATCTCTTCTGATTGATTTACCCATATTTATCAATTTGATTATTCTTCTTGGAAGATTTTATTTTCAATTAATTGCACTCTAGGGGGAAAAAATATTAGTTTAATCGCTAATAATAATGCTAACGAACCTGTAATTCCTGAAACATATAATAGCCAGTATGGTTTTTCATTTTCGCTAGATGTTTCAATACTAATTACAGGTTCATAATCATCCTCACAATCGGTTCCAAAACAATATGCATTAATCGCATCTAAGTGAATATCTGCTTTCACTGTAACTGTAAATGTTCTATTTTCAATTAGTGTTTCATTTAGATAGATTAAATTTACATACTCATATGTGCCTATATCGGATGTGTCATTAAAATATAATTCAAATGTTACTGCACAACCTGGTGTTTTATTTCCTGTATCATCTATACAAGTTCCATTAGATGTCCAACCTAACAAAATCCCTGAATCCCAATCATTAGAACCATTGTAAAGTCCATCTCCATCAAAGTCATGAACAATTCTATGTGTTACATTTTCTCTAGAGTCTAGATTAATCCAATATACACTATCTCCAAGTAGAATATTAGCAGTATTTGGCTCGATATTTGATTGCTTAATATTCACTGTTAATGCACTTGCATCATGAGAACCCACAGGGGCAGTAAATAATGGTAAAACAAGTAGAAAACAGATAATCAGGCCTGTACCTCCTCTGCGCATACCAGTCCCAAGTAACCAATGCATAAATAAAAAACGCTGCATACGGACTATTAATGGGTGAACAACAACTTGTGACTCCTGTGGAATTCGGGAACAAAGAAGTACTAATTCTAGTCACTACATTTTTAGTTGTAATTAGCGTAATATCCACTTCAATTTTCTTCCTAAGTAACAATGAAACAAATGAAGTAAATGTAAATCCGATTTTTAGTGGCGGTGACCCACTGTTACAAGGAGAGGGGCATGATCACAGAAATGCATCTCAACATAACTTATCTTCTGGAAATGTAGAATTACTAGATTTTGAACCGCTTACAAACCCAGGAAATGCTGAAATTCAAGTGGCAACTGCTCCTGATGGTAGAACATATGTGTATCAGGCTGGATGGTCTGAATTTCATATTACTGATGTTACTGATCCAAGAAATATTACCCAAGTTGGAAAATATTATGATCCAAATACCCAAGTATTAGATGTGAAATATCTTGAATATGATGGTAGAGAATATGTTATTACTCAGAATCAACTTATTGATCCAGGATATGCTGATCCAAACGTTGGAGAATGGTCAGATCCGTTCCAAGTTTCTGTTAATTTAATAGATGTAACTAACAAAGCTGAGCCATTTCATGTTGATTCTTGGTATGATGCCGACCATCCAAGTGGACCTCATAACCTATACACCCATATGATTGATAATGAATGGTATATTTTTGTAGCAAATCCTGATTACGATGATTGTGATACTGCAGTAGGTGAAGCTTGTGGAGGGGTAACTATCGCCCATCTAAATTTACAAGGTTCTGCTGCAAGAATATTAGACGGAGTTCCTTCATCTGGAGTAGGTCATACTGTGATTAAAGTTGGAGAGTATGAAGTTAATTGGGCATCTACCAACGGAGGATGGATTTACATTCATGATATGACAGTACAATTATGGCCAGGAAATGATACTGAAGATCCAAGGCATGGAAGAACCTACCTATATGGCTCATATTGGGAAGCTGGATTAAGAATAGCAGATGTTTCTGATGTTCCTCACCCTACTAACTCTCCTCAACTATACCTACCAATGGCTACAACTTGTAAAGCAGGATTAGGAAATCCTCTAATGTGCAGATGGAGAGCACCAGAAGTTGGGCAATGGATGGAGTTTTCTGATTTCGATAATGATGGTTTACCAGATAGCGGAACTAATGGAAATGAAAATGGTGGACGCTCATCCTATATCCATTACACGGAACCGTTTCCAGAAATGGTTGATGCTAGTCATTTAGGATATGAAGGGAAACGACATCTTACTTTAGCCGCTACGGAAGTACTTTCAACAACTGTAGGTACTGGAATGATCTATCTTTTGGATACTACAGAATATAAAATGGAGAATGGAAATGTGAGATTCCTTCCTGAGTTAATTCATGATTGGGAAATTCCTTATGCCCATGAACATTGTTACGGAGCAGATTGTCAAGCACACCCAAGTGCAGAAGAATGGCTATTATTCAGTCCACATAATCTTGATTCTGAATATTTCATCACTGATGAAAATACAGATACATCTCACGGAGGAGGATGGGACGGGAGATTATACATTTCACATTATCATGCTGGTTTATGGGTAGTAGATATTGAAACACTTATGGCTGCAGATGATGAAGAAAATAATACTCAAGTTCATTTTGATGCTACTGTAGCATACTATTTACCACATGGCGTAGATGGAACTCAACTCGATTCTGATTACTATGATTTTGGTTGGACTCCATTTTTATGGGCTGCTGAGTGGCAAGATGGAATTACATATGCTTCTTGTATCACGACTGGATTATATGTCATGCAATTAGATGTCGACATACCGTATACGAATTGAAGGAGGAATAAAAATGAATATAAATAAAATATTATCTGTATTTTTGATGTTACTAATATTGTTGCCAGGTTGTTATGAACCTGCAGCCGAAAAAAACGCTGATGAGTTCTATGGAATAGATATTGATAGTAAAGATGTTCCAATGTTTACTCTAATTACAGAAAATGGTACTCAATTTAACTTAAGCGAGTATGAAGGAAAAGTAGTTGTTATTTCATTTCTATTTACTAGATGTCCAGATGTTTGTCCAGTTGTAGTTCAGTCTCTGAAATGGTTATCTCAACAATTCCCTGATGAATATAAATCAGAATTAGAAATCCTGGCAGTTACCGTAGATCCATGGCTTGATACCCCTGAATCTATGAAGCAATGGAAAGAAAATATGTCTGCAGATTGGAATTTTCTTTCATGGAATGTTGACCCAGATAATGATGGTACATGGAATCCAGAAGAAATGGCAGTAATGGAAGAAGTATGGGGGGCATTTGATGTTGGTTTACAAACCTACAAAGCTAATGGGACAAATAATTCTGAGACTAGTGGAAGACACCATCCATTTGAATATTTTATTGATCATACGACTTCAACATTTATTTTGGACAAAAATTTGAAGCAAAGAATTGAGTGGATGGATTTAGATTGGGTTCCTGAATTAGTAGAAAAAGATGTAAGAAAATTACTTGATGAAGAGGTAAATTAAACTCTTCTTTTCATTTTTTCCATGACTTTATCTAATTCTCCTAATTTATCTAAACATAATTCTAATTCTCCAAGTTCTAATGCTTGAATTGATTCTGCAAGGTTTTTTTCCGCTGATCTACGATTATCATCTAAAATATCAATACCTATTTTCTCGCATTTATCCTTTAAAACTGACCATTCACCTTTAGCAAATTCTAACAATTCATGAGCCTCTGAAAAAGATTCAATATTAGATTCTAAACTTTCATTTAAACGTTGAAGCAAAATTGCAGCATGATTCCATTCTAAATTATCAGCAGCATCCTCTATTTCCTTCAAGCGTAATTCCCAAGATTCATGGTTTCCTATATTTTTCCACTTTAATTTAATCTTAGATTTTTTATTTAGTGCCTTCCTAATATAATCCATTGATTCTCTTTCTTTTTCCAGCTCTCTCAAAATACTTTCAGCCAAACCTTTACCGAGATTATAATCTCCTTTCTCTATTGCATTTTTGGCTCTTTCTAAATTTTCATTCCATAATTCTAAATTTAGACCTTCTGATTCTTGCATTTTTTGTTCAACAACTAAAATTAATTCATTAGCAATTTCTGCATTTCCTTCTACAGAAGATATTTGTAAAGGAATAGAATCTGCAATTTCATAAGATTCTTTGGGATTTTCATTTTCTAATTTATTTTCTGCTTCTGATAATAATTTTTCCAATGATTGTATTGCTTCTCCTTTATGTTCTCTCAATAATTTTTTTGCTTTACTAATGGCTTTCTCGGCTTTGTCCCACCAGTCAGTAATCTCTTTAGCCTGTTTTTTTGCTAAACGGAATAGTGATTCTCCTTCTTCCAGGCTACCTAATTCTACTTCTCTTTCTGCTTGTATGAATGTTTTTCTTGATTTTTTAGCCATTGGTGCTATTTTTTCTGCCATTAAAATAATCGATTCAGTATCTTCCCTAATTTCTAAAATATCTTCTTCTAATCGAATAGATCTAGTCATTGAATCTCTCGCTCTTGATAAAATTTCAAGTCCATATTTTGGATCTAAGTGGCCTTCTTGTGAAGCCGTTAAAACTAAAGATGCTGCTTGATCTACTGATCTACCTTTGGATCTATGAACTAATAACTCGCTCTCAATCGTATCTAATTTTTGTTTGAATTCCTTTCTAACAACTTTCTGTTCATCACTTCCAAACCAATCATTTAAAGAAATTAATAATCCTATTGTAATAGGTAAAACACCAAAATTATTTGTTTCAAAGCCTTGAGGGATTAATACTGATAAACCAGCAAAAACTCCTATCATATACATTATTGAACGATATCTGATTACCTTAAATTCTCCAAATAAAATATTTCTTGATAGAAGAAATAGTGCTATTGAGCAAATAATTAAAATTATTCCACCAACTAACTTAAATCCAGAATCTAAAATAGAGTTAGTTCCTAAAACAGCTAAAGGTATGCAAAAAATACTTGTTATTGCACCAATCCTAGAGCGAGTCGCTGGACTTGAGATGGAAAAATCTGGGAGTATTCCAGCCCAAAGAAGTGCAACTACTGCAGGTGTTAAAACTTTCAAAGGATCAGTATTATTGGTAAAAATTGGCAATAAGCACCAAAAGGCTGTTAAAAATAGAATAGACCCAGATAATAAAGATAAACGTTCAATTCTATTTTGAATAACTAATTCTTCTTTAATGATTATTTCAGATATTGAATTCTGCATTTTCACCACCTTTTCAAACTTTAACCTATTTTCTTTGTTTAAACCTTATAAAAAGTAAAACACAAATAAAAACAAAAAATAATGTAAAAATAGAGAACATCATTACATCATTACCATCTCTATAATCTTCAAAATCAAATTCGTAACTATTGTTAAATTGAATTTTTTGAATTCCTGATTTAAACGTATAATTAACTTCTAAAATTTCTGTTTCATTTAAATCATATTTTAATGTGAAATTAGTATATCCATACCCTTCAAATGTTGAACCAGTTCCATTGTAATCTAAACATTTATTTTGAATACAAATAATGATGTCATAATCTGATCCTCCTGCATTAACTAGTCTGAATTCTAGTTCATTTTCACCCTCAACAAGTTTACCTGTTGAAATTAAAATTTCAGTACTAATAATATCGATTATATCTAAAGGATGGACAAATAATTGGAATTTCTCTTCAGCAGAATTACCCGATAAATCTGTAGCATTCACAATTAATTCATGTACTCCAACTTCAAGCATTGGAATTAAAGCTGATTTAACTCCATCCCAACCAATTTCATCACTATCGGCAAAAATTTCACCATCTAAACTCAATAAAAATCTTACATCTTCAATTCTATTTATATCATCATAACTAGAGTCTAAGTTTACGTTAATGGTGTCTCCTGAGAATATTCCTGTATAAGGGTCAACTAAAGTAAATTGATTATTTAATTTCATATTAATTCTAGGAGAGGATCCATCCAAGACGGTAATATTCCATGATTTTATGACATCGTTTCCCACTTCATCAGATGCTCTTAAATTTAATTGCCAAATAGCTAATTCCCTTTCTTCATGTTGTTGATTATTTACTATAAAATTGATATTTGAATTTTGACCTTGCCAAAATACTATACTCATTTCATTTCCTTCTGCTGCCCATCCATCTATATGATTCGATGTCCAATAAACGAATAATTCTGAAGAGCTGTCATCTTCTAAAGATAAATTAAAATTTAACATTTGACTGAATCCTACCAATAAATTTTCACATTCCAATAAATTATTTTCAAGTGGATTATCTATACATTCGGCATCACCTGTTAATGTATTGAGATTAGGAGATTTTGAATCTAAATACCAACTTTTATTCCAAAAATCTGTAAGTCCTTGGTAATCTGTACATTCAAAACTTGTTTCAAGATTTGAATCTGATATAAATCCTAAATCTGTAAGATTTAAGATGACTAACATTTGTGAAAATTCATAAATTAAATCTCCAGATTCAAATTTCCAAATACAATTCAAATTAGGTCCAAAACCTATGTTATGGGATGAATCTACAGAATTTGATCCATCAAATGTAATATTTTTATTCAATGGTAAGGATAAACCAATATGGCCAATTACAGAGGGATTGATAATTGGTGCTGTGTTTTCTCCGAAGGTAATTGGAATAGTACCACCAATTCCTGAAAAACTTCTATTTACATTAAATTGAATGGGATTTCCTTCGAATAAATCTAAATTTGGAGAATATCTAAATTCCCAATCGGAAGGTGTTGAGATTTTCATTTTTGCTAATTGTCTCATATCATTCTGTAGTGGGATTTCTAACAAACGATTACCAGTAAATCCTGAATGTGCAGAGAATAATGTTGACTCATTCCAACCCCAGGTTCCTAATTCTAAATTAATCCAACTATCTTTAGGATTAACTAATTCGGATGTTTTGGTAAATTTACCATCAATCATACAACAACCTCCAAAATAAGTATCGGTCCAGCCTTGTTGATTTAACCACTCTAAAAATAATTCAATCTCATTATTTTGTAAAATTTCATCTCTATCGCCAATCCAATAATCAATTTGTCCTGATAATCCTAAATATTTCAAAGGAAGTAGATTTACTCCCATATGCATTGAAAATGAATAATTAGCAAACCAACTTAAATCTAAATCAGAATCTGGAGACATTGAATTCAAGAAGGTTAATTCAATTTCACCTGCTGAAATATTTACTTCGTCTTCTTTAACAAATTCATAAGATTCAGATTGAGAAGTAAAATTTATCTCAATGGATTCATCATTAGAATAAACACTAGAGATTAAATGTCGCTCTTCGTAACCTTCGATCTCAAATTTAAATCTCAAACTATGATTTGTCATTATAGAAATTTCATCTCCTGATGAAATTATTTCTTCTTTTATGACTGTTCCAGTCCAACCCTCAATTATTGAAATTGTAGCAGAAGTTATTATTTGCCCAGAGGTTTCGTCTGAGAAAATAAATGATAATTCAACAGATTCATCCAAATATTCTGAATCAGCAATAGAATTAGGAGCTATATAAGAAAATATACTAAAAAATAGACATAAAGTCAATATAATTTCTTTTCTCACAATATCACCTAATCTGAATAAAGGATACAAGAACCTGTATAATCAATCTCCAAAGGAATTATTTTATTTCCAGAAAAGATTGTTCTAACTTTTTGGGATACGTCATTTTTACCTTCAAAAAGGATGAATCCACCACCTCCAGCACCTAGTAATTTGGCGCCTTGAGTGCCACAATCAAATAATTTTTTAAACATTAAATCTATTTCTTCATTCGAAATACTAGGACTTAATTCCTTTTTACATTTCCAGGTTTCATCTAATAATTTCGCTAATCCAGAGAAATTTTCTTCGAGAATTAGTTTCTTTGCCGTCTTTGCTTGAATCACTAATAAATCTAAATTACTTCGATTATTATTAGTTCTACTATTTTGATCTTTTAATATATCATTAGCTAATCTTGTAATACCCGTGTAAATTAAAGAAAAATTATCTTTTAATTTTAATTGATTTGGAATTTTTTCAACTACAACTGTACCATTCTTATTAAAAATTATATGATTACAACCACCATATGCTACTGCATACTGGTCTTGTTTACCAATAGTTTGGCCGAGTATATTGATTTCAATTTCACATGCTTGTTCCGCTAATTGTTCTGGAGTGGGTTTTCTCCCAGCAAAACAATGTAGTGCATTTAATAGTCCAACCGTAACTGCTGAAGATGAGCCTAATCCACTTCCCTTGCTAGGAATATCTGCAATAGTTGTGATTTCTACACCTTTTGTAACTCCTGTCATTCTCATTGCTTCCTTAACTAATTGATGATTTAATTTTTCAAAATCATCAACTATTTCCATCTCGGAATAAGAAACTCTAACAGATTCATCAAATCTTGAATTAACTGTCACATATACATATTTATTCAAAGCCACTGATGTAACACAGCCACCTTCTTGTGATGTTGAATAATATGCTTCCAAGTCAGTTCCACCACCACAAAATGAAACTCTAAGTGGTGTTCGGCTTACTATCATTAAACCGCGGACGATGCTCCTATTCAAGAAAGACTCCCCTATTAGTTCAATAATTTTGCTTTTCAAGATAGGGGAAGGGTTATTGATAGCCGTCTAAGCCAACAGGTCGAAGAGCATGAATTCGCTGATTACAATGAACGATTTGACTAATGATGACATTCATAGAATTCTATTAGATGCTGAAAAATTATTGCCTATTGCAAAGGGTGAATTTCACCTTCCTTTATTGAGAGGAAAGATACTAGGAAATTTATTTTTTGAACCATCTACTAGAACGAGAATGTCATTTGAAACTGCAATGAAAAGATTAGGTGGTGATGTAATAAATCTGGGTGCTGTAGCATCTTCATCTGTCGTTAAAGGAGAAACATTACATGATACAATTCGTATGGTTGATGGTTATTCGGATATTATCGCATTAAGACACCCTCGTCAAGGTGCTGCACAATACGCCTCAGATTGCGCAAAAGTTCCAATTGCAAATGCTGGTGATGGTGCAGGGCATCATCCTACTCAGACAATGCTAGATTTATTTACAATCAAGCAGGCACATGGAAAAATTGAAAATTTAAATGTTGTATTAGTTGGTGATTTAAGATTTGGAAGAACTGTTCATTCACTTTCCTATGCTCTAGTTAGGTTTGGATGTAAATTAACATTAGTTAGTCCTGAAAGTCTACGCTTACCAGAAGAAATTGTAAACGAATTAAAGGCTCAAGGTGGAGAATTAACAATCACTGAAGATTTGAAACCTCAATTAAAAGATGCTGATGTTGTATATATGACTAGAATTCAGAAAGAAAGATTTCCAGATGAAGATGAATATTTAAGAGTTGCTGGAATATATAAATTAGTAGCAAATGATTTAGCTTCTGTAAAAAATGATATGATTGTAATGCATCCTCTACCTCGTGTTGATGAAATCAATCCAGATGTAGATTCTACAAGACATGCTGCATATTTCGAGCAAGCTTTTAATGGAGTAGTGACCCGAATGGCGTTACTTTGTAATATGTTAAATATTCCAATTCCCGAAAAAATTGGAGGTGGAAAATAATGAGCGCTGACGAACAATCAATGAGAAGAGTGACTGCAATTAGAAATGGAACTGTAATTGATCATATACCTGGTGGAATGGTATTACAAGCATTGCAAATTTTCAATGTTGATGGAAGACATTCAAATCCAATTTCTTTAGTTATGAATGTACCTTCTAGAAAACTAGGAACTAAAGATATTTTAAAAATAGAAGATAGAGAATTAACACAAGAAGAACTGGATAGATTGGCATTAATTGCTCCTATAGCATCTGTATCAATTATTAGAAATTATTCTGTTGCGGAGAAGTTATCAATTAAACTGGGTGATGAAATGGTAAACGTTGCACGTTGTGTTTATTCAAATTGTATTAGTAATTCTGAAAGAGAGCCTTTGCCACACCGCCTAAAAGTATTAAAGACATCACCTATGACTTTACAATGTCATTATTGTGGAAGAATTCAAAACTTAGAAAGATTAGTAAAAAATTTGCTGTGAGAGAATGCGTTTAATTTCTTGGAATGTTAATGGAATTAGAGCCGCAATTCGCAAAGGTTTAGATGAATTTATAAAAAATTTAAAGCCTGATATTTTAATGTTACAAGAAATTCGTTGTTTAGAAGAACAGCTTCCAAAAGATTGGAGTCCTCCGCTTAAAATGGATTATGTATGGCATCCAGCAGAAAGAAAGGGATATTCAGGTGTTGCTACATTATCAAATAAAGATTTTACAATAATTGGTAAAGGGAAAAATAATGAAAATGATGATGAAGGAAGAATTTTGATCACAAAACATGACAATTTGATATTAATTAATACCTATCTACCTAGTGGAAGTTCGAAAATTGAAAGACAAACTTACAAAGAAAATTGGATGGAAGAATATTTGATTTGGTTAAATGAATATGTTAATCTAGATTCACCCGTAATTATTGCTGGTGACCTTAACATTGCACATACAGAAAATGATATTTGGAACCCATCGGGAAATAAAATGACTTCTGGTTTTCTTCCTAATGAAAGAGAATGGTTCGATAGATTACTCAAAAGTGGATGGATTGATGTTTGCAGGCAAGAATTTGGAGACGTAAAAGGACCATACTCTTGGTGGTCAAATCGAGGAAGGGCAAGAATTCTCGATAGAGGTTGGAGAATTGATTATTTTTTAGCAAATCGTGCAGCAGCAAAATTAGTCACTAATGCTGAAATTAATCGAGAGGGAGGTTTAATTGTCAGTGATCATGCACCTGTAATCATTGATTTAAATTTATAATTCTTCAATTATCCATTTCTTCATTATACATGCTTTACAGATTTTTTGACTAGTGATTTCTCCGCATATTTCACAATTATTTGCACTTTTATGGCTTAATTCTGATTTTTCAACTTTGGAATTATTTCTTACAAACATTTCTTTTATTGAATCTGATGAATGAACTAGACCATGACGTGTTCCAGGGACTGCATCTTCCATCTTTGCAACTATATCTCTATGTAAAATTCTCAATGCTTGATGCGAATGTGGGCATTCATCATCATGGAATGGTAGATCTAATGTCATTGCATAAGCTTGTACTTCTTGTTCTGGAATCCACCTAATTGGAACGATCCTTGGTGCCATTCCTTTTATTGGAGCCCATGTATGTGGTGCTAATCTAATTGTTCGTTCCAAATCACCTTTTTGTAAATTCATTAATACTGTCTGGGCCATATCATCTAAGTTATGCCCAAAAGCGACATAGTCAGCATTTATTTCTGAAGCTAATTTATTTATTCCTTGTCTTCTAAAAACTCCACAAAAAGAGCAAGGCGACATCCCACTTACTTCTTCATTTTTCTTGCTAATTGCTGGTATTAGTTTTACAACATTATCCATATCGTCAAAACCTAATGATTTGTAACTCAAAGACTTAAATTCAATTCCAAGATTATTTGCTAATTCTTCTGCACATTCCATGGATGGTTGTCTGTAACCTTGAATACCTTCATTTACACATCCTGCTATTAAAGTCACATCTTTTCTATTCTTCAAAAAATGATGTAAAGTCTCTAAAAGAACTGCTGAATCTTTTCCACCGCTAACCGCAACCATTATTGTCGTTGTATCTTTTTTTTCTCCTTTAGGGAGAATTAATTGTTTTCTTAATTCTTTACCAATTCGTTTTCTAACGCTTCTAACTAAACAACTTGAGCAAAAATGTTGTCCAGAGTATTCTTGGTATAAAATCGCTGGTTTTGGACAACGCGAACATTGTGAAATAGCAATTGCCGACACAATACTCGCATTGAATATGACGCTTCAACTCATCGGATATTCTAAGGTTTAACAAAATAGAATATTTGATTAAAATTTTCTAATTTTGAATCAATACAATATAATTCATTTAAGTTATTCCAAACCTTACTTCTTTCTTCAATCGAAGGTAAGTGGTAGTATCTAGAAACCTTAGATGAATCTGGTAAAGTCCAAGAAACCCATACAACATCCTTATTTTCGTCATCATGAATCCCTTTTATTACTGAAGGAGCCGATGAATCCCAGCATGATATTAATATCTGACCATTTTTTTTAATCACTCTTGAAAATTCATTTAATGCCTTTTTATTCAGTTCAAATGGTAAATGATGTAATACTGCAATTGACATGATTGCATCAAATGTCTCATCAAAGAAGTGTAAATCACAAACATCTGAAATAAAAATATTTTCTCCCGTCCTACCAACATCCATTTCTGCTTTAACTGTAGCATTTACCATACTAGATGAAATATCAATTGCAGATACATCGAATCCCATATCCTGCGCCAATCTAACATGTCTTCCATTTCCGCAACCTGCAATTAAAATTCTTAGTTTCTTTCCTGGGTTTTTCACTATCAATTGATCTAACCAATCAATTACAAAATCCCATGTATTTGTACGTTTTTTCCCGAAATCAGAACCTATTGAATTATATGCATGTGTGACTGATTTTCTTGGGTCCATAATACTCGCTAATATATTTTGGATTTGATTGCTTTGGAGAATCAAATTAATTTCAGATAGAATAACTCAATTGAAATTTTAATTTTACAATTGAAAAATTTAAAAATTTAAAATTATGTTTCGTAGATAAAAATAGATACTGTAAATGACATTCGAGGTATCGAATTACCCCCAAATGTCATGAACTAGGCAATACACTCATGCATCTAGAGGCGTATGTTACAACGATTATTAGCATCATTTTGTCAGATTCCAAGTGTTCGATTTGCTGCAATTATCGATAATATTGGGAATGAATTGATGCAAACTTATAGTACTAAAAGACAAGACGTTTCATTTATGGACTTTGGTGGCCTGCTGCAAACAATTGATATGAGTTCAAAATTATGTAGCATGGGAGATGCCAATCAATGTTGGATTGAATCAATGAATGGAACAATTCTATTGTGTGCATTACCGGATAGGAAATATATTGCTATTTTAACTGATGAAACTCCAAATATTGGCCGAATAAGTTACGAATTAGATACAAAAAAAGAAGCAATTGCTGAATTTATTTAGGTGAAAAAAATGTTTAATTTACCATTAGGAAGTGAGGAAAAAAAGAATGCAAATCCAGATTTAGAAATAAATAGTAGCGAAATTGATTATGGAGTTATTAGTTATTATTTACCAAAAACAAAAACACCATACGGTTATAGATTAATAGCTGGAAATGAGATTGTTGGGTGTTTATCTAAAATAGGCAAAAAGAAAAATTATATTGGTGCTAAAGAGGCTATTGAAGAACTTAAAAAAGTAAGTAAAAAGAATAAATTAAGATCGGTGAGAACTACATGGTCACAGAAACAGTTTGCAGAGGTCGCTATTTTAGTGCCTGCAGCATTCTATGATATTTCTTCATTAGCGGGAATTACTACAAAGCACTCTTTATCAAGTGGTTTTGATTCATTACAAGCAAGTTCATTTGTTGATACCCTTACTGAAAGATCTTCTGTAATAGGTGCATTAGCAGCCCAAAAAGGAATGACCATTCATTCAAAAGGAGAATTACCTGGAAATATTGAGAATATAGCATCCACTATTAAATCAGAATTAGATCGTTCTTCAAAAGTAGTTAACAATTTAGATTTACCCACATTGAACCGGGTTACAATACATATGCAAGATGGATCGTTATTAATGATAAGAATCGGTGATTTAGATATTGTTGCATGGGTTTCAGAAGGTGCTGATCATGAGGCTATTCTAATAGATTCAATGGCAAAATTAAATTCTACACCTATAACAAATATTGCTGACGATGATGGTAGTTTGCTTGAAGAGGGCCTTAAGACTATTGAGCGTAAGGG
>MDTA01096897.1_pt1 | contig 16853 bp, 16 predicted proteins | sample 811151 | NCBI WGS metagenome assembly MDTA01 (sample SAMN05326648, study PRJNA326480) | marine metagenome | isolation source: seawater | place: Indian Ocean: South | collected 2010 | reverse complement strand
TTGCAAGGTTCCTGGAATTTGGCAAACCGGGAAATTAGTTTTCTCACTCTCCCGACTGCAGAAGCAATCCATGCTTTCGTGCAATGCGGAATGAAAATAAGAAACAAGCGACTCCAAGAGCGATATAAAGCAGATTCAAACCAAAGGCACGAACCACTAATTCTGGACGCCAAACCCCGTCGAGCAACAAAGACCTCATTCCTTCAAACACATAGGTGGTGGGCAAACATTCGGCCACCCTGCCCATCCATTCGGGTAAGGTGGACAAGGGGTAATAGATGCAGGAAAAGGGAGCAATCAGGAAGGGAAGAACCCAGGAAAGGCTCTCGGCACCCAATCCATAACGAATCAGGATAGCAGTCACAAATTGGGAAATCGCCCAACCGGAGAGGACCAAGTTCAAAAAGAAGATGGCCAAAGGAATCCCCATTTCAAAAACGGACACACCAAAAAAAGGAATGGCAAGAAGAGCAGCCGGGACCATCCCTATCAAAGTTCGAATCAGACTGATACAAGACAGCGAGGCGATGATTTCCCAGGGGCGAAGAGGGGCAACGAAAAGGTTCCCCAAATTTCGCGACCACATTTCCTCCAGGAAAGCAAGGGTGTAGCTGATATGGGAACGAAAAAGAGTATCCCAAATCAAAACTACTGAAATAAGCAAACCGCCAGCGGTCAATTCAGGAGAACTTGGGGCAAAATGTTTGGATACGAAACCCCAGACCACCATCTGCATGGTTGGCCAGTAAGCGATTTCGAGAATTCTCGGCCAACTGCTCCGCAAAAGGAAAAAATACCGAAGGAAAAGAGCGGCAATTCGATTGAAAGATGAATCCGAAGGAAGCGTCATGGAGAACCATCCTGATTTACCTGAAGAAAGACCTCCTCCAAGGTATCCCTCTCGAATTTCTCAAGAAGAGATTTGGGAGACCCTTTGACCACCAATTTCCCTTTCCTCATCAACAGAGCTTCATCGCACAAAAGTTCGACTTCTCGCATATCGTGACTTGCAAATAGGATGGTCGTCCCTCTCTCTTTTCGATACTGACCGAGAAGATCACGAATCCATGCTGTGGTTTCCGGATCCAAACTTGCGGTGGGCTCGTCCAGGAGAAGAAATTCCGGCTCATTGATCATCGCTTTCGCCAAGGAAGCTCGAGTCTTTTGACCAGATGACAACTTTCTCATTCTTCGATCAAGCAACTCCTCCACCCGAAAGGAAGATGCGACTTCCGCAACTCGCTCACGGGGTCTGGACACCCCATACATCTTCGCGTACACCAAGAGATTTTCTCGCACCGTCAACCTCTGGGGTAAATCGACATATGGGGAAGAGAAGTTCATGCGACCAAGAACCGAAAAGCGGTCTTGGATGAAGTCTTGTCCAAATAAACGGATCGAACCCGAGCTTGGTTCAAGCAAACCCAACAACATCGAAAGGGTCGTAGTTTTGCCTGCCCCATTTCCTCCAAGCAATGCAGTGATGCTTCCTTTCTCTAGGGAAAAGCTCAAATGATCAACCGCCAGGATTTTAGAAAATCGTTTGGTTAAGGATTCAGTCTGCAGGATTACACTCAATTAAAAAAACCAAAAAGAAAAAGATCAATCCTGCTCCTTGCGAGTCTTTTCAATCCGTAGACTACTCTTTTTCTAATCAATGGTCAGGCGGTTTAATTCGGATTCCACGAAATGGGTCGCCTCCTCCAAGTTTCTTTCGGCGAACAGTTCGTCGTAAGTCAACATCCGTGTAGTCACTCGTACTGAAGAAAAAGGGTACGGCAGGACAAAACGGTCCCAGGATTGTAAACGGATACAGGCAGAATATTCGAAGGATAAAAGCAGAACCGGAATCTTGGCCAATTTAGCTACGACCAAAGCACCGGGTTTTGCCTCGTAACAAGGCCCCCTCGAACCATCGGGGGTAATCCCTACATCATGCCCCTTTTTGACCACCTTGACCAACTCACGAACCGCCTGCGTCCCGCGACGATTCCGAGACCCGCGGATTGCCCGGACTCCAGCCCATCCGTAAAAGGTTTGCAACCATGCCCCATCCCGGCTTCCGCTGATCAAGCCATAACAGCCCCGTTTTTTGCGAAAACGTAAAACCCACTCACCCGCAAGGAAAAGGCGGTTGTGCCAAAGAGTAATCACCATTGGCAAATCGGACGCCTGCATTTCCTTAAGATCCCTCTCCTCCGTGTAATGCATCCGAACCGAAAAAGTCCACAAGCGATAGACAATCCCCAAAGGAAAAATAAGAATCCTGAACAACAGACTCTGATGATGCAGGTTACCTTTACCCGCCCCAATATCAGGGTTCATTTTGAGATTAGAATTGGAAACCCAACCCCAAGTCCAAGAGGTGTGCGGGAACCTCTTCCTCATGAAGGTATCGATAGCCCAAACGAAAGGCAATCAAGTCCGAGACCTGCCAAGACAAACCGAGCCCTGCAGTTGCGAAAACACCATGATCCTTTCGTTCCCTTGGATCTTCTATCAACGATAGGTAATACCCCAGTCCCAATCCAGCATAACCACTGAGGGAATCGGTAAAGCCTAACTGATATCCTAAATCCAGATAAGCCGCAAAAGTTTGGGAACTGTTTTTGAAATACTGCTTATCAGCGGATACGAAGGTATTTTTGTAGTAAGAAGTTTCATGATGGCTGTTGGTTTTGAACAAACCACCCAAGCCATATCTTAAGCCATTTTTTTCCCAACCTCCGGCAAGGTTTAGGGCAAAGCCTGGATCGTATCTTTTGTAACGGGTCTTGGGAACCGCATGATTGGGACGGTGAATTTTGCTCACAAAAGAAAGAGATGGACTAAGGATCAAATAACGCCCCGATGGCCTGCCGGTAGGGTTTTTTGGATTGAAAAGGGCTTTTGTCTTACCATTAACCTGAGTGAACCTTCCGGGCGATTCCACCTGAAAAGCCAATTGATTAGAATTTGGAGCAACCGGAGTATTAGCAAAACCAGAAGATTTAGATGAACGCCCTTCTTCGAGATTCAGGATTTCTTCATTTTCCTCGAACCAACGATTGGATTGAGGGCGTTCGGGTTGATTTGAGGTGTCAAAAGGAGTACGGAAAGGCTTGTTCGAAGAAAGTCCATAAAAGATTTCATCAAACCGGTTCTGCAGGGCATTTAGCCTCTTCGAGTAATCGTTGATCTCACCCTTCATTCCATGAATCCTTTGCTGTTGATAGAAGCTCTTGTCATCGACTTTCTCAAAGTAATCGGTGATCGGTTTATCCGCAGTTACTATCTTTTGTGAATTCGAATATTCGTAAGCTGAACGATATTGAGCAGTGAGCGGGTAAGCTGAGCACAACAAAGAAAACAACGAGACCGCTAGGATCCATTTCAAGAGTTGATACAAAGGTCTTTTCATAAGGGGCAGGACTTATATCGAAAAAGGATTGCAAACGAAAGCAACCCTAAAGAAAAAAACTTTTTAAGACTCCAACTTTTTCTTTGCCTGATCAATCGCCCGCGAGAAGTAGGCGACCAAAATATGATAAGCAAAAAAATAAATCAGATTGACAATCCAACCGCCTGCAAAAGCCATCCGCAATCCCCTTTCCTGCCTTGCCGACATGTGGTAAGCCTCCAGATTTGCGGCTTTGATTTCATCCTCACTCAGGGGAAGACGGGCATCATACAATTCGGGAGGTAAGTTTTTTTCCAAAACATAAGTTGGGGTTTCCGGTTCGGTTTCGGAGATAATTTCCCAATAACCGCGTTTTTCCATCCCCAAAAGAGGACCAAATTTGATTTCCTTGTAAAAGGTAAGTTGGATCAGCACAGCAGTGAGGACCAGCATTCCCTGTGAGACAAGCCACGCTTTGGTTTTTAGATTCATTATTCAATCCTTCTAAACAAAATTTATGAGAGGAGCAAAATCTTAAAGAGGAATCTTCCTTCAAACCCAAAATTATGGGTTGCCAAGGTTTCACCTTTGGCAAAGAAAAGAGTACGGTAGATGAGGATATTTCTTTTTATGATTCTTGCCCTCGTGATTGGTGAAGCGATGTGGGCACAGGTCGTACATCAAGTTCGACCGAATGAGACGTTGGGTGGGATTGCCCGAAAATATGGAGTTTCCCTAGAAGCACTTCAGGCTTTCAATGGAATAGCCAACCCCAACCTTCTTTTTGTCGGAAAAAAGCTAAAAATTCCTTCTTCTCATGCAAGCGAAGTAAGTTATGTCGTTAAAAAAGGAGAAACCTTGGGTAGTATCGCCTCTCGCTTTGGAGTCAAGGTATCCACTCTATCTTTGGTCAACAAGATCACCCGGCCCGACCTAATTCGCGTCGGGCAAAAACTGATTGTTCCCCTGAAGGGCGGAAATTTGAAACCTGCTCCTTCCCTGCTATCTTCCACGGTCAAAAGGTCCCTCGATGGAATTCGGCCAAAATCCGGGAAATGGAAACGGATCGTGATTCATCACTCAGCCACTCCGACGGACGATGCGATGAATATGCACCGGGTTCACAAATCCCGGGGTATGAAAAACGGATTGGCCTACCATTTCGTAATCTCCAACGGATCAAGAAAGGCGAGTGACGGGGAGATCTTCATGGGGGGAAGGTGGAAGGATCAACTCGATGGTGGGCATATGAAAAGCCTGACCTATAACCGCACTAGCATTGGTATTTGCCTCATCGGAAATTTCGAACTGCGTGCTCCCACAACTCAACAGATGAACAGCCTAGAAGGGCTTTGCGAGTACCTTATGAAACGCTGTGGTATCCGAGTCGATCAGGTGACCACCCATAAAATACTTCATCGTAACCACACCAAATGCCCCGGCAAGTATTTTTCCCTACCCTCCCTACTTAAGCGACTTTCTTCCTAATCTTTAGCAAAAAACTTTCAAGCAGAGCCACGAGGGTCTTCAGCCAGCAAACCCTTCTTCCGCTCAAGCAGAACCTTCCCCATTCGGGATTCCGCATTACGGGCAAGAGCCTCCAGGAAACCACTGAGAGGAAAAATACGATCAATGGGATAGTTGATTTCAGCCAAGGCCAAAGGTTGAAGAACTTCCTCCAGTGCCTTACGCAATTTAGTGGGAGATTGCTTCCTTTTCCATCGATCCAGCCAAAACCCAACAAACCGAAGATCATCGAAAATCAAGTTGCGCGTTGGGAAACGAATCGGAGAAGCGTCCATGGCTCCGAAAGTTACATGCACTCCACTTCCCCGCAAACATTTGGCCAACCGCAAGGCACTTCGTCCACCCACAGAATTCAGAGCCAAGACACATTTTTTCCCATCCGTCCGATCGGTAACCTTTGCAACCGCTTCGTCGTCATCCAACCAAACATCTTTCGCTCCAAATGCTTGCAGATCTCGGACGCGTTCAGATGTACGGACCAAACTGATACAGTTGACACCCATTTTCTTGGCAAATTGAATCACACACAAACCCACCGCCGAATTACCCGCATTTTGGATGATAAAATCTCCTTCTCGTAAATACTCCAAATCATGCAAAAGTCGCCAAGCGGTCAACGGGTTCAATGCAGATACTGCCAATTGGTTGAGTGGAACCAGCGAGGGAAGAAGAAGCAAATCTTCCGCCTTGCTTTTCGAGTATTCCCGCCAAACTCCGGGACTCTCCGGCATTAAAACCAGTTTGCCATTCACTTTGGCATCTACGCCTGGTCCGACCTCGACTACTTCCCCAACTCCCTCTCTTCCCGCAACAGCTGGAAGTTCACGCAACTGTCCGTAGGATCCATTGATTAATCCCTGATCGGAGGGATGTATCGTCGCCGCCTGCATTTCAATCAGTACCTCCCCTTCCCCAATTGTAGGCAGATCGATTTCTTCGAAAACTAAAACTTCAGAGGGATCTCCGTGTGAATGATAACATACCGCTTGGTTTTTCATAGCTTTTGCAATCAATCAAGCCAGCCATTAGCCCGCATCCAGGATGCGGCCCGATCCGGCCAGTCTGAAACCGCCCGGCCCGTCTTACGCATACCGTATCCATGACCACCAAAAGGAAAAAGATGAAGTTCGTTCCCAACCACTCCGGCTTTTTCCAAAGCCAGATAAGCCAAGGCGCTTCCCTCCGCAGGGACATGATCGTCTCCCGTATGAACAAAGAAACAGGGCGGCGTTTCCTTATTGATCACAACCTCCGGAAAAAGAGCATCCCTGGAAGTTCGATCCACCAGGTAGGCAGGGTAGACCAAAATTCCAAAATCCGGTCTGCAGGACAGATCGTCCGCATCATCCATTCTTGGGTAAGTCCTCGATTGAAAGGAGGTCAGAGTCATGACCGAAAGATGTCCACCCGCAGAAAAGCCAAGGATTCCCAACTTGGAGGGATTGATTCCCCAATCCTTGGCATGCTTGCGAACTAAACCAAGTGCCCGTTGCGAATCCTGTAAAGGAGCTTCGTGCTTTGCACGGTCTTTTCTACGGGGAACGCGATACTTCAGCAAGATTCCCGTAATTCCCAGTTTGTTCAGCCACTTGCAGACATCCGTACCCTCATGTTCGTATGCGAGAATTCCGTATCCGCCTCCCGGGCAGACCAAAACTGCCGCTCCTTTCGATTTCTTTGGATCAGCAGGATAAACCGTTACTGTGGGTTTGCTAACATTGGTGATGCGCAGAATTCCCTGTTCCCCGGGCTTTGGGGGTTTCTCCACTTCCGGACCAACCTCTCCTGCCACTTCCCCGGGAGCCAACTCGGGCCAAAGAGGCAAAGTCAGTCGCTCGGCCTCTCCCGAACAAAGGAAGCCGAAACAAACAAATGGGAGAATATAAGGATAAAGTTTCATCCGACTAATTCGTCGAAACCTGAGCAAACATGCAAAGAAAAAAATCCGGAGCTCCGTCTTTTTTGTTGGCGTAGTCTTCGAAGTAACACATGGAAGGAAGCATGAAAAGTTTGCACATAAGTCTTTCGGTCTGCCTTGCCACTTTCTTATTCGATTCTGTTTCTTCTGCCTCCGAGGCGGAGGTCATTAACGCCTTCACCCAGGTGGGGGCGAAGGGTCATGGTAATGAACGGGCAGTCCAAGCCCTCAGCTTGGTTGACCAATTGAATTCAAGCTCAATTGTTCCACTCTTGAAGGGAATGAACGACGCCAATGATTTGGGAGATAACTGGATTCGGGCAGCTCTGGCCAAGGTCGTGGAACAGGCTAAACCCGGGGCTTTCCCAACCGAATTGGTTTCACAGTTCATTATTGACCATGGTAATGCCGGAAGTTCGCGTCGGGCGGCATTTGAACTTTTACGCGATGAACAGACCGAAAAAGCCGAGAAAATGATTGGCTCCTTTCTGGATGACCCCGAACCCAGTCTAAGGCGCGAAGCGGTGACTCAACTTTTAGAGAAAGCCGAAGCCAAAAAAGGAAAGACTTCCACTGTTCTTTTCCGAATGGCTTTGGACAAGGCCCGGGATGTCGATCAGATCACGGCGGCCAAGACTGCCTTGGAGGAAAACGGAATGAAGATCGATGTACCCAAACTCATGGGCTTCCTCACTCATTGGCAAACCATCGGTCCCTTTGCAAACGGATCCCGTGAAGGTTTCCACAAAGCGTACGCTCCCGAACATAAGGTCGATTTGGAGTCCAGCTCCCAAGGAAATAACGGAAGAGTAGAATGGAAGGAGTTCTCCACCTCCGATCCATTTGGCATGCTCGACATCAACCTGCAATATGGAGAGATCAAGGAAGTTCTGGCTTATGCGTTCACCACCTTCGAATCAGAAGCGTCCGGACCCGTGCAGTTCCGGCTGGGCTCCAAAAACGCATGGAAACTTTGGGTTAACGACGAATTGCTCTTTGCCCGCGATGAATACCACCGGGGAAAGACCCGCGTGGATCAATTTGTGATCGACGGCAAACTGACCAAGGGATCAAACCGCATCCTCGTCAAGGTCTGCCAAAACGAACAAACCCAACCATGGACTAAAAATTGGGAGTTTTGTCTACGCGTCACCGACCCCACCGGTAAAGCCTTACTCTCCTCCAACCGATAAACCTACGAATTTCTTGTGCTATGAAACGAAAGCTATGCCCTTTTCTTTTTTTACTCCTCCTCAATTCTCTGCATGCTGATTGGTTGGCCTTTCGCGGTAGTCAGGGAAATGGCTCCTTTGATCAAAACGCTCCCGCCTCGCTCTCATTGAAGAGTCGGGATGGCTGGTCACAGGCTCTGCCAGGGCGCGGTCTTTCCAGCCCCATTCTGGTCGGCGAGCTCGTGTTGCTGACCGCCTCTAGCGGCCCTAATCAGGAAACGCTCCACATTCTTGCTTTTGACGCACGGAGCGGTTCCCCACAATGGGAAAGAAAATTCAAGGCAACCGGAAGAACCATTTGCCACGAGAAAACTTGCGTAGCCGCCTGCACCTTGGTCAGCGACGGCAAGGTACTCGTCGCCCAGTTTTCCTCCAATGATGTTTTCTGCCTCGACCTCCAAGGCCGATTGCTTTGGCTGCGTGGACTGACTTTTGATTACCCCAATGCGGCCAATGGATTGGGTATGTCCTCTTCGCCCGTCGTGGCCGAAGGTGTAGCTATCATTCAGGTTGAAAACGATGCCGACTCCTTCACCTTCGGCCTCGATTTGGCCAATGGAGCCACCCTTTGGAAGAAAGACCGCCCACGCGGAGCGAACTGGACCTCTCCGATTGTAATGAGAGAAAAGGGACGTGAGATCGTTGCTCTGCAATCCAAGGATGGACTTTCTGCCATCGAACCCTCTTCTGGCGAGGAAATCTGGTCCTTCGATGAAGGAGCATCCACCATCCCCTCAAGCGCCTGGTCGCAACAAGGCCTGGTTCTGGTTCCCTCCAACGGCCTGACTGCCTTGAAAATGAATGCCACTGGTGAACGACCTGAAAAAGTTTGGACCGATAACAAACTTAGACCCGGAACCGGTAGCCCAACCGTGGTCAAGGATAAGGTATATGTGGTCAACGGAGCCAATGTACTTACCTGTGCCGAGATCACTTCTGGAAAAATTCTTTGGAGACTCCGGCTCAAAGGACCGGTTAGCAGTTCGCCGGTTGCAAACTCCGACCGCCTCTTTCTCTTTAGTGAGACCGGGCTTGGGCAAGTGGTTGGGCTGGATAAGTCAGAGGGAGAAGTGCTTGGAACGGTTGACTTGGAGGATACAATACTTTGTACCCCCGCTCTAGCCCCGGACGGTCTTTTCGTACGCTCTGACAATAAGCTTTGGAAACTTTGCCCCTAAGCGCGACCTTGCCCGCTCACCTTCTGCTAGGGTGTAACCTCGACTCCTTTTAATCGTGCCCGCAACAGCTCACTTTTTTTTTCCGAAATTCCGCTTTGCCACAAGTACAGATTTTTTAAATTAGTCATGTGCACGAGAAAATCGGCACCGGAGTCAGTCAATTCGGTTTCGGTAAGGTTAAGATTCTGAAGGGATCTAAGCCCCCTCAATTCCTTCAAGCCTTCGTCACTGAGGTTACTTCGACGCAAACTTAAATGGGTTAATTTTTTGAAGCTCCCAATCCATTTGCAGGCTTGATTCGAAAGGTGGGCACCCGTCAGGTCAAGCTTGGCCAGATGCCTGCTCAAAGGGGACAAGGCCTTGATTGCCTTCTCCGTAACAGGTTGAGCAGACGAAACAACCCGGACCTCAACCAAGGGACTACTCAAACCGATAGGTCGAACGAGCAGGCCCGTTTCCGCAGACAATTTATCAAGCGTTTGCTTAGGCAATGGCTTCAATCCCTGACTCAGGCCCTCGAAAAAACGAAGGTGCTCTGGAATGTATTCAGGTTCATCGCTTTGGCTTGCTAATTCATCCAAACCGTCAGTGGCCCCTTCCCAGGCTCCGAAATCAGCACCTTGAGCAATCCATTTGCGAATGATTTCCTTTTGTTTACTGGTCAGTGGGTCTCCCTTCGGAGGCATATGTTCGGCGTCATCAAAGGGCAGAATAGTTCGCGTGTACAAACTGCTCCGACTGGGGTGATTGGCCGACAGCACTAAACCGTCATCGCTTCCCCGCAGGATATGAGCGGCACCGTCCAACCTGAGACCTGCCTTCGGTTCCTTTAATCGTCCGGCCTGCTCGAAAGGAGCTTTGTGGCATTCCACGCAACGCTCAAGGAGTATGGGCCAAAGCTCTTTTTCGAAATCGATCACCCCAAATGACCCTCCGCATGGCAGAAACAGAAGAAAAGAAAAAAAGCGTTGTACGGACAAATGCACAGGAAATTACTATTTACAACAATATCAATTAACCAATTCCTTAAACGAAAAACTTCAAGAAAAGTTTCTCCAATCCTTTGCTCTTTTACCCTTGGACTCGAGGCTCAAAACGGATTTTCTCTATACATATGAAAAAATTTTTTGGTCTCTTCGTTCTCCCTCAGTTTCTTTTTCTTTTCGCTTTTGCGGACCAACCCGCTTCCTTTGCCTGGATCGATCAACCAGGTAAGTACACCGATCTTATGTTCGGTCAGCGACCTCTCGTTCGTTATGTCTACGAACGCATGGACCCCAAAGATCGCGAACGAACTTACAAACCCTTTCACCATGTTTATCAATCCGATGGACAAGGTTTCCTGACCAAAGGCCCTGGCGGAAAGTTCACCCACCATCGGGGAATCTTCTTCGGGTTTTCCAAATGCTCCTTTACAGATAAAGAAGGCAAGGAACATAAGATTGACACCTGGCATTGCAAAGGGGCGTACCAGACCCACGAAAAAATAATCCGTTCGCACTCGGATCTCAAAAGTGCCGGCCAAAGCGTGGAAATCGCCTGGCGGTTGGACGACGATACAATCTTTGCCAGGGAAGAACGGTCCCTGAGCTTTTCGCTCCGCCCGGATGATTCGCTGCAAATCGATTTCGGATCCGTTTTATCCACCGAACATGACACCCTGGTGCTTGATGGGGATCCTCAGCACGCAGGGTTTCAATTCCGGACCTCCAATGAAGTCGCTTCCGGCACCGCCAAGCAGACCTACTATGTGCGTCCTAAAGAAGGAAGAGACGAGATGGGAAAAACCAAGAATTGGCCTGCTGATAAAGATATGACTAACCTGCCATGGAAGGCTCAAAGCGTGGTGGTTGCCGATCAGCGCCACTTCACCCTTTACCTCGATCATCCGGAAAACCCCAAGCCTTCCTTTTACAGCGAACGGGATTACGGTCGCTTCGGATCTTACTTTAAGACCCAAGCCAAGCCCGGTAAACCAGTCCGAATTAAGTACCGCCTGATTATCGGGACAAAGGAACGTAAACGCAGCGAATGCGAAAAACTCAGCCTTGCATTCGACCGGAGCTAAAAAGCATCCTACCCAACCTGGAAATCTTTTTTCTTGCCCAGCAACCTCACCCCCTGCCTCCTCGCCCTCTCGGCCGGACTTGCCTACACAGTTAGTGCACTGCTTGCCAAAAGAGCAATGGAACTCGGGTCCGGGGCATCTCGTTCACTGGTCTATTCGAATTGGGTAACGGCTTTGTTTTTCCTTCCCTACCCCTTGCTTGCGGATTCTATGTTGCAGGCGTCGGATTTTCAAAACGGGGCCTTGCTTGGGACCATTTTCTTCGGAGCTCAGTCCCTCTGTTTTGCTGCTCTACGCTCCAGTGATGCTTCGATGGTCACTCCCATCATGGGCTCCAAATCAGTCTTCGTGGCCTTGTTCCTTTTCCTGCTTGGTCTGTCACCCCACCCCATTGGCTTTGAAACCTGGGCAGCCGCCGGACTCGCAGCGACCGCAGTGGCTTTGATTGGATGGCCGACCTTGGGCATGCCATCTTCCTTCGTGGGCATTTTTCTCGCACTTGGCACTGCCGCAGGCTTTGGTTTGGTCGATTCCATGGTTCCCCACTTCACCCACCAGTCCGACCCTTTTAACATTCTGTTTGTCATGTTTTCGACCGTGGGCTTGCTCTCTTTTTTACTCATCCCCCTGAGCCGTGGAAAATTCCTGTTCTCGAGGGGTCGTGCAGACCGTTGGATGTGGGCGTCCAGCTTACCCATGGGGGGCCAAGCAGTGCTCATGTCATTCGCAATTGGTTTTTTCCGCGTACCCACAGAAGCCAATGTCTTTTACTCCTGCAGGGGACTTTGGGCGATTCTTTTGGTGGCTTGGTTAGGCAAACGCATGGGACTGCATGAAAGCAGCGCCCCCAGAACCACTCAAATCCGCCGGATCATTGGTGCAAGCCTGCTCCTTCTGGGAATTTATCTCGCTCCATTGGGTTCCTAGCCCAACTTTGGGACAGGGATTCAGCGATCCCTGCTAATCCGGTCAGCGAGAATATCAAGTATCAGTGGATGATTGCCCATTGTAGGTAACCTATGAATGGGTAACTTCGACGATTGAGCTCCAAATCCTTGACAAATCTTGGCCAAGTCTCCGTTTTTCCCGTCATGTCTACCGGGGGAAAGCAATAGTTGAGCGAGCAGAACTTCACGGGCACCGTGCTCCTCCAACTTTTTCAGCAAATCCTCAAGAAGCGGATCATTAAAATCATACTCCGGACCCGCTCGCCTTTCCATGCAACAGGTCTAGAAACCTGCAATGCGATTACCCATCGAACCTTTTAATTGTTTGCCAGCCTCCTCCCGACCCAACCGCCACTTCTTCAGGTTACTGGGCAACCAATCGGGCACCGCCAAACTGGGTAAGAGAAAAAAAGGCACCGGATATCTTAAACGGAATTCGCTTCCTCGCTATCCCAAAACCCCTCCATCGATTCCCCCGCAATTCCATCCAAGGTGCTTGGGTCCACCTTTTGAGAGTGCATCAACTCCATTGGACGCACCTCAAAACCGCTTTTTTTCGCTAGGGAATATTCAATTTACGCAGGTTGAGGATCGGATTTGCACCAAAAGAACCATCATCCACAAGAAAATATTTTCGAACTTTCAAGCATTTTCCGATTGACGAAGCAAATCACGCGCGCAAAAAAATTTATTAGTGTAGGTTGAATATGGGAATTCAACCCGGAACAGTTAAGCGGGAAATTAGTTATGAAAAATACAATGTGGATGGTAAGTACGATCGTTTTCGCGGTCATACATTTTGGATGTTCGAAAAAGAACAGTCTCTCTCCTGACGACACGGCCCTGATCAAGGGCACCGATCGTGGAACCTTTGTCGGTTCAGTAGATGACAGTTCCTTCGCGGGCGGGGAAGAACTTTCTCCAGCTGGCACTGCAATCGCTGGTTTTGACGGCACCGATGGACTGCTTCCACAAGACCCCTTTTGGAATGACTCCGCCAACATAGCCGACGCTGAACGACCTTTCGAGCCAATCTTTTTTGGTTTCGACCAATACAATATTGGAGCGGCCGAACGGGCCAAGCTGCAGGATGTAGCCGGTTACCTTGGCTCCAACCCCGAAGCGAAGATTCTTGTTGAGGGCTATTGCGATTGGAAAGGCACGCCCGCTTACAACAAATCCCTTGGAGACCGCCGGGCAGGGAGCGTCAAAAGCTACCTGATTGATTTGGGTGTGGATCAAAACCGCATTGAAATCATCTCTATGGGGGATGAAATGGCTACTCCGGATGCCGATCCCACCACCGCGGGCTTGGAACGCAAAGCCCAATTTATTGTCCTCAAAGATTCCTGATGACTGTCCATTTCCTTTCCCGAACCCTGCTTATTTCTGGAACTATTCTGCTTCTGATCGGAGTTGGGTGTGCCAAAAAAATCGAGCCTGAAACCAATCTCAACCGGGGCCAATCTGTTTCCGGAGACGAACTCGTGGATCCCAGTCGTGGCTTCAATTCAGGAACCGATGATCTCTCTCCGACCGGAAGCGATCTTCAAGGAACGCTTGGTAGTGACCTGCTTGTACCAAGAGATTCCACTTTGGACGCTTTTTCCGATCCCTTGAATGTCATTCGGCCCTTTGATCCGGTCTATTTCGGTTTCGACCAGTACAATGTCTCCGCTACCGAGCGTCCCAAACTCGTGGAGATTTCCAAATTCATCCAATCCAACCCCAAAGCCCGCCTGCTTATCGAGGGCTACTGCGATTGGAAAGGCACCCCTGAGTACAACAAGTCACTAGGTGATCGCCGGGCCACCACGGTGAAGGATTACTTGGTTGAATTAGGAGCTGACGAAGGCAGAATCGACACCGTTTCCATCGGGGACGAATCCGCATTGCCCAATGCCACTGGGGATCAAGCTCGTCTGGATCGGAGAGCCGCTTTTGTGGTGACCAAAGGAACTTAAGCCAAGTTTAAGAAAAATTCTTCAAAGGCATCGATGGCCTGGTTCATGATGCCTAAGTGAAAACTTTCATCCGGGGCATGCAAATTATCCTCATTGGTGAAGAGCCCAAGCATCAAAGCATCCAACCCCGCGACTTCCTTGAGGTCACGAATGATCGGAATGCTTCCACCCTCCCGAAGAAAAAGAGGACCGTTGCCAAAACTTTTCCTCACACATTTCTCGACCAAAGGAAATGCTTTTTTAGTCAGCTCGGATTCCTCACCAGTTGAACCTGGTTTTCCGGGAGGAATCACCACATAGGGGTCTCCCCCACCTTTCACTAACACCTCCACCTTGACCGAAGACGGACAGGAGCGAACGATGGCCGATTTTACCCTTTCAGCAATTTCCTCGGCCGATTGATCTGGAACCAATCGGCAAGTAATTTTAGCAAAAGCTTCCGCGGGAATCACCGTCTTGGAACCTTCCCCTTGGTATCCGCCCCCCACCCCATTGAATTCAAGAGTCGGGCAGAAGCGGATTGCTTCAAGAGGAGAATAGCCTGGAGGGGAATGAAAACTTGGAACTCCCAGAAATTGAGCATACTCCTCCTCGGTGATGGGCAACTTGGACAATTCCACTCGCTCCCACGGTTCCGGCGGACGGACCGCATCGTAAAAGCCAGGAACCGCTACCTTTCCGTCCGCGTCATGCAATTCGGAACAGGCACGCATGAGAGCCTGTAAAGGATTCATCAATGCCCCTCCATGCACGCCCGAGTGCAAATCCTGCCTCGGACCGTGCACCTTGACCTCCAGGGCACTAAGCCCGCGCAAACCAGTGGTCACCACAAGCTGATTCGGTCCGGGGCTACCCGTGTCCGAAACCAAAAGCATATCACCACGCAGGCGGTCCTGGTGGGTTTCCAAAAATCCCCGAAAGCTGGGACTTCCAATTTCCTCCTCTCCCTCGATCAAATAGGTAATGTGCAGGGGAAGGTCCGGATTTTGCTCAAGAACCCGGTGTAAAGCGGCCATGTGTACGATTTGGGGACCTTTGTTATCGGCCGCTCCTCTTCCGTAAAGCCGACCCTCTCGCTCAACAGCAGTAAAGGGATCACTGCTCCAAAGATCCAGCGGATCGGGAGGTTGTACATCATAGTGACCATAAATCACTAACTTGGGCCAGGATGGGTCTCCCCGGGTGGCGAGAATGACGGGATTGATCGGAGTTTCAATCAAATCGACTGAAAAACCCAGTTCTTCCAAGCGGGCCTGTGCGAAACCTCGGGCTCCTTTTACTCCATCTTCAAAGGCGGAATCCGCAGACACGCTGGCATGCCCAACATATTCAGACAAGGCCTGAATCGGATGATCTAATAAAACGCTCATGGATTGGGCCTTTCTCCTCGGGCTTTCTTGGCCTCCACATACAATCCGTAAGCCTTATCCATGTGAGATTGTAGAAACTCGATTCGTTTTTCAGGGTTTGGATGTGTGGAAAAAATCTCAGGAAGCCGCTTTCCCGATTTTTTCATCTTCGACCAAAAGCGGATTGCAGCCCGTGGATCATAACCCGCCATTGCGGAGTAGAATAAACCCCGTTGATCCGCTTCTCGCTCGTTCTCGCGACTGTAAGGCAGTGCCACACCCAGCGTGGTGCCTGCCGCGTAAGCTCCGGTGGCCAGACGCCGGTCCGTGGAATCCTTATTGCGAAGTGCGGTATTTAGAATCACGCCACCCAATGCGATCCCCATAGCCTGGGTCATCCTTTTGTTGCTGTGACGAAAGGCAACATGTGCGACCTCATGCCCAATCACTGCGGCAACCTCATCCTCATTCCCATCTGCGAGATCAATTAATCCAGTGTAGACGCCGACCTTTCCACCCGGCATCGCAAACGCATTGGCATCACTATTTTGAAAAAGCACGAATTCCCATTCTGTGCCCGGCAAATCGACTTGGGCGACTCCCGCGATCCTCTCTCCGATTTCCTTGATCATTTTGTTCTGGGAGGCATTGGTTGAGAGAGTCTCCTTGCTTTTCAGTCGATTAAAATCTCTTTTTGCCCGCTTTGCCAGGTTTTCATCGGAGAGCATTGCGGTTCCGCAACCTATTCCTCCGCAAATACAAACGAATAAGACTAATCCCATGCTCAAAAAAGAACGAATTGAATGGGAGAAAGCAAAAGTCATATTTTTAGCCTATGTTTAGAAGAGTGCGGGACAAGACGAAACCGGTCCTACCAGACTAATGTTTAAAGTGACGGGCCTTGGTAAGAACCATAGCCATACCCCGTTCGTTGGCTGCAGCAACCACCTCATCGTCCCGTACGCTTCCGCCCGGTTGAATGGCCGCAGTCGCCCCTGCATCGGCCGCCGCAACCAGCCCGTCCGGAAAGGGAAAGAACGCATCCGAACAAACCGCGGAACCCGTTAAGTCCAGTCCCGCTTCCCCAGCTTTCCACACTGCGATTCGCGAACTATCCACCCGGGACATTTGGCCTGCACCCACTCCAAGGGTGCGTTCGTCTCCCGAGTAAACGATGGCGTTGCTCTTGACATGACGAACCACCCGCCATCCGAAAAGCATCGAACGCCATTCCAAGTCTGTGGGCTGACGCTCCGTGACCACTTCAAACTGCTTGGGGTTGATCTTCTTT
>MDTA01181347.1_pt1 | contig 16854 bp, 12 predicted proteins | sample 811151 | NCBI WGS metagenome assembly MDTA01 (sample SAMN05326648, study PRJNA326480) | marine metagenome | isolation source: seawater | place: Indian Ocean: South | collected 2010 | reverse complement strand
GCATTAATTGTTCAAAAAATCCTATTAAAAAAATACTTGTTAAGATAAATTCATTTAAGCTTATATTGCTTATATGAATAAACCTCTTTGGCAACCATCAATACATAAAAGAGAAAATTCATTACTAATGGATTTTTGTAAATATATTAATTTAAAACCGAAATCATTCAAAGATGTGTGGACCTGGAGTATTGAAAATCCAAAAATATTCTGGTCTAAATTTTGGGACTTTTCTGAAATAATTGGAAGTAAAGGCAATGAAATAATTAATTATAACAAAACGTTCAATCAAACAAGATTTTTTCAAGACTCAAAAATTAATTATTCAGAAAATATTTTAAAAAAAAGATCAAATGAGATCGCGGTAAGTTTTTTGTCTGAATGTGGCTATAAAGAAAAAATAACATGGAACCAATTATATTCAGAGGTTTGTAAACTTTCTGCATATTTTAAAAAAGCTAACCTTGTTCCTGGAGATAGAGTGGCAGGGTACCTGCCTAATAAGATTGAAGCAATTATAAGTTTCTTAGCATGTGCAAAAAATGGAATTATTTGGTCTTCTTGTTCACCAGATTTTGGTGTTGATGGTGTAGTAGATAGATTTAAGCAGATTGAACCTAAAATATTAATTACTTGTGATTATTATTTTTATAACGGTAAAAAAATTCAAATTATTGATAAAGCTAGTGAGGTCGTAAAGAAAATACCATCAATAAAAGAAACTTTAATTTTTTCTTATGAAAAAAAAGAAATAGAAAATAAAAAAGGTTTCAAAGATTTTAAAAAGGTTTTAAGCAACACAAACTTAGATGAAAATTTCGAAAGGTATGATTTTAACCATCCAATATATATTTTATTTTCAAGTGGCACTACAGGTAAGCCAAAATGTATAACCCATGGAACAGGAAACGTTTTGATTGAGCATAACAAAGAATTTATGCTTCATTGTGATGTAAGAAATAATGATAAACTATTCTACTATACTACTACCGGCTGGATGATGTGGAATTGGTTAGTAGGAGGTTTAGCAACTGGTTCTTCTATATACTTGTTCGATGGAGCACCCGTATACCCAAAAATTGATATTCTTTTAGAGTATTGCCAGAACGAACAAATAAATTTATTTGGCGTAAGTGCTAAATATATAGACCATTTAAAAAATGAAAATTACAACGCTAAAAATTTGAATTTGAAAAATATTAAAACAATAACTTCAACTGGCTCTCCATTATCTAGTGAGAGTTTTAAATATGTTTACGAAAATATTAAGAGCGATGTTCACTTAGCATCTATAGCCGGGGGGACCGATTTAGTTGGATGTCTAATTCTAGGCAATCTATTTTCAGACGTTTATAAAGGAGAAATACAAGGTCAAAGTTTAGGCATAGAAGTTGATATTTTTAACGAAGAAGGAAAGAGTGTTCAAGATAAAGGTGAGTTAGTTGTAAAAAAACCTTTTCCGTCTATGCCTATTAAATTTTGGGGAGACGAAGATGGTAAAAAATACCACAGCGCCTATTTTGAAAAATTTAAGAATATCTGGCATCATGGAGATTACATTGAAGCTACTAAAAACAACGGATTTATTATTCGAGGTAGATCAGATGCTACTTTAAATCCAGGTGGCGTGAGGATAGGTACAGCTGAAATTTATCAGCAGGTAGAAAACATAGAATTTATTACTGAGGGATTAGTTGTTGGCCAAAATTTTAAAAATGATGTAAGAATTATATTATTTGTAACTACTAAAAATAATGAAAACTTAGATGATAGCAAGATAAAGACTATTAGATCGGTTATTAGAAGAAATTGTTCTCCAAAACATGTTCCAGCTAAAATTATCAAAACACCTGAAATTCCTAGAACAAAAAGTGGAAAAATAGTCGAGTTAGCAGTTAAAAAAATTATTAATGGAGAAAAAATAAATAATATTGAAGCCATTGCTAATCCAGGCTCTTTAGATTTTTTCAAAAATTTAAGTATTTTAAAAAATTAAATTAGATCAGCACAATTTTTATGTAATAAAGAATGAAGTTCTACTAATTTATCAAAACTTTTATTATAACCCCCACCTAAAACACCACAAAGTGGAATATTTTTATTGAAATAATTTTCAATTACAATTTTATCACGTTTGTCAATTCCTTCATCAGATAACTTTAGTTTACCGAGTCTATCATCAAAATGTACGTCTACACCTGCAATATAAAATACAAAATCAAAATTTAATTTATTCAATTCTTTCAAATTTTTATGAAGTATATTCAAATACTCTTTATCCTCCATGTTATCCTGAAGCTCAACATCAATGTCACTAATAGATTTTTTAGCAGGATAATTAGACGCGCAATGCATACTAAAAGTTAAAACATCCTTATCATTCTGAAAAATTTCAGAATTACCGTTACCCTGATGTACATCCAAGTCTAAAATTAATATCTTTCTAGCTAAACCCTTTTTTTTTAAATAATTAGCAGCTACCGCAACATCATTAAAAACACAGTATCCTGCTCCGTAATTAAAAGTAGCATGATGGCTTCCTCCAGCCGTATTACATGCAAGTTTAGTATCTAACGCTAATTTACTTGCTAAAACTGTACCCCCAGTTGCAACAAAAGATCTTTTAACAACACTATCATTAATTGGAAACCCAATTTTTTTTTGTAGTTTAATGTCTAAAGTTTTATTTTTGATATGATTAATATACTCAATTGAATGAGAGCTTTTTAATGTTCCGATAGAGCATTCTTTAGGAATATGAAATTTTTTTACTACTTTTAGATCAATTAAATATTTAGCTAATTCTCCAAATTTTTTAATTGGAAATTTATTATCGTCATTTATTTTAGCAACATAATCAGGGTGGTTTATTACGGGTAGTTCCATATTTTTAATCTATACTTTAAATTAAAAATATTTAAAGGTGGAAAAATAGATGAATAACTGCAAAAATAGAAAATATTTAAAAAATAATTTCTATTATGCAGGTTTTTGCTCTAAACAAACATCCTTAATAATCGGAACGCTTGCGCAATCTAAACATTTATTTTCTTTAACTAGGCAACCCTCACCAGAGACTTGAACGTCAATAGTTCTATCACATTTAGAACAAGAAACTGGGATTGTAAGTCCACATTTTTTACAGTTATAAGTTTTCATAACTTCAGGTTAGACATAAAAAATTTAATTACAAGAATTATGATTGGAAATGAAAATCATTATCATCAAAAATATTGATTTTTAATTTTAATGATAATCATTATCAAAAAAATTTATTGATAACTAATTATAAGAAAAATAAATTGAAATTATTAAAATCCAAAAAAACAAATAATAATATAAATAACCTTTTACAGTAAAAGGCATCTTCTTTAATTTTCTCTTACCTTTTCCCTTATATGGTTTAGAAATTTCCATTATCTTTCAATACACATTGCGATACCCATACCACCACCAATACATAAAGATGCCAAGCCTTTTTTAACATCTCGTTTAATCATTTCATGTATTAAAGTGACTAATATCCTCGTGCCTGATGCTCCTATAGGGTGACCTAAAGCAATTGCGCCTCCATTAACGTTTACTTTATCATCTGGTATACCAAGAGTTTTTACAACTGCTATACTTTGTGCAGCAAATGCTTCATTAATTTCAAATAAATCTACATCTTTTAAAGACCATCCAGCGAGGTCTAATGCTTTCTTTGAAGCTGGAATAGGTCCAGTCCCCATTAAAGCTGGATCAACACCACAACTTGCCCAAGATTTAATACTAACTAATTTATCTAATTCTCTTTTTACAGCTTCTTCACCCGACATAATGGTTACTGCTGCAGATCCATCATTTATACCAGACGAATTACCTGCAGTAACTGTCCCATCTTTTTTAAATACAGGCTTAAGTCTTGCTAAAGTTTCTAAATCTAATCCTTCCCTAGGATGTTCATCCACATTAAAATCTACTTCAGATTTTTTTGATTTAATCTTAATATTCACAATCTCATCATTAAATCTTTTATTTTTTTGAGCCTCTAAGGCTTTTTCTTGAGACCTTAAAGCAAATTTATCTTGATCGTCTCTGGTAACCTGAAACTTAGTTGCAACGTTTTCTGCTGTGACGCCCATATGATATTCATTAAAAGCATCCCATAAACCATCTTTAATCATAGTATCTGTGAGCGCAACATCTCCCAATTTTTTTCCATCCCTTAAATGTATTGTGTGTGGAGCAAGGGACATGTTTTCTTGTCCACCAGCTATTACAACTTTAGAGTCACCAGATCTAATACTTTGAAAACCTGAAGCAATTGATCTTAAACCAGACCCACAAACTTGATTGACTATATATGCTGGTTTTTCAATTGGAATTTCTGATCTCACAGCAGCTTGTCTAGCAGGGTTTTGACCTGCGCCTCCTGTTAAAACTTGACCCATTATTACTTCATCAATCTCGCTTGTATTAATTTTAGACTTTTTAATAGCCTCTGAAATTACAATAGAGCCAAGTTCTTCACCTGCTATATTTTTTAAAGATTTACCTAATGATCCAACAGCTGTTCTTACTGCAGAGGTTATTACTACTTCATCTTTTTTCATAAGGACTAATTTATATGTATAAATTTAACTTTCAAATCAAATTTTTTTCCTACTCAAAGCAACTGAAAGCGATAAAACTAAAAATATAAAAGTAGCATTTCCAGTGGTAAAGAAGCTTCCAGAGCTCTTCAAAGGAAATATTTCAGCAATAAACAATAAAATAAAAGGATCAATTAAATTACCGTTCGCAAATTTTTCTTGGAGGAAAAACCTTTTGAAAAAAGATTCAAAGATTATCACGAAAAATACTAATGCTAAGATAAGAAAACCAAAAAAGCCTAAATCTGCTAATATCTCCAAGTAATAATTATGCGGATGAGGGGCACAATTATTAAAATTTTTCGGACAATTAATTTTAAAAGATTTAACGCCTCCTCCAAAATATTTATTTGCTGACCAAGTTTTGTATCCACTATAAAATTCTTTAATATAGGTATTTTGAATTATATTTTGATCTCTTACTTCTTCAAAATTTAATAGGTATTTAAATTGAAATAATTTTGTATAAAAACTCCCATAGTGATTTTTAAAATTTGAATTAAAATTAACAAAAAGAAAAAAAATTGTACAAACAATTACTAATAAAGGTAAAAAATATTTTCTAAAATCTTTTTCGACTAACAAATATAAAAACATCATTAAAAGGAATAAAGCTACCGGCATTCTATTCCCGGCAATTATCATAGACGTGAGTATCAATATTAGAGTTGATAATGTTGAGAGAAAAATAAGTTTCTTATTTTTATTTTTCATTATTGCGGGAATTAGAAATAATGAAAAAACTGAAAATCTTTGAAGATAAGATCCTGAAATTTGTTCATCACCAAATGGACCAGACAATCTTCTAGGATCACCAACATATCCAAAAATATCTTTTCCAAAATTAAATTGATAAATTAAATCAAAACAAACAAAAAATGTACAAACAAAACATGAAATAAAAAAAAGTTTTAAATTGATCAAATTATTTTCAATAAAGTATCTCAAGATTATATATAATAAGAGAAATCTTAAATATAAAGTCGATTTAATTAAAACCGAGAAGTTTGCGGGATCATTTCCAAAATAATACGAATAAAGCGTGTTAGTAAGACCGAGTAAAAAAATATATAAAAAAAATATTATAATTAATTTATCTACAAGATAAAAATCAAATTTAAAAAGTTTTTTTTTATAAAAAAGAAATGCAAAAATAATAAGTAATATTATATTTAAATTTATAATAAGATTGCCTGCAATATAACTAATTGGTATAATTAATAGTAATAAGTTTATTATATTAGATTTACTAAATAACTTAGAGTTGATAGTTAACATAGGTATTATTCTTATTTAAAAATAGTTGTTACTTCAATATAATTATTTTTAGTAAATTAAAAAGGCGCCTGTAGCTCAACTGGATAGAGCGCTTGGCTACGGACCAGGAGGTTCTGGGTTCAAATCCTAGCAGGCGCACCAACTTGTTAAATTGAAAAAAATAGATATATTCATTATAGATGAAATCTTTATATAATTTGTCCTTGCAGAAATCAGTGATTATCTTTTTTATAATCGTTCTTATAATTCTTTTATTTTTTACAATTATTCTATAAATACGCGAACAAAAGTAAAACCAACCCCAAGATTATCCTGTAGATAACAAATATTTTTAGACTAAATTTTTGAATATAAATTAGAAAATATTTTATAGTTAGATAAGAGGTAATAAAAGATAACAATACAGCAACAAGGTTAATTATTGAGAAATCAAAGTTGGAGGAAAAAGCAATATTTTTAAAACCAAAAATACTCACTGCTGCTAAAGTTGGTATAGAAAGCAAAAATGAAATTTTTGCAGATTCAAATCTATCAAATTTTAGCATTCTTGCTAGTGAGATAGTTATACCAGATCTACTTACCCCAGGGACTAAAGATAATATTTGAAAAACTCCTATGATAATTGCAGACTTGTAATTAAAATCTTCATTGATATTTTTTACTTGGTCATATTTATCACTTAAATAAAGTACAATTCCGAAGACAATAGTCGTCCAGCCAATTATTTCGATATTTCTCAAGTAATTAATTAAATCTAGTGTGACTAATAAATAGCCAATTATCATCACCGGAATTGAAGATATTAAAATCTTCAAAAATAACTCTTTGTTTTTGATAAAATTAAGAATATCTTTTGCAAAATAAGTGATAACTGCAAAAAAAGATCCCACATGAAGGCTGACGTCGATCGCTAAGCTTTGATTATCAAAGGCTAAATATTCCGATAGAATTATCAAGTGAGAAGAAGAACTGACAGGTATAAATTCGGTAATTCCTTGAATTATAGAAAGTAAAAATACTTCAATCATTTTATTTCACTAACACAATTAACAGTGTTCATTTAATGTCAAACCCAAATGCATATCAGCTATGCATAAATTAATCGCTAAAATTGCATATTTTTGCTAAATAAGGTAATTAATACTTACCTATTTTTTGTGTAAAAAAACCTCTTTTTCTGTTAGTTAACCGCATATGACTAAAAAAATGTTAAAATTTGTTTCTTTAAATCAAGAAACTCCTCCTAAAAGAGAGAAAACTTCTAGAAAAGAGGATTTTAATGAAATTTATAAGGAATATATTGAGGGCAAAGCTAAAGAACAATCCAGCAGATGTTCACAATGCGGAGTTCCTTTTTGCCAAATACATTGTCCTTTGAGCAACAATATTCCTGATTGGTTGAAACTTACTGCAGAGGGAAGATTGCAAGAAGCTTATGAAGTTTCACAAAGTACTAATAATATGCCTGAAGTCTGTGGAAGGATATGTCCGCAAGATAGATTATGTTAGGGTAATTGCGTAATTGAGCAATCAGGTCATGGAACAGTTACCATCGGATCTATCGAAAAATTTATAACTGATACAGCCTGGGAGAAAGGCTGGGTAAAACCTTTTGCTGTTAAAAAGGAATTAAATCAATCTGTAGGGATAATTGGATCTGGACCAGCTGGTTTAGCGTGCGCAGAACAATTGAGAAAAGCAGGTTACCAAATAACAGTTTACGATAGGTATGACAGACCTGGAGGTTTATTAATTTATGGAATACCAAATTTTAAATTAGAAAAACATGTAGTTGAACGTAGAACAAACTTATTGAAAGAGAGTGGTATTAAATTTATTCAAAATTTTGAAGTTGGAAAGGATGAGACGTTAAAAGAGTTAAAAGAAAAACATGACGCAATACTAATAGCAACTGGAGTTTATAAAGCTAGAGAAATCGAAATTCCAGGGAAAAATTTAGGTAATATATATCCTGCGATGGATTTTTTGACAGCTTCAAATAAAAAAGGCTTAGGAGATAAAGTTGAATTATTTGATAATGGCACTTTAAACGCTGAAGGTAAAAATGTGGTTGTTATCGGTGGTGGTGATACAGCTATGGACTGTGTTAGAACTTCAATAAGGCAAAAAGCAAAATCTGTTAAATGTTTATACCGAAGAGATCGAGAAAATATGCCTGGTTCTTCCAGAGAGGTATCTAATGCAGAGGAAGAAGGCGTTGAATTTATATGGCTTTCTAGTCCAAAAAAATTTATTGGAGAAAAAAACATTAAAGAAGTAGAGGTTAATAAGATGCAACTTGGTGAGCCAGATTCATCAGGCAGAAAAAGTCCAAAAATAATAGAAGGCGCTGAATTTAAGATACCAGCAGATCTAGTTATAAAATCTTTGGGCTTTGATCCAGAAAATTTACCAAAATTATTTAATGAACATGAGCTAGCAATTTCTAAATGGGGAACGATTAAAATTGATTTAAAATCAATGCAAACAAATTTAGATGGTGTCTTTGCAGCGGGAGACATAGTTAGAGGTGCATCCTTAGTAGTTTGGGCTATTAGAGACGGAAGAGATGTTGCAGTTCAAATTAAAAAATATTTGCAAACAAAAATTAAAAAAAGAATTAAGGCAGCTTAATGGAACTTTATAAAAAAAATAAAAAAATTCTTGAAGAAAATGAGGCTTATAATACAGCAATGGAACATGATGCTTGTGGTGTGGGGTTAATCGCATCTACGAATGGAAAGAAATCAAGAAAAATAGTTGATTATGGAATCGAAGCTTTAAAAGCCATTTGGCATAGAGGAGCAGTTGACGCTGATGGAAAATCTGGAGATGGCGCTGGTATACAAATTGAAATCGCCCCAGATTTTTTTAAAGATAAGATTTTATCTACGGGGCATAAAGTAGATGAAAAAAAAAGGATTTGTGTTGGAATGGTCTTTTTACCAAGGACTGATTACGGTGATCAAGAAAAGTGTCGCGAAATTATAGAATCAGTTTTGTTAGAAGAAAATTACTACATATATGGTTGGAGACAAGTCCCTATTAACTCTAATGTTCTAGGCAAAACAGCAGAGCAAAGTAGACCAGAAATAGCTCAAGTCATGTTCAAAAAAAATGATTACTTAGACACTAATGACCTAGAGAGAAATCTATTTGAAACAAGAAAAAAAATTGAAAAACTTGCACGAGAAAATCAATTAAAAAATTTTTATATATGCTCTTTCAGCTCAAGATCTATTGTTTACAAAGGAATGTTTTTAGCTGAAATGTTAGCAGAATTTTACCCAGATTTACTTGATAAAAAACTCACCTCAAGATTTGCAATTTTTCATCAAAGATATTCAACAAATACTTTTCCAAGCTGGGATTTAGCTCAACCATTTAGAATGCTAGCACATAATGGAGAGATTAATACCTTAAAAGGAAATATTAATTGGATGAAAATTCACGAACAGGATATGTCCAGCCCATTATTTAAAAATGTAAAGGATTTAAAACCAGTAATTAGGAGTACATCTGATTCTGGAGCACTAGATAATGTTTTTGAACTTTTAACGCATTCTGGAAAACTTGCACCACTGGTCAAACTAATGATGATACCAGATGCATGGTCTAAAAGGAGTAAAACGGTTCCTAAAAACCATCAAGACTTATTTAATTTTTTAAATAGCACAATAGAACCTTGGGATGGACCAGCAGCGATATGTGCTACTGATGCTAAATGGGTTTTAGCATCAACAGATAGAAACGGTTTAAGACCATTGAGATACGCTATTACATCTGATGATTTATTTTTTGCAGGTTCAGAAGCGGGAATGATAAAAATACCAGAGAACAACATAGTAGAAAAAGGAAAGTTAGGTCCAGGAGAAATTATAGCGATAGATTTAAAAGATGGTAAACTTTTTAAAGATAAAGAAATAAAAAATTTGTTAGCTAAAGATTATAAAAAATATAATAAGCAAATCATAGATTTAGAAAAAAAAATTTCAACTGAGAAAGAATTTGCTAATTATTCTGGGGAAGAACTTAAGCAAAGACAATATCTTTCTGGCTTAAGTATTGAAGACTTAGAATTGATTTTACATCCAATGGCTGAGGAGGGTAAAGAAGCTTCAGGCTCAATGGGTGATGACACCCCAGCAGCTGTTCTTTCAAGCCATTATAGGCCTGTATCTCATTATTTCAGACAAAATTTTAGTCAAGTAACAAATCCACCAATTGACTCGCTCAGAGAAAACAAAGTAATGAGTTTAAAAACTAGATTTGGAAATCTTGGAAATATTTTAGACTTTGATAATTTAACCAAAGAAGATATTTTTGTTTTAGATAGCCCGATACTTACAAATTCTCAATTTAAAAAATTTAAAAAAATTTTTTCAAGTAAGATTAAAATAATTGATTGTACTTTTAACATAGATAAGTCTCTAAAAGAGAGAATTGAAGATATCAAATTAGAATGCGAGACTGCTGTAAGAGAAGGAAGTACTACTTTGATATTATCAGATAAAAATATTTCCTCTAAAAAAGCAAGTATACCTAGTATATTAACAGTAGGTGCAGTTCACTCTTATTTAGTCAAACATGGTTTAAGAGGATATTGTTCATTAAATTTAGAAAGCTCGGACGTTTTAGATACACACTCGTTTGCGGTTTTAATAGGCGTAGGTGCTACAACGATTAACCCATATTTAGCTATTGATAGTATTTATCATAGATTTGAGAAAAAACTATTTGGTAAATCTGATTTCGTGGAATGCGTTTTAAAATTTAAAAAATCTATTGATGCAGGGTTATTAAAAATAATGTCAAAAATGGGAATTTCGGTAATTAGTTCTTATCGAGGAGGCTGTAATTTCGAAGCTGTTGGTCTTAGCAGGGCAATTGTTTCGGACTATTTTCCTGGAATGTCCTCAAGAATTTCTGGAATTGGAATTAACGGGATTGAAGATAAGATTAAAAAAATACACTTAAAATTTTTTGAAAATAATATTTCAACTTTGCCAATAGGTGGTCTATATCGTTACAGAAAAACCGGAGAAAATCATCAAAATCAAGGTAACCTTATTCATACATTACAAAGCGCTGTCGGCAGCGGGTCATATGAACAGTATAAAAGGTACTCAAAAGGGATTCATAGTTTGCCTCCAATTAATTTACGTGATCTTCTCCAATTTAAAAGTAATAAGAAACCTATTGATATCAACGAAGTTGAAGCAGAGTCTGAAATATTAAAAAGATTTGGTAGTGGAAGTATGTCCCATGGAGCATTATCTGCCGAGGCACATGAAGTATTGGCAATAGGTATGAATAGAATTAAAGGCGCCTCATGCAGTGGTGAAGGAGGAGAAGATGCAAAAAGATTTAAAGCTCTACCTAATGGAGATTCTGCCAATTCAAGAGTTAAACAAATAGCATCTGCAAGATTTGGAGTAACCGTTGATTACTTGAATAATGCAAATGAAATCGAAATAAAGATGGCACAAGGCGCAAAACCTGGTGAAGGAGGTCAATTGCCTGGGTTTAAAGTTACCGATGAAATAGCAAGATTGAGACACTCAACTCCAGGAGTGACTTTGATCTCTCCGCCACCTCATCACGATATCTATTCAATAGAAGATCTGGCACAACTTATTTATGATTTAAAACAGATTAACCCAAAAGCAAGAGTGAGTGTAAAATTAGTAGCCTCAACTGGGATAGGAACAATCGCAGCTGGCGTTGCAAAGGCTAAGGCTGATATCATTTTAATATCAGGACATTCCGGTGGCACAGGAGCTAGTCCACAAACCAGTATTAAATATGCCGGAATACCTTGGGAAATGGGTTTAACTGAAGTTAATCAAATCTTAACTTTGAATAATTTGAGGCATAAAGTTACGCTGAAGACAGACGGAGGTTTGAAAACAGGAAGAGATGTTGTTGTAGCAGCAATGATGGGTGCAGAAGAATATGGAATGGGCACTTCATCTTTGGTTGCAATGGGTTGCATAATGGTAAGGCAATGCCATTCAAATACATGTCCGGTTGGTGTTTGTAGTCAGGACAAATCGTTAAGAGCAAAATTTACTGGGACACCTGAAAAAGTAGTAAATCTATTTACCTTTGTAGCCAAGGAAGTTAGGGAAATTTTAGCATCACTTGGTTACAGTTCAATTTCTGAAATAATTGGAAGAACTGATTTATTATCTCAAGTAAATAAAGGATCTCCCAATCTTGATGATTTAGACTTAAATCCATTATTGGTTCAGGCTGACCCTGGCGATAATCCAAGATATTGTAAAGAGAAATTAATTAATAAAGTTCCAGACACTCTAGACGAAAAAATTTGGTCAGATATTAAAGATAAAATTGACATAAATAAAAAAAATTATTTCGAATATAATACTCAAAATACTTTTAGATCGGTAGGAACTAGATTATCACACTATATATATAAAAAATTTGGCAACGGTAAACTGAGACCAGATACAATACAAATCAATCTTAAAGGATCTGCAGGACAGTCGTTGGGAGCTTTTTTAACTAAAGGTGTTAAATTAACAGTTGCAGGTGATAGCAATGATTATGTAGGCAAAGGTTTATCAGGTGGTACTATAGTGGTTCGCCCGTCTTTGGGAAGCAGTTTAAAATCTGATGAAAACACAATTATTGGAAATACCGTTCTTTATGGAGCAACATCAGGAAAATTATTTGCATCTGGTCAAGCAGGAGAAAGATTTGCAGTAAGAAACTCAGGAAGCACAGCTGTTATTGAAGGTTGTGGCGCCCATGGATGTGAATATATGACGGGTGGAGTAGCAATAATTCTTGGACAAGTAGGGGATAATTTTGGGGCTGGAATGACAGGAGGCATGGCTTTTATTTACAATAAAAAAAATAATTTTGAAAATTTTGTTAACTCGAATTCTATCATATGGCAACCTATTGAAACAGAGTACTGGAAAACATTTTTAAGAAATATTTTAAAAGAGTATTTACAAGAAACAAAGTCAAAAATTGCTGAGAATATTCTCACTAATTTTGATGAGGAATTAAATAAATTTATCCAAGTTTGCCCTATAGAGATGTTAGATAAACTTGATAATCCGATTTCTTTAAAACAAATTAAATCTAAGTCAGCTTAATGAAAAAAAAGATTAAATTTTTTTTTTTTGGATTTGGACAAACAGCAAGGTATTTAACTAACCATTTAATAAAATCTAAAATAAAATTTTCACTTAATGCTACAAATACGAAAAAAACAAAAAGCTCAACCTGTAATAAAAAAAAATTTAAATCGTTTAAGTTTAAAGATAAAATATTTGATAAAAAATTAATTAAATATTTAATATCATCAGATTATATTTTAGTTTCAATACCTCCTCAAAAAAATAAAGATTTAGTTTTAAAGGTATTTAATAAAATTTTAAAAGTCTCTAAATTTAAAAAATTGATATATTTGTCCGCTACAAGTGTGTATGGAAACCATAACGGCAAATGGGTAAATGAAAACTCTAAACTAAAAGGTAATTCAAAGTTTGGATTTGGTCGAAAAAAAGCCGAGTCGAGCTGGTTAAAATTCAGAAATCAAAATAATCTGGATATAAATATTTTAAGAGTTTCTGGGATTTATTCAAAAGAAAATAACGTTCTTAAAAAAATAGCAAAAACCAATATATACGTTAAAGAGAAAAAATATTTTTCTAGAATTAGAATCGAGGACCTTGCTAGCATTATAAAGAAGGTGTTTTATTCAAGTAAACGCAATATGGTATTGAATGTATCAGATGATTTACCAGCAACAAATATTGATGTTGCTAAATATGCATCTAAACTTTTAAAAATTAAAAAGTTAAATGCTGTTCCACTAGCAAAGTTTAAAAATAAGATGATTAAAGAATTTTACAAAGATTCAAAAAAAGTAAGCAATAAAAATATGAAAAACACTCTCAAAATAAAATTAAAGTATCCTACTTACAAGCAAGGATTAAGAAATATTTTTAACAATTTTACTTAATTGATTTTTAATTTTTTTTAAGGATTTTGTATCAGACAGGCTGTGGTCCCCTTTTTTAATTACAAATAAATTTTTTTTAGCTTTAATAAATATTTTAAGTACTTTTTTTGAGAATACCACAGGAACAACTTCATCTTTTTCTCCATGAAACATAGATATAGGTATTTCTATAGAAATTCTTTTTTGTAAAACTTTATTTTTTCTTCCGTCTCTAATCAATTGTAAACTTATAGGATAATTATATTCCCCATTTTTTATATTAGTAACTCCTTTTTTTTTAAGTTCTTGCTTGATTTGTATTGGAAATTTATTCCACATTAGTCTTGTTAAAAATTCAGGTGCAGATCCTATTCCAATAAATCCTTTAATTTGTTTTTTAAAATATTTAAATTGATTAAGTGCAATCCAAGCCCCCATACTTGAGCCAATAAGAACAAAATTATTTTTTTTTACGATTTTTTTAATTAACAATTTAGTATTTTGTGTCCAAATACTTATATTTCCTTTAATAAATTCTCCTGACGACTTACCATGGCCTAAATATTCTAGTGCCAAAAAACCTAATTTATTTTTTGTTGCAAATTTTTTGAAAGTTTGAGGTTTTTTACCCTCAATATCTGACATAAATCCAGGAAGAAAAATTATAAAGAGTTTTTTCTCGTAATAATTCACCATATATCTAAGTTTTTTAGTCTTAGAAATTTTTAAAAAGTTAAATTTTTTCATACAAGCTTACTTATTTTATTTGTTATATATATCATTATATATGCCTACTAAAATAAAAGTATTACAAGTTATTCCTAAGTTAGGGTATGGAGGCGCAGAAACAGGATGTTACGATATCGCACATTTTTTGGCAGAGAAGGAATGTGGATCTTTTATTGTGACCTCAGGAGGCGAATTACTTAAATATGTAAAAAAAAGCAAAGTTAAAGTATTTCGTTTACCAGTGCATTCAAAAAATCCTATATTGATTTTTTTTAATACAGCTATCTTATCCCTTATAATATTATTTAATAATATTAATATTGTTCATGCGAGAAGTAGAGCGCCAGCATGGTCTTGTTACTTAGCATGCTTGGTCACTAGAAGAAAATTTATTACTACTTTTCATGGAACCTATAATTTTAACAATAAATTTAAAAAATTTTATAATAGCGTTATGTTAAAATCTAAGCTGATAATTGCAGGATCAAACTTCATATTTAATCATATCAATGAGAACTACAGTGAATATTTACGCAAAAAAATAAAGCTAAGGGTAATTTTTAGAGGAATTAATGTTGAATATTTCAATGAAAAAAATGTATCAATTCTTAAACAAGAAAAATTAAAATCTGAATGGAAACTTTCTTCTTCAAATTTTATTATTCTTCTACCTGGAAGGTTAACAAGCTGGAAAGGACAAGAGAAATTTATTGAAGCTTTAAATATTTTAGTTGAGGATTATAATAAATTTAATTTTCAGGCAATTTTACTTGGATCTGATCAAGGTAGAAAAGTTTACAAGAAAAAACTAATAAATTTAGTGCAGAGATATAGATTGTCAAAAAAAGTAGTTTTCGCCGATCATTGTAAAGATATGCCTATAGCTTATTCTTTGGCTGACTCGGTTGTTTCCTCTTCAATTAAACCAGAATCTTTTGGGAGAGTTGCTGTAGAAGCCCAAGCTATGGGTAAACCAATAATTGCGAGTAACATTGGCGGTTCTAAAGAAACAATTTTAAACGGGAAATCAGGATTTTTATATAAACATGATGACCCTAGAGAACTTGCAAAAAGCTTAAATAAAGTCATGGAACTGGATCAAGAAGTATTGAATTCAATTGGAAACGAAGGTAGAAAAAATGTAATAAAAAAATTTGATGTAGATGTAATGTGTGATTCAACTTTAAGAGAATATAAAAAATTGTTAAGTATTTAAATGCCCCAGATACAATTATTAGACGGAAAAAAAATTGATTTTAAAAAACCTGCTAATGGTTTTGATTTAATAAAAAAAATAAGTAAATCTCTGGAAAAATCTGCGCTTATTATGGAAGTAGATGGCGAATTAAAAGACCTAAGCCATGAAATAAAGAAAGACTCTAAAGTGAGAATTATTACCTCAAAAGATCAAGAAGGTTTAGAAGTCATTAGACACGATGCAGCCCACATAATGGCGATGGCAGTCCAAGAACTTTTTCCAGGAACACAAGTCACTATAGGGCCTGTAATTGAAAATGGTTTTTACTATGATTTTGCTAGAAAAGAACCTTTTACAAGTGATGATTTAACAAAAATAGAAAAAAAAATGTCAGAAATAATTGATAGAGATGTAAAAACGAGAAGAGAGGTTTGGGAAAGAAAAAAAGCTATTTCTCATTTTAAAAAAATAGGAGAGAAATATAAAGCAGAAATAATCGAAAGTATTCCAGAAAAAGAAGAATTATCAATTTATCATCATGGAGAAACATGGCATGATCTTTGCAGAGGTCCACACCTAGCTTCGTCTGGAAAAATTGGAAAAGCGTTTAAATTAACTAAAGTTTCAGGAGCGTATTGGAGAGGAAATTCTGATAATGAAATGTTACAAAGAATTTATGGAACTTGTTGGAGCTCAAAAAAGGATTTAGATGATTATTTACATAGACTAGAAGAAGCAGAAAAAAGGGATCATAGAAAATTAGGAAAAGAAATGGATTTATTTCATTTTAGAGAGGAGAGTCCTGGCTCTGTTTTCTGGCATGAAAAGGGATGGTTGTTATTTCAGAGATTAGTCGATTATATGAGAATGAAACAACGTTTAGCAGGTTATAAAGAAATAAATACTCCCGAGCTTTTAGATAAGACGCTATGGGAGAAATCTGGTCACTGGGAAAAATTTGGCGAACATATGTTTACATCTGAAACTCCAGATGAAAAAATATTTGCGGTCAAGCCAATGAATTGCCCAGGATG
>MDTA01015086.1_pt1 | contig 16854 bp, 21 predicted proteins | sample 811151 | NCBI WGS metagenome assembly MDTA01 (sample SAMN05326648, study PRJNA326480) | marine metagenome | isolation source: seawater | place: Indian Ocean: South | collected 2010 | reverse complement strand
GGGTGAGGCCTTATTCAAGGTCTCACCCTATTTGTTACGGTTCTGTTAAGTCATGCTTAATGACTATGTATTTCATTAAATTCGTGTCTTTAATAGGAGTAGGCCCTCGTTGGGGGCAGAACCCAAAGTACGCAAAGATTTTGAAAGCTCCTTGTGGAAACTGGAAACAGTTAGGATTCTGCTTCCAACGAGGGCTTATTCTTTTAAATATGTGTTTACTGGTAATAGCGTAATTGCTTTACTTAAGGCAACAATGATGTCATCAACGTGTTTTGCTCTTCCGATTCCACCATTGTCGGACCATCCCCATTCTTCCCTATTCCACCGAAGGGTCGGTGGTAACTCAACCTGTACACCTGTCAGCGCTGGAATATTAACTGGGTTTTTTGGGTGTAAACCTCGTAATTCTTTCGGAATTTGTTCAAGGTCGTTTTCAAAAGAATAATCAGGAAGAGCCATTTTAAGAAATGATGCTAAATGTGACGCAAGCGCTCTGTTTCTTCCACCTAGCAGGACAGAATGGAATAGATGCTCCCGTCCATACCCGTGAATAGTTATGACCACTCTGACATGTTGAAAAAAAATATTCAGGTTTTCGCTTGCATATTCAAATAGCTTTGTTGAAGGGAAATGAAGAGGGTCATCATTAGTTTGTATCAAACCGTAGTATGAAGCACCACACAGTTCTGCAGTTTCCCTTGCAATAGCATCAGTAGCTTTCTCTAGCGTGCCTCCGTGATACGCCATTAATCCAACCTTAGAACGGATCTCAAGTTCTTCATATGCATCTGACGTTTCTAGAAGACTAGTTGCCATTGGTATCCACCAATTTTTCTTTTGTCTTAAAGAATGCATTCAATCTTCCAATACTTGGCCAAAGTATCAAAACAAGGATCAAGGATGCGACTAATTCCCACAGCGAAGCCCAGCGAATTGGATCTGTAAACCAGTTAGAAATCCGGTCAGGGAAGTCAGCTATTGTTCGAAGGACTGGAACGACAAGGAGATCAAAGCTGTAAAGACTGAATTCAACTATAAGAAGAAAACATAAGAAGGTGATAATTGGGATAAATCTCTCTCGGTTAGTGCTCTTTTGAACTCCGATAACCCATGCGATAATCCCGATTACGATCATCAAGCAAGCCATTGCGAATCTTCCGCCACCAACATCGTTGACCCAATTACTGAGCCTCCCTGAGCCTCTCAGAGAAAGATCAACAAGCGGGTTTGTTCCATAATTCCCTCTCGAAACCTGAAGTTCCCACCATCCGTAAGCCGCTAAGAAAAAACCAGAAATCGCTAGGAAAATAGCTGAAATAGTATTCAGGTATTTCATTATTCCTTTATACTTTTCAGCTATTGATATTTGAGCAACTGATATTCCTATGGTTAGTACCGTGATCACGATGCTCATTCCGAGTGCATATGCTACGAAAACAGCGGAGCCGTTAATGATCCCGTCTCGGCTGAAAGAGCCCCCAACCGTTAGGAAGAAGATAGGCGCTGAGCAGCCTATTGACACGAAAGCATATGAAATACCAAATAAAAAAATTGTTGGAAGTTGACGATTTGAAGTCTTAATCTGCATTCTTGGAATATTTAGAACCGGGTAATACCCAGCTAACATTGCTAATCCAACTAGTACCAACAGAACGCCAATACCAAGCGTTATGTACCCAGCCTGTCTTTCAATACTTGCCTCACTGATAATTGTGTTCGTGAGGATTCCTATAACTGCAAAAACAAAAACGAAACCAAGTGAAAGTGTCAATGATACTTTCAGTCCGTTGAAGACTCCTGCCTGCTCATTATCGTCATTGTTTGTTTCCAGACCTAAAAAATATGACAGGTAAGCAGGAAGCATCGCGAATCCACATGGGTTGAAAGCGGCTATCAGTCCAGCTGCAAGAGGAAATGCTAAATCAACGGTGATCATGGCTTAAAGTATTTATCGAGTTGTGTATAAACATCATCTGAACTCATCGCTGTAAGGTGCGTACCCACGACTTTGCCTTCTGAACTGATGAAGATAGTAAATGGTAAGCCTACTGCGCCCACATCCTGTAAGAGCGTTCCATCGTCTCCGTATAATATAATGTACGAAGCTCCAGTTTGATCAATCAAGTCTTTAGCTCTATTAATATCCGTTTCACCGCTGTTGATACCCACAAAAGTGACACTTAGATCATCCAAGTATTGTGAAGCAAGTTCTGGTTTGTATGATCTGCTATTAATCTTCTCTATCTCACTCATTTCTCGTTTGCATGGTTCACACCATGAGGCAAAGAAGTTTATAACAATTGGTTTGCCTTCAAGGCTTTGAGGATCAAATTGTGAACCAGCAATATCCGTTAGTTCTGACGGGAAAGAAAAGTCAGGGTTTTCTCCAGAGTCAGAGCATCCTAGAGACGTAAATAACAAGGCAAGAATAGAGAAGAGGCCTATTTTTAATCCTATTTTCCCTTTCGTCATGCTTTGAAACTACCGTTTAAATCTCTCTTTTGGGTAGTTCTATGCCTAGTGTGAAATATCTCTCACCTGTTCCCGGTACTGAATCGTACCGGGAACAGTGATTTAGTTGAAGCTCGCTTTAGCCGTTGCTTCGAACCAATGGAGAGATATTGCGTCAAGCAGTTTTGAGAAGTGCTTGAAGGTGCTCGGGAACAGGCACGCTTGGCATTTGCTCCTCAGGACGAGGTACCTTTGATGGTCTTCCTCTCCGGCGTTTAACTGAAAGTATTTTGCCGTTTATGAATAGTTGACCTCCCCAGACCCCACAGGGCTCGTTTCTTTCTATAGCACCTTGTAAGCAGGGGGAGATTACCTCACAGTTTGCACATATTCGCTTTGCAGCTGCTATCTCATGAATTTCTTCGGAAAAGAAAACACTTTTATCGATAGACGGCGAGGCGCACTGCGCAAATGCTTGCCATTTCTCTGCTGTGTAATTGGTTGTGGTTATCATATTTTTTTCCTTTGTTTATTGGTTAGTAAAAAGCGAAAAGGCCGCCGGATTTCCGGCGGCCCAAGGGATCTACTCGTTTTATTCTTTAAACAGCAAACTCCTTAGGCCCCACGAAATAAGGCTTAAACGTATTTAATGTGTAATGGTCTGTTTCGTTTGTTACTGGATCCATTTGCAACATTGGTATTTGATAATGTTTTTCGCATGTGAGAGCATGCGCGTGAAGAGAAAGATGGCTATGTGTATTCCTAATTTTTACGTGCAGTTTGCTTGTAGACATATTTCTCCTTTCAAAGCGATTTACAGCATATTGTGTTTTGGAGTCCAAACCACCTTTGAGTAGTCTTATGGACTTGTTTTTTTCATCAATAAAGCGAAACATCAATTCAGATGGTTGTCAAACGATTTAAATTCGAGGGTTCTCAATTTCCGCTTTACTGAGGGTTCGTGTACGTAAACAACCCGTTATCTGATGCCCGTTGAAGCTCACCAGCTTCCTTAAGGTGCTCTAAATGTGCATACGTTTCACTCTCGGCCATGTCTCCCCAAGCTCTTTCACTGAAAAGCACCCGCATATAATCGGTTACAGATCCTTCGACCAATTGTTGGGAAGCATCTCGGATAGTTTGAAGTCTTTCTTGGTGATGATCAATAATCTCCAAAGATCTCTCTTTCAGGTTCATGAAAGGGTGACCATGCGCTGGAAGAGCGGTTGTAACGTTTTCAAATTGTGTCATACGTTCCAAAGATCCAAAGAATTGTGAAAGTGGGTCAGCTTCAGGAGTGATGCCTCCGATATGTGGGGTAATAGTAGGAAGCACGTGATCACCAGAGAACATAATTCCATTTGCTGGATCCCACAGACACAAATGATCATTTGTATGGCCTGGGGTATGAATAGATAACCATTCTCTTCCTCCTAGTTCCACGATTTCATTATCCTCAACCTCCTGTGAAGGTTCGGGAGTCTTGAACCATGAGGAATTAAACCTTCCCATTTTTCTGAAGCGCTCAATTTCCTTATCAGAAGGTTTGGTCCGTTTAGTTCCCCAAGGAAGACGCTCCGAAAAGATGCGGTCAATTACAGCCTGCTGCGCCTCTTCGGAATTGGGATCTAACGCATCAGAATCCTCATTTTCCTCAATTTCCGCTTTATTGAATGCTTTGCGAAAATTTTTATGCGTAAGAATTTTTGCTCCAGTTTCTGTTCGTATTCTTTCTGCTCCGCCGAAATGGTCGAAATGTGAGTGCGTGACGATGACTGTATGAATATCATTCATCCTATAGCCAGCCGTTTTAAGACGATTAGACAAAGCCTTCCAGGAATCTTCGCCCGGTAACCCTGGATCAACTACAGCGATCCCGCTCTTATCTTCTATCAGGTAGCAATTCACATGCCCTAGCCCAGGCAGATTCACTGGTAGCTGTGTTCGGATGATATTGGGTCCTACTTCCGAGACTTCCTCAGAAGCCGCTTCCTGTTCTTGTTTATGTGGCCGATGCTCGTGGCTATGAGAGATCTCTTCTGATTCTGAGCCATGGGAATGATTCATGAGGAAGGTGATTCGTTTGTGAAGACCCTCGATCTATAGAATTCAAGCTCCACAACACTCGCTTTAATATCATCTAGTGCCCTGTGCCCGCCATTCTTTTTCGGGGCGTGCTCCAACACGTCCGGATACCACCTCTTCGCAAGCTCTTTAATGCTTGATACGTCAATACATCGGTAGTGAAGAAAATTTTCTATTTCTGGTAGCCACTGAGCAAGAAACCTTCTGTCTGTTCCTATTGAATTACCTGCGAGTGGAACAGTTCCGGCTTCAGAAATGTGGGACTGGAGGAATTCTAATGTGGCTTTCCCAGCTTCTTCCAAACTAATTTCTGACTTTTTAATCTCTTCTAAAAGACCACTTTTTGTATGCATCTCAACAACGTACGGGTCCATTTTAGCCAGCTCGGCTTCTGATGCTTGGATCACAATGCTTGGTCCTTCAGCAATAATTTCTAACTCGTCATTAGTAATGAGAGTAGCGATTTCTACTATGACGTTTTCTACTGGATCCAGTCCAGTCATCTCAAGATCTATCCAAGCAAGCATCTCGCTAATCCTATGTCAATATGAGCTAAATTGTGCAAAGCAAAGAATGTTGTTTTGTTATGCACAGCAAAGAAATTATGACTACGCTTCCAACGTGCTAAATGTTCCCATCAAACGACTAGACCCAACCTTGCCACTGCCAAAATATGCTCAGCCAGGCGACGCCGGATGTGACTTAATTGCTGCAGAACAAACGGTCCTGCAACCAAGTGGTGGTAGAGCATTAATCGCAACTGGAATCGCAATTGCGCTACCAGAAGGATATGCAGCCTTCATACAGCCAAGAAGCGGACTTGCTTATAAACATGGAGTAACTTGTCTAAACACGCCAGGTCTTATTGATAGCGGATATAGGGGGGAATTGAAGGTTCTCTTGGTCAACACAGACCCGACAACTCCGTTTGAAGTCAACAGAGGTGAACGCATCGCTCAACTTGTTATACAAAAAGTTGAGCAAGCTGAATTTACCGAGGTTTCAGATTTATCTGAGACTGAGAGAGGTGATGGAGGCTTTGGCTCAACTGGAGTTAACTAGCTCAGCTAGCTGATTCAACTTCAAAAACAACCCAAGACTTCTCACTGTTCACAACTAAGTTCTCAACTTTTGGAAGCATAAACGTTTCAAACTCACCTAAATAGTCTCCGATACTATCCAGCGATTTTGTTGTCTGAGACGTCACAGTTACTTGCATCTTTTTCTGCGAAATTTGAAAATTAACATGTAGAGGCTTCTCCCATGTTCTGATCGCTAAAAACATTTTTGTAGTAGCTTCCATAACTGACCGGAGATTCTCTATCTCCTTCAGTGAAAAACCGCTTCTTAAGCCAAGATGAGCAATTGTCGTCTGAGCCACTTCCTCATGAAGGGGGAAACTTTGAAGAATAAGCTGAACCTGATCATTATTTTCCATTTCTTAAATCTTATTCTCTACATGACTACTTATTAAGTGAACTAGTTTAATTTTTATATTTTTTACGTAAACCTGCTTTTCGTAATCTCTTCACCAACTCCCTAGACTCAGTAGGGACAGCACCTAATTCAATAGCTCGATCCCTAAGTCTTTCCGGAATATCGTAGTGATCTCCTTGGAATGCTCGTCTTGGTATTCCAAGTTTCTTGGCAAAACCATGCAACTCGTCATAGCTTTCGTCGCTAACAAGGTGTGACCACTTTTCTCCTCGAAATTGCCATAGTGGTTTATCAATTAGTAATGCCATGATCCTCATTAATGACTAAGATCTATACTTCAAAGTCTAGTTTTTTAGATACTAAGCTTCCATTAAACAAATGTGTTCTTTCAAATGGATCTTTAAAACCCGTTAATAAACGCCCTCAGATTTTTACGAAAACAAGAGAGGTTTCTCCACGAGGTAATTGAATGTACTTATTGGTGACTAAAGTTGCTCTAGTGTGGCTAGAATCCACGTCTAGATAACTGTAAATATTTGCCTCCGTAGCCAAGCCTGGTAAGGCAGCGGACTTTTAATCCGAAGATCGTGGGTTCGAATCCCACCGGAGGTACACCATCATATTTGGTCAGGATATGTTTCCTCATCTGGCTCTAGTAAACGAGTACGTTCCCCTAAGGTAAACGTTCCATCCTTTATTTCTAACCAGCGGCCTCCAAGATTTGAGATCCTCCTGTACTTTTCTCCGAGTAAAGCCTCAAGGGCATAGATGCAGCCACCATGAGTAACTACAACTACCACTCCTGGCTCTCTTACTGAAGAGATAATACGACTTAATCCTTCACGGAGACGGGCTACTAGAACGTCATCTGGTTCCCAACCTTCTGGCCACTTATTTTGTTCAAGGTAGCCTGGGTACTTTTGGTCTATTTCTTCTCGAGTTAACCCACTGAATTCTCCTGCGTCGCGTTCTTGAACAAGTGGCTCTACGACAATTTGTTCTGGTCTTCTTCCATGAGATTCCGCAAAGATTTCTGCGGTTACTTTTGCCCGCTCTAGATCAGAAGAAGCTAAGAGTGTAAATTCTGGCAATCTTTTAGCTGCAATTGAGGCTTGTAACTTTCCTACATCAGTAAGAGGAGGATTAGCTTTTCCCTGCCATTTTCCCAAAGCATTCCATTCAGACTGCCCATGTCGTACAAGAAGCAATTTTGTCATCAGTTCTGACGATAGTCTTGATATGTGGCAACACTACGACTTTTCGCCTCTATAAGAGAAATAGCAGGAACAGGTTCTCTTGAAGTTGATGCAGACAATGTGTCAGATGTTATTGCTTGTGCTTGTTCACAATTCGGAGAGGATTTTGAGGCGCTAGTTCCTTCTTGTCGCATATGGGTCAATGGTAACCCAGCTGAACTGGGAGATAGGGTGACCTCGGATGATGAAATAGCTCTTCTGCCACCGGTGTCTGGAGGTTCATCGTATAAAAATATTTTTGAACCGAGGTATCAAGGGCTTCACGTAGCCATTCTCTCATTGCATACTTCCCCCTTATCTCAACCAGGAACTGGAGATTCAGGTGGAATGAATGTTTATATTCGACAGGTAGCCACAGCACTAGCGCACAGAGGAGCGTCTTGCACTGTGTATGTAAGGAAATCGGATCCGGAACTTCCAAAAGAAGTTGAGTTGGAACCTGGAGTCACTATTGTTCATGTTGAAGCCGGCGATTACCACTTGCCTAAAGAGGATCTGGCGAGGATAGCGGATCTTTTCGCAACAGAGGTGATGAAAGATCTTACCTATCGTAAATCCGTAGATGTTATTCATGCGAACTACTGGTTATCAGGGCTAGCAGGGCATAAGATCAAACACGAACTCAATATCCCGTTGGTAACGACCTTCCATACCCTAGGTAAAACAAAAATTGAAAGTGGATCTGTTGAGCCAAATCAAAGACTAGTTTCGGAACAAGAAATCATAGGATGTTCGGAAATAGTTGTTGCGAATAGTGAGAACGAGCAACAACAACTTCGTAATCTTTACGATGCCCCTTCTGAAAGAATAAAAATCGTTCCCTTAGGCGTCGAACAAGCCTTATTTTCACCAGGTAATCAGAACGCTGCTAGAGAAGCTTTACATCTTCCAACAGGACCAATTCTGCTTTTCGTTGGCAGACTGCAACCCCTTAAAGGAGTTGATATTGCCATCGCTACACTACAAGAATTAGAAAATGATAACGCCACTTTGGTTATAGTCGGAGGCGCAAGTGGCCGGAATGGGTCCACATATGAAAAAAAGATACGCTCCATAGCTGAAAATATTGGAGGCAAAAAAAAGGTAATCTTTGTACCACCTCAACCACATCATATTTTAAGCACCTATTATCGGGCTGCTGACGTGGTACTTGTTCCAAGTCGCTCAGAGTCATTTGGACTCGTAGCCCTAGAAGCTGCAGCGTGTGGAATACCAGTCATTGCATCTTCCGTCGGTGGTCTTCGGGATCTGATAGAAAATAACAAAACTGGGATTTTGGTAGAAGGTTGGGACCCCTCCCTCTATGCACAATCTTTAAGCCAACTTCTCACTAACCCTCTTGAATCAACTGAGATTGCAATGAATGCGGTTGAGAAAGCCTCGCAGTATACGTGGGGACAAACCGCAGAATGCTTATTAGAAATTTATGAATCTGCTAGTTCAAAAGCCCTAGTTGAGTGTCGGTAATGCAGATGGCCGATAACCCAACACCAAACGAAGAATTAGCCTTGATTAAAGAAAAAATTGACTCGTGGCTAAAAACTCGAATATCTGAAGATGAAGTCATACAGTCAGCAGACTTTGATAAAAGTGATTCACGTTGGTACGTAAGAGTAACTGGTGAAGAAAAACAAAATTATATGATTCTGATAACTCTGCGTCAGCGAACACTTCATTTTGAAACATACGTTATGCCCGAACCTGAAGAGAATAAAGAAGATTTCTATAGACATCTTTTGGCGCGAAACAATAAATTGCATAACTTATCATTTTCAATCGGTCAGGAGAACGCTGTTTACTTAACGGGAGAATTACATAATCAATGGATTTCTGAAAATAATCTTGATTGGATGGTCGGGAGTATCTACGCAACCATTGAGTTAACTTTCAAACCTGCGTTGAAAATAGGATTTGCTTCACGATTTTCATAATTGACATAAACTGAAACTTTTAAAAGATGCTCAAAGCGTTCACAAAGCTACTAGCTTTACAACATGGGAAAGAAGCTTTCAATTGTAGGTGGCGGCAAAATGGGCGAAGCTCTCTTATCAGGCCTTCTTGCAGCTGAATGGGCACCTGCTGATGAAATATCAGTGATTGAACCAGATGACTCCAGACGCGATGAGCTCCAGAAAAAGTATAAAGAGACTCCTTTCTCAGGTAACCTAGTGCCCTCAGACAATTATCTACTAGCGGTGAAACCCCAACTTGTTCCCAATATTTGTCAAGAACTAAGTAATTCCGATCCCCTTCGCGTTATATCAATTGCTGCAGGCGTAACTATTGCCGTAATTGAGTCCCGACTCACCTCCCAGACGGCAGTCTTAAGAGTTATGCCGAATACTCCATCCATGGTTAGAGAAGGCATGTCCGCAATTGCTCCAGGGTCATTTGCAACATCAGAGGATCTCGATTGGGCAAGCTCAATTCTTTCAGCCGTAGGCGAAGTCGTGATAGTGAACGAAAGTACCCTTGACGCTGTTACGGGGTTAAGCGGTTCAGGTCCTGCTTATTTGTTCTTCCTAGCAGAAGCGATGACTCAAGCTGGAATCAATAATGGGTTAGACCCCACTGTCGCAGATATCTTAACGCGTCAAACATTGCTTGGAGCTTCAACATTATTAGCGAAATCGGGAACTTCACCCGAAGAGTTACGAGCATCGGTTACATCTCCAAATGGAACAACCGCTGCTGCAATAAGTGAACTTCAATCAAATGATTTCCTCTCACTGATAAATAAAGCGATCTCCGCGGCGACCGACAGATCAAAAGAGTTGGGTGCTTAAATCTATTTAAAATAGGATTTGCACTTTTCAACCAAGCGCCTAAGGTGACGCTTCTAGAGAGATTGAGGTTACAAATGCAAAAGAACAACGCATCACTCCCAAACTTTATGACCGTAGGAGAAGTTGCAGATCTAATGAGAGTTTCCTCAATGACAGTTTACAGACTTATAAAAGCTGGAGACTTGGGCGCTGTCAGGGTCGGGAAGTCCTATCGAATCCGCGAAGACGATGTAAATACATTCTTGGCTAGTCGTTATAATCAGACCGGTTAGTTCTACACAAAACCGAGACTGATGAGAAGCCGGTAGCGATACAATTTGTACGTGGGATCTTATCAGTACAACACAATTAGTTTCCTAAGTGACTATGGGACAAAGGACGAATTTGTCGGAGTAGTGAAATCAGTAATTCACTCACTTGTTAAAGATGTTTCAATTATTGATATCACGCATGGGATTAAACCACATGATATCCGAGCTGGTGGCCTTGCGTTAGCAAGGGCATCACAATATCTAGTACCCGGTGTAGTACTTGCAATTGTGGATCCCGGGGTCGGGAGTGATAGAAGGGGAGTTGCCATAGAAGTCAATAACGGGCAATATATCTTTGTAGGTCCAGACAATGGGCTTCTTGCCCTTGCAATAGCGATGGTTGGAGAAGTCACACAAGCAGTTGAGTTGGATAATCCTGATTTCCATATTCCTACATACGCCTCAACATTTGATGGAAGAGATATCTTTGGCCCTGTGTCCGCGCACCTATGTGCTGGGACTCCCTTAGAGGAATTAGGAAACCCGGTACCTGAACTTTCTCTCCAACCAGGGTTGATGCCGGTATCTTCCTTTGAAGGAGAGTTCCTTTTAGCAGAAGTCCTATGGCAGGATCATTTTGGGAATCTCCAACTCAATATTTCTGAAGACGATATCAAAGACTTTGGCGACAATCTCATCATCCACATGGGAGAAAATATTCGAACGGTAAGAAAAGTTTCTGCCTTCAGCGAATTGTCTGAGACTGAAATAGGAATGATCTCAGATGCTTCGGGCTTACTAGCATTGTTTGCGTATGGAAGATCAGTAGCAGAAGAAATAAGAGTAGGTGAAGGGCAACAACTGAAAATTGAAAGCGGGTCTGCTATATCAGAGACCTCAACGATGATCACACTTAAGGAAAAACCATGAGAAAAGCTACATCAATAGGTGTTTTCGTTCTCTTAGGAATAATTCTCTTTGCGAGTCTTCTCCAATTGTTCTTCCTAGCAAGATAATTTTCTTCAGCAATTATCAGTGACGCTAAATTACGATAGATTTAAAGTAAGGAAAAGCACCTCAGCACAGAATCTATGTGGTTTTGGGTTGGCACGAATGAGTCGTATCAGCGATGCTAGAGGTATAGCAATTGGGAAGTTAACAAGACAAGGAATCGCAGTTTGTCTCTTGTAATAATCGGATTAAATAACAGAACTATGCCTCTCGACTTGTTTGAGTCGTTCGCTGTTTCAAGTGAAGAATTACCCAAGGCGTTGCTAAGCGTTAAGTCACGAAGGCATATTAGTGAAGCAGTTATCCTATCAACCTGCAATAGAACAGAGCTTTATGTTTTTGCTGAAAAATTCCATGGCGCTTACCAGGATGCGCGAGACTTTTTCTCAGATTTAGCTGACTTACCTCCAGACGAATTTAATGATTATTTATATGTGCATTATGAGAACGAAGCTGTCCGTCATTTGTTCTCGGTAACCTGCGGATTAGATTCAGCTGTAACAGGTGAAAATGAAATTCAGCATCAAGTAAAAGTCGCTTGGCAAAGAGCACAACTAGAGAGTACTTGTGGGGCAACGATTAATGCTGTATTCCGAAGAGCCTTAGAGGTTGGCAAAAGAGTCAGAACCGAAACGAATTTAACTAAGCAAGCACCATCAATAGCTCGAGCAGTCATAGAAATGGCTGAAGAAAATCTTATGGGGTTAGAAGAAAAAAATATTCTCATCCTTGGTGCTGGTGAAATGGGTGAAGGAATGGCCAATGCTCTCTCAAAACTCAAGACAGGGAAAATCACTTTCGCAAACCGAAACCTAGAGAAAGCTAGAGATTTATCTGAAAGGTTTGGTGGCGAAGCAATTGAAATCAGCCACATTCCTTCTTCCCTTGAACAATTTGATTGCTTCATCTCGAGTACCGCAGCTGCTCACACTCTGTTTTCAAAGGATGATTTATCAGACCACATCAATAAACCACTACTCATAATTGACATCGCGATACCCCGAGACATAGACCAAGAAGTCAGTGAACTCTCAAATGTTGTTTTGCTAGATATGGAAGATTTACAAACCTTTGTCGAACCAAAGCGGAAAGTGTGGGAGAGTGACCTTGGGAAATCCCGTTCCTTAATTAGTGAAGAAACGAATCGTTTCCTCGATCAGCAATCTGCCCGAAAAGTTGCACCGTTAATTGCTGAGTTTCGCGAAGGGGTAGAAGAAATCCGCCAGACAGAACTTAAGCGTTACGAAGGAAGACTCGAAAGTTTCACAGATGAACAGCGGGATCTAATTGAGTTACTTACACAAGGAATGCTAGGGAAAATACTTCATGACCCGACCGTTTCTTTAAATGAAGCCGCCGGATCTCCACGAGGAGAACGTTTAGCCGACGCGCTTCGTGAACTCTTTAATCTCTAGTAACCTAAAGGGATGAAACTAAGAGCGGCTACGCGTGGAAGTCCTCTTGCCATGTGGCAAACCAAGCACATCGCGACATTACTTGAACAACAGGGATTTCAAGTTGATCCAGTAATTGTGCAAACGAGTGGAGATAAAGACCAGAAAAGTCCCCTGCATGAGATTGGTGGACAGGGTATTTTCGTTAAAGAAATACAATCATGTGTGATAAACAAGCAAGCTGATTTTGCTGTTCATTCCCTAAAAGATTTACCATCCGAGTCCCCATCTGAGCTTGTTTTAGCATCAGTTCCAGACCGTGGAGACCCCCGAGATGCCTTGGTAGGAAGTAGGCTAAACGATCTAAAACCGGGTGCGAGAGTAGCGACGGGGTCTGTGAGAAGAAAATCTCAACTGGCTGCGATTCGACCTGATATTTCCTTCCATGAATTAAGGGGCAATATTCATACTCGACTAGAAAAAGCGAAAGATTTTGATGCCATAATCATCGCCGCTGTAGCAATAGAACGATTGAAAATAAATCCTGAAATTATTGAAATATTTGAACCAGATATCATGATCCCCCAAGTAGGACAGGGAGCTATAGGTCTCGAATGCTTGAGTAACAACTCGGAAGTAATTTATGCTTTAGAAACGATTGAAAATCCTTCAACGCGTAATTTGGTGAATGTTGAGCGATCATTTCTTAAAGAAATAGGAGCGGATTGTAGCCACCCAGTTGGCGCTCACGCCTGTCTAGAAGAAAACCAAATACGGATACGATCATTCATTAGCGACAGTAAAACTGGGAAAAGCTTTCATGATGATCGTGTCGGCGTAAACCCTGACATTCTTGGACAATTAGCTGCGAAAGAGCTACTCCAACTGTTAGAGAAAAAATAATGGATTCCAATGGAAACCAACTAGAGAGACCTTCTGTCGTCGTCACACGGGCTGAAAGCCAGAGCACGGAGTTGATTGAAGCGATACACGGGTTGGGTTTCAAAGTGATAGCACGCCCTGCTCTTGAAATTACCGTGCCCGATGACCAAGGAGCTTCGCTTAGAAGAGCTCTCCAAACCCTTTCAAATTACGAATGGGTCATTCTCACTTCAACTAATGGTGTATCTGAGTTCGTTAAAGCTTCAAAAGAATTAGATATCCAGACATATCCTAAAATAGCTGTCATAGGATCTGCTACTGAAAAAGCATTAAATAACCTTGGCTTAACTGCAATATTGAGTCCACATCAACATGTCGCTGAGTCACTATTGGAGATCTTCCCCTCCCCAGAAGGAAATAATAATGTACTCCTTTCTGTAGCGGCGAAATCTAGAGAACTTCTACCTACAACACTTAAAGAAAGAGGCTGGAACGTTCTTGTGGTTCATTCGTACAAATCAATTAGGCCCAAACAGTTCCAACCGTTTGATAACGATGAAGAAAATGCTGAATTTATAATCTTCACTTCTCCCTCAACCGTAACTAACTTTATTGAAATGTACGGGAAAGAAAATATACCTAAGCAAATCATATCTATCGGTCCCGTTACCTCAGAAGAAGTAAAGAAGAACAACCTCAAGGTATGCCGTGAAGCAAATCCACACGATTCATCAGGAATCCTTAAATGTCTGAAAGAGTTCGTTAATCCAATGTGAAGGACCTCAGAAAGTTCTGAGGTTTAACTATAGAAACACGCTCTTATACTGAAAAGGTGACATTCCCTCAGCAACGACTTCGAAGGCTCAGAAAGAGCGGGGCGATACGGCGTTTGATTTCTGAAACAACCCTAAGTGTTGACGACTTTGTTGCGCCTCTGTTTGTGCGAGAAGGAATCACCGAGCCTGAACCTATTGCTTCACTGCCTGGAGTCTTTCAACACACCAGAGATTCTCTCAAAGGTGAGATAGATCAGATTCGGAATCTGGGCATACCGAGCATTATTCTTTTCGGAATTCCAGCAGAAAAGGATGCAACTGGTTCAGGAGCATGGGATCCAAACGGAATCGTGCAGCAAGCAATAGCTGACTGCAAAAGTGTTACCGGAGATGATCTAGTGATCATGTCAGATCTATGTGTCGACGAATATACAGACCATGGGCATTGTGGAGTTGTAAATGATGATGGGTCAATTGATAATGATCTTACGCTTGATCTGTATAAGAAAATTGCTATAGCCCAAGCTAACGCTGGCGCCGATGTGATTGCTCCTAGTGGGATGATGGACGGACAAGTGGCGGCAATCAGACAAGCATTAGATGGTAACAACAATTTAGAGACCCCTATTTTGGCTTACTCAGCTAAATATGCATCAGGGCTATATGGTCCCTTCCGAGAGGCTGTAAACGTGTCGTTAGAAAATAGTGACCGGAAATCCTACCAACAAGATTGGAGAAATAAGCGCGAAGCGATGAACGAGATTAAGGCAGATCTCAACGAAGGTGCAGATATGATTATGGTCAAACCGGCCGTAACCTACCTTGATATCATCGCACAGGCTAGAGAATTAACAGATGTTCCCATAGGGGCGTACCATGTCTCCGGCGAGTACTCCATGATTAAAGCTGCAGGGGAAAAAGGGTGGATAGATGAGACACAAGTAGCTATCGAACAACTAACCGCTGTTAAAAGGTCTGGGGCTAATTTTATTCTGACGTATTTCGCGAAGGAAATAGCTGGATGTCTTTGAATGAGGATTACTTTGCTCGAGCTAATCAAGTAATACCAGGAGGTGTGAATTCCCCTGTTCGTTCATTTAGGTCAGTTGGAGGCACTCCGTACTTTGTTAGTAAAGCAGAAGGACCATTTGTATGGGACAGTGAAGGTGCTAGATACATAGATTACGTAATGAGTTACGGTCCTGGCATTGTCGGGCACTCTCACCCACAAATTATTGATGCTATTCAACAAGCCTCAGGTAACGGAGCTACATATGGAGCGCCGACTTTGGCTGAAATTACGATTGCAGAAGCAATCTGCCATCGTGTTAAGGGAGTTGAAATGGTTCGTCTCGTATCAAGCGGTACAGAGGCCACAATGACTGCCATTCGTCTCGCAAGAGGAGCTACTGGTCGAGATAAGATTATGAAATTCTCTGGGCATTACCATGGTCACGCAGACAGCCTTCTTGCTGCCGGAGGAAGCGGGGTAGCAAATCAAGGAATCTCAGGCTCAGCAGGTGTTCCTAAGAGTGCAGTAGCGGATACTATTGTGGCCCCTTGGAATGAAATCCCTGAACTTGATGAGTCAATCGCAGCCTTAATACTGGAACCTCTTCCAGCGAATATGGGTATTGTGCCTCCTCAATCAAATTTCTTACTTGAACTCCGAAAGGCTTGTGATGAAAAGGGTGTCTTACTTATCTTTGATGAAGTGATTACTGGTTTTAGGCTAGCTAAAGGAGGAGCATCTCAATGGTATGGAGTGCAGCCTGATCTTTGGTGTTTCGGTAAAGTAATCGGCGGCGGACTGCCTATGGGGGCCTATGCCGGCTCCAAAGAACTAATGAGCAATGTCGCTCCGCTCGGGGATGTTTACCAAGCAGGAACATTGTCAGGGAATCCAATTGCCACTGCAGCTGGCATAGCTCAATTACAGATATTGAACAACGACGCTGCGTATGTGACTCTTACGACAGCAGCGAAACAACTAAGTGACGGGCTATCAGAGATTTTTAGAACTGCTGGAATACAAGCAACAGTTCCTAGAGTGGGGCCGCTACTAAGCATTTTTTTCACTAAATCTAATCCGATTAACTTTGATCAAGCTCAATCAGCTGCAGAAAATGGAATGTACGCAAAGTTCTTTCATGGAATGCTGAAACGAGGAGTTGCTTTAGCTCCAGGCCCATACGAAGCCTTATTCCCCAGCCTTGCTCATACAAACGATGTGATTCACCAAACTTTACAGGTGGCTGAACAAACAGTTGCCGAGATAATTAGCAAGTAATTCCAGATAAAGAGATATTAATAGCTTGTAGTTTGTCGACCAGTTAAAGGCCTCGTCTCTGCTCGTATATAGATAGAAGCGATTTTGTCGAAGGGTCATGACCAGAGAAATCGGAGTTACTAGCGAGATTATTTGTGATATCAGTTGCGAGTGTTTTGCCGAGCTGGACTCCACCCTGGTCAAAACTATTGATATGCCAGATAGCTCCCATCGTAAATACCTTGTGCTCGTAGAG